>Ga0326728_10012647_pt1 | contig 18654 bp, 12 predicted proteins | sample MB3enrmetagenome_FD_207602 | JGI IMG/M metagenome (GOLD analysis project Ga0326728, IMG submission 207602) | Lab enriched peat soil microbial communities from McLean, Ithaca, NY, United States - MB31MN | ecosystem: Environmental > Terrestrial > Soil > Wetlands > Peat | place: USA: New York... | reverse complement strand
GCATTCGGGAAAGTCACGTGCCGTTCTGTGCGCCGATGCAGTTGTTTCACGGCGTAGCCGGGCGGTTGCGCGAAACCGATGCGGATTTCGTGTTCGCGCCGATTATGCGGAGCACGTTGCGCGTGGCCGGCGAAGCGCACGCCAAGGTCTGCCCAATCGTGCAATCCGCCCCATACCTGTTGCGGTTGGACCTGGCCGGCAAAGGCACGGCGCAGTGGCTCTCGCCCGAGATCGAGATTGGGCCGCGCGGGCTGGACTCGCCGGAATTCTTTGCCAGTTGCGCGCGGCTGGCGGCTTCACTCGGTGTGGCCGGCGACAAATGGGAGCGTGCACATCAGGCCGCGATCGCAGCTCAAAGTCGTTTTGCCGAACAATGCAGCGAGATCGGTGCGCGGGCGCTAGCCTTCTGCCGGCAGCAGAGCATCACGCCGGTGGTGGTGCTCGGCCGGCCGTATACCATCTACAACCCTATCCTCAATTCCAACGTTCCGGCCATCCTCCGTGACCAGGGCGCTGTCGCCATCCCTGCCGACTGTTATCCCGTCGCGGGCGATGCGCCGGTTTTGGGGCGCGTCTATTGGGGTTATGCCCAACGCTTGCTGCGCGCCGCCGAACTGATCCGCCGCACGCCGGGCGTGTACAGCGTCTATTGCAGTAACTACTCCTGCGGTCCCGATAGTTTCAGCCTGCACTTCTTCAGCTACGTGATGGAGGGTAAGCCGTTCGCCGTCATCGAGACGGATGGCCACGCGGGAGATGCCGGCACCAAGACGCGTATCGAGGCGTTTCTCCATTGTGTCGCCCAGGACCGCGCCTCCAAGGGTCCGGGCGCAGCCCCGCAAGACCTGGCGGCGATGGCGGGCGGCGTCTGCGACTTCACCATGCTCGATAAACAGGCCGAGACGGTGCTTGTGCCATGGTTGGGGGCGACTTCTCACATAACCGCGTCGTGCTTACGCGCGACGGGATTCAAGGCCGAGGCGCTGGCGATGCCCGACCGGCAAACCCTGCAGATTGGCCGCCGTCACACCTCCGGCAAGGAGTGCGTGCCGGTGAGCCTGACGCTTGGGCGGCTGCTGGAGAAACTGCAATGCGACCCGGACGGGCGATTTGCCTACATGATGCCGCGGACCAACGGGCCGTGCCGGATGGGCATGTACCATCTGCTGCAGAAGATCGTCGTTGAACGCCTCGGCGCCGGCGACCGTTGCCGGTTCGTGTCTCCAAACGAGTCGGACTACTTTGCTGGGCTGCCGCCGGGGTTCACCACGCTCTTCCTGACTGGCGCCATCGCCCAGGACATGCTCTACGATGCGTTGCTCTTTGTCCGCCCAACCGAACTTCATCTGGGAGCGGCGAACGAAATCTACGCACGGCGCACGGCGGAGCTATGCGCGTTGATTGAACGGCAACACCGCGCCATCCGCTCCCGGGCGCAAGCCGTTACCCATGTAGTCACAGGCCGGCTGTTCGGCATTCGCAGATTGCTGCAGGCTGCGGCGAAGGAGTTTGCGGCGGTCCATGGCAATGGCGTGTTGCCGGTCGTGCAACTGGTCGGCGAAATCTACGTCCGCAACGATGCGTTCGCCAACGACTGGGTTATAGCTAAGCTTGAAGCGCGCGGGATGCGTGTTCGCTGTGCGGCGGTCAACGAATTCTTCGAGTATGTTGACCATTGCAACCAGCGGATCGATCCGCCCAACCGAGTCGAGCGCATCATCAACTTCCTGAAAGAACGGATCCGCCATAGCGCGTGGGAAGCGATGGCTAAGCACCTCCACTTGCCGGAACCCGTGGCGGTGAACCACGTGGCCGACGCGGCGACTGAATATATAGCCGGCGATGTCGGCGGTGAGACGGTGTTGACATTGGGCTTGTCGCTGCACAACTGGCGCAAGGGAGAAATAGCGGCCGTCGTCAATGTCGGCCCGTTGGAGTGCATGCCTACGCGCATTGCCGAATCGCAATTCTTCCACGCCGCGGAACGCGAGGGTCTGCCCACGCTCACCCTCACGTTCAACGGCGACCCGCTGGCGGAGGATGTGTTGGACAACTTCGCGTTCGAAGTCCACGCCCGTCACCGCGCTGGAAAATCGGGACCAAGCAAAACGGTCGCGTCTCTCGGCAAGCGGAGAACCAGAGTGCCCGAGGACCTTTGTAACAGTAGATGTGAGACAACCAGCGATCAGAGGGCTGGGAATGGCCGTCCTTTGCCATTTGTTCCGAGAAATTGCGACGAAAGCGCCGACTTCGGGGGGTCTGCCGGGACTTTTGTGCCAACGACATTGCTAGTGTGGCGCGGCGAGGGCCAGGAATTCGTACCGACAAAGCGCTTGTGACATGAGTTCACGGAACCGGTTGTCGATCCCACTTGGGAAGCTGTGGAAGATGCGGCAAGCGAAGATGGCAACGTGCTTTCATTCTTTGTGGTCATTGGGGAGAGCGGGGGGCAGTCGAGAGTCGAGAACTCTCTACGTGTCTCCCGATTGGCCCAGTGCTGAGGCGTTTGCGAACGGGCATATCCAAAGCTTTTCTCATTCAACTATCTACCTGAGAAGCAGAGTCGAAACCAAGCTTGTTCGTTGGCAGGTGAAATCTCTGGCAGCGCCGCGGCGATGGCCTGATCGCGTAATGAGAACGTCGGTTGCTGTCAGCCAAATCACCAACCGGTGGTGCCGACGCTCTTCTAATAACGCCTGGTTCTGGAACGGCAAAAACTCGCCAGTTTTGGTGCTGTGGAATCAGTCATTTGCGGACTAATCGACAGGCTTTTGGGCCACCCCGAATATCGTCCGGCAGGCCGTGCCGCCCACTGTCCCATCTCGATCTCGGCCCTTACTCCTGAAAGTGCATATGACTGCGCACCCTCCGTTCTTCCACCCTTCCTCCCGTTCATCTGGAATCTTCCAATGCGAATCTCACGGCACGCCTGCGGTAGGCTGACTGGCCATCAGCAGACCCAATTCAGGTATGACGTGCCCGTGTTTCCGAAAGCTATGCGAACGCCGTGAGAAGTGACTTTTCGACTTTGTCGCGGAGATCGCCCAGACGGAGTGACTTGAGGTACTTCTCCGTGGTCGCGAGGTTCTTGTGGCCGAGTAGCAGCTGTAAGCTGCGAACATCGAGACCCGATTGGAGCATCTGCGTAGCGAACGAATGACGCCATCGGTGAAGATTCCAGTTGTGGCAGCGCGGCTCCGTTTTACAGTTGTAAATCCGCGTTTCCTTTTTCGTTTTGCTCTTCTTGATGGTGCATTTCCCGGTGCAGCGGCCGCAATTTAACTCGGCCCGAAATGCAATCTCCTTGCAAAGTTCAAGCATGTGACCGTCAGGGTCGTTCCCCCCATAGCGAGGGCGCGTGGGGTGGGGAGGGGTAGGGGAGACCAGCAACGACCTACTCTTTTTCTGACGGGCAGCAAGGGATGCAACCACTGAGCGAGGGGCGGGAACGCTTCGCTCCTCGTACGACTTCGGTTTAAATTTCAGATCGGCCTTTGGAGTAACCGAGACTGTTCCGTCTCTAAAGTTGATGTCGGGCCGGGTTAGCGTCATGATCTCCTGGACCCTAAACCCTGTGAACAAGAACATCTGGAATAGTAACTGTTCCTCGCTACTGCATGCCGCAAAGAACTTCTTCAGTTCTTCAGGCTGATAGATCTCGATCTTCTTCCCGATGGTTTTCGGCCAATCGCCCCTGAGCAAGTCAATCCCTGCGCCGGCTCCCCGCATGGCATTGAGCATCACGATTACACGCCTGTTGATGGTCTTCTGGTTCAATTCTTCTTCGCGCCCCTCGGCAAACAAAGCCATCGCGTCATCGCGCGTCAAGCGGGAGATGTAGCGCTTGGAGCAGTTCTTACGAAACCACCGCAAGTCGCGCTCGTAGGCTTCGAAAGTTGCCGCCGCCTTGGTGGCCTTCACCTCGACAAGGAATCTCTCGATGGCGTCATCGATGGTGCGATTATTGGGCTGAGGCTGGACTGACTCATCCTGGTCGTTCTCCCCGGCGAGGATCTTGCTCTTCCTGAACCAGGCGTCTTTGGCTTCACGAAAAGCGACTCCCGCAATTTCGCGGACACGCTTACCGCTCACCGGATCGAGCCAGTCAAGATAGAACTTGGCGCCTGGGCTCTGCCAGATCACCCGCTGCCCAGCGATGACGATCTTCTCCGGGTTTGGTTTGCCATCCTCATTGCGTGCTACGGCAAAGAATTGCCAGCGCACAGCGTTCTTGCGATACTGTGTCAGGCGAGCTTTTCTAGTCGCTTTGCTGTCAACCTTACTGTCAACCTGTTCCGCGTGGCTCTTTTCTGAGGGTGCTGATCCCCGGGTCTTCCAGCCCTGATCCTGGCTGGAATTGGGCTGAAAAGTTGAGTAACTTATAGCTCAGTTGACAGTAAATTTGACAGTAAGCAAGAATCAATCATGTAAATGATTGATTCTAAATGGCGGGAGTAGTTCAGTGGCAGAACGTCAGCTTCCCAAGCTGAATGTCGCCGGTTCGATCCCGGTCTCCCGCTCCAATCCTTCTTGAAGCAGCAGCCCACAACGCCCCCTCAAGCCTCCTGTACCTTCATCACGAGGCAGGCAATTGTGTCCTCGCCCTTCAGCAGCATCTGATGCGGCGTGCCCGCCGGTACGTGCGCAACATCTCCCGCCCTCAGGGTCTGGCTCACTCCACCTTCGATCGAGGCCCCGCGCGTCTCTCCCGGCGCAACCGTCCGCGCCCCCGCCACAACTCCACCTGTCACCAGCGTTGCGGTTCCGGATAGCACGACAAACAGATCCGCCAATCTCTCGTGCACCTCGGCCTCGCCGCTCCGGCTGCGAAACAAAAGCATGGCGAAGTGCTGCGGATACTCCTTCAGCGTCTCCGAAGCCGTACCGTCCCCGTACTTGGCCATTTTGCGCAGGTATGCCACGCGTTCCAGCAACACAGCATGCGCCCAGTGATCTACCGGGTTCTTCGGCTCCCGCGGCTTTGGCGTCACATCTTCAAGCGCCACGTCCTTCAAAATCTCTTTCACGATCCGTTCCATCTCTTCTCCATTTGCTTCTGCGAAATTCCAGCCGGGACTTGTTCGTTCAAAGCCCCGCCAGTTTTCGCGCTCGCTTAAACACCTTCAGCAGCATCGCCCGTGTCAGCTTGCCGGTATTCGTGTTCTGCAGCGAAGGATGATAGCTGGCAATTGCAATCAATCCGCCCGGCAACTCGTACTCCGCTCCATGCGCAAATACGAATCCCGTCCGCGCCGTCAATTTTCCCGTTCGCGCCAAGTACGCCAGCAGTCCATCGAATGCGATGCGCCCCAGGCAAACCACCACCCGCAAATTCTGGAGCAGCCGCATCTCCTCATCGAGCCAGGTTGAGCAGTTGCGCAGCTCATCTATTGCCGGCTTGTTGCCCGGCGGCGCGCAGTGCGCCACGGCGCTGATCCACAGGTCGGTCAGCTTCATCCTGTCATCGCGCGAGGTTGCCAGGGGCTGCGATGCAAACCCCACCGCGTGCAGCACCGGAAACAAGAAATCGCCCGATCCGTCGCCTGTAAACATCCGTCCCGTGCGGTTCGATCCGTGCGCTCCCGGCGCCAGTCCCAGTGCCAGCACGCGCGCCTTTGGGTCGCCGAACGACGGCACGGGACGCCCCCAGTACTCCCAATCGGCATACGCGCGCCGCCGCACCCGCGCCACCTCAGTGCAATGCGCGCGCAGCCGCGGGCAAAGCTCGCACGCAACGATGCGCTTATTCAGGATAGCGAGGGTTCCGGCCGTAGCCATGAAGGAATTTTACGTCCGCGCACTCGCGGCCTGCGGCGCTTTCAGTACACCCCGGGAATCAGACGCTTCGTCGTCCGCATGTATTCGGCGTACTCACTGCCAAACGCGCCGAGCAGAGCTGCTTCCTCAATATGAATGCGATAAATCACCGCAAGCGTGGGAGGCACGAAAGCAGCCGCCAGGCAGGCCCAGTCGCGCGTGTGCAGTCCGATAGCGAAGAAGATGATCTCCATTCTCAGATACGACGGATGCCGGACGAACCGGTACAGGCCCTTGCGCTGGATGGTCTGCGCGGCGCGCGTGGCCACATTGGCGCTGAACCATCTGCCCAGCGTCAAAATCGCGGTAATGCGCACGGCCAGCCCCGCTGCCAGCACAGCAACACTGGCCGGCCGCAACCAGCGCTCCCCGACTTGCATACCGGCCAGCTCAAGATGCTGCATCCAGCCGCTGGCAACCAGCGACAATACGATCACAGCCCAAAGAAGAACCTGCGTTCCCTGGTCCTGGACCTTTCCCTTTCCGCGCCGCGTGCGCGTCCCCACCGCCACCGCGATTTCCAGCACGATCCACGCCCAATACATCGCGGCCCATAGCGTTGCCAGGCTCATTTCCAGCTCTCCGCAGTTTTTTGCGGTATACGCGTGGGTCGAAAAAAATGGCTCCCAACTATGAGGTCCACGGGGCGTTCGAAAGGCGCATTCCCTGTGCCATACTGAATTTGTCTTCGCATTCCCTGGGAATTGAAGTCACCCCGCATGCCCAGCCAACCCAATCCGGACTTCCTGCGCCGCGCCATCGCGCTTGCTACTGAAAACGTCGAATCCGGCGCGGGCGGTCCGTTTGGCGCGGTCGTCGTGCGCGACGGCAAGATCGCGGGTGAGGGCGTCAATTCCGTCACCGCCGCGGGCGACCCCACAGCACACGCTGAGGTCAACGCCATTCGCGCGGCCGCCAAAACTCTGGGGAACTTCACCCTCGCCGGCTGCGAGCTCTACACCAGTTGCGAGCCCTGCCCCATGTGCCTCGCAGCAGCCTATTGGGCACGGCTCGACGCCGTCTACTACGGAGCCAGCGCCGCCGACGCGGCCCGCGCCGGCTTTGACGATGCTTTTCTTTACGCGGAGCTAGGCAAAGACGCGTCGCAGCGCAAACTCCGCTCAATGCAACTTCTGGGCGGCGAAGCCTGGGCCAGCTTCGCCGCGTGGATCGCCTCGCCCAACAAAATCGAATACTGAGAGTCGCTATGAGCACTGCCACCACAGCCGCAACTCCCTCGCCACGGCTTGATCGAAAGCCGCTGCTCGTCCGCCGCGCCGCCGTTCTCGGCGCTGGAACCATGGGTTCCCGCATTGCGGCGCATTTGGCCAACGCCGGCATCCCTGTCCTCTTGCTCGACCTTCCTCCAAAGTCCGGAAGCAACGAGCCCCAGCTCGCCAGCGTCGCCCTCGATACGCTTCCGAAGTCAAAGCCGGCCGCTTTATTTGAGCCTTCGCTCGTCCGCCTCATCGCTCCCGGCAACTTTGACGACGACCTGCCCAAACTCGGCGAGTGCGATTGGGTCATTGAAGCCGTGGCCGAAAACCTCGAAATCAAAACCGCGCTGCTGGCTCGCGTTCTCCCCCATCTCGGCGCGCAGGCGCTCCTCACCACCAACACCTCCGGCCTGCCCATCAGGCGCATCGCCGCCGCTCTGCCCGGCCTGCGCGGCCGCTCCTTCGGCACGCACTTCTTCAACCCTCCGCGCTATATGCGGCTTCTCGAAATCATCCCCGCCCCTGACAGCGACCCCGCCATCGTTGCCGCCTTTGCCGCCTTCGCGGATCGCATCCTCGGCAAGCAGGTCGTCTTTGCCCACGACACGCCCAACTTCATCGCCAACCGTATCGGCGTTGCTGTCATGTTTAACGCCGCCAATCTCATGCTCGAGCAGGGCCTAACCGTCGAGGAGGTTGACGCGCTCACCGGCCCTGTTCTCGGCTGGCCGCGCACCGGAACCTTTCGCCTCGCCGATCTCGTCGGCATCGACATCCTCGCGCACATCGCCGCTAACTTCCCTCAGGGCGTCACAGGCGGCAAATTCTCCGCCGTCCTCGACGAGCTTTTGAAGCGCGGCTGGCTGGGCGATAAGTCAAAACAGGGCTTCTACAAGAAAATCCGCGGCGCCGATGGCAAAGACGAGCGCCTTGTCCTCGATCTCTCCACCTTTGACTACCGCCCCGCCGCAAAGCCCGCTCTGCCCGCTCTCGAAATAGCGAAAAACGTCGCCACACTTCCCGAGCGCCTGCGCCTTCTGCTCGCAAACGACCCGGCCAAAGACAAAGCCGCAGCCTTCCACTGGCCATTTCTCGCGTTGCTGTGGAACTACGCCGCCGAACGCATCGGCGAGGTTGCCGATGACGCTCACTCCATCGACGACGCCATGTGCGCCGGCTTCAACTGGGAGCTCGGCCCCTTCGAAATGTGGGATGCAGCCGGCGTGGCCGAGACCGTGGCGCGCATGAAAGCGCTGCATTTGCCTGTCAGCGCTCCCGTGCAGGCCCTGCTCGCCTCTTCGCGCACAAGCTGGTACTCGCCCGGCAATGTCGCCTGCTTCCAGCCGGCAACAGGCCAATCCGTCTCCATCCCCGAGATCCCCGGCCACGCGCGCGTCGCGGATTTTCGCAGCTCGCACGGCGTCATCCGCTCCAACCCCGGCGCTTCGCTCGTCGATCTTGGCGACGGCATCGCTTGCATCGAACTGCACTCGCTCAAGAACGCCATAGGCGGCGATCTCGTCGCGCTGATCTCCGCCGTCCTCCATCCCTCCTCCGATGCGATCCGCGACTTTGCCGGCTTCGTCATCTCCGGTGATCGCGAAAACTTCAGCGTAGGCGTCAACCTGATGCAACTCCTACTCGCCGCCCAGGAAGGTGAATGGGACGAGCTGGCTGCCGTCATTCACAGCTTCCAGCAGATGAACCTGGCCATTAAATTCTGCCCGCGTCCGGTCGTCGCCGCACCCTTCGGCTTCGCCCTCGGCGGCGGCGCGGAGATTTGCCTGCACTCCGCCCGCCGCCAACCCCACGCTGAAACTTACATGGGCCTTGTCGAGACTGGCGTCGGACTCATCCCCTCTGGCGGGGGCACGAAAGAGATGTTGCTCTACGCCCTAGATGCCGCCGCCGCGCTCGCGCCGCCCAATCCAAGTGACCCGCCTTCGCGCTTTGCTCAATCCGGCGAAGTCGCCACGGCCCTTAAGCGCTCTCTTGAAACCATCGCCATGGCCAAAGTCTCCACCTCAGCGGCCGACGCGCGCGCGCTGGGCCTGATTTCGCACGCCGATCGCATCACCATGAACCGCGAGCGCCTGCTTCTTGACGCCAAAGCGCAGGCCGTCGCGCTGGCCGATGTCGGCTATGTTCCGTCTCAACCGCGCATCGCCCCCGCTCCCGGCACGGCCGCATTGGCCACGCTCGAAACCGGTATCTATCTCATGGGCGAAGCCGGCTTCGCCTCAGAGCACGACCAAAAAGTCGCCCGCTGGGTCGCATACATTCTTGCGGGCGGTCGCGTCACCCCCGGCTCCCTCGTGACCGAGCAATACCTCCTCGATCTCGAACGAGAAGCCTTCCTCTCCCTCTGCGGCGAGCGCAAGACCCAGGAGCGCATCGCCTTCACCCTCAAGACCGGCAAGCCGCTGCGCAATTGAATTTTGGTCGCGAAATGTTGCGGTTCTGCGTCGCTGGGCATAGAGTGCTCCTGAGACTTCTTCATGGTCCGCGTGCGATTCAAAACGGAGATGCTCTGCGTCCTGTTGCTTCTTTTCTTTTGCTTCCCGCGCATTCGGCCCCAGAATGCACCCCCGGCTGCTCTCGATGCCTCCGGCCAGATCACCATCGACGGCCGCTCCACCCCCTACCTCATCCGACATCTTCCAGTGAACTCCTTTCCCCAACTCCCAGCCGCCGTCGAGGATGCGCTCATCCGCCGCGGCTGCCTCATTCCGCAGACCTATGAAGCGCACGGCCCGGAAAATGTCGTCCACGCGAGCCTGGAGCGCAAGGGCTCCTCCGATTGGGCCGTCCTCTGCTCCGCTAACGGTGCCGTCTCGCTGCTCGTCTTTTTTGCCAGCAGCGGCGAACCTACGATCCTCGCCACCGCGCCCGAAACCGAGCGCCTGCAATTCCACGGCTCAAGCAATGTTCTTGGCTTCAACTGGGCCATCGATCCCGCATCCCCTGAGGACGTTCACGAAGCGCAGCTCGGCATGCGCCGCCCCCCGCCGCGCCTCGACCACGACGCCATCGCCGACTCTGTTATCGACGGCCGCACGAGCTACCACTTCTATTCCAAAGGCGCATGGACCCTCATCGACACCCAGGATTAGCATCGCCACATCCTCGCTGTCATCCTCAGCGACCGAGGTCCGCAATGGCGGACGAAGGGAGTCGAAAGCCTGCTCTGAGCGAAGAACGCGGGCAGTGATTGAAGTCGAGCGGGAGCCTGCGGTTGTTTTTTTGCCTCTGCGACCCTCCGGCATATATCAAATAGATAGGAGCCACCCATGCCGGAAGCCGTCCTCGTCGCCGCCGTTCGCACCCCCGTTGGCCGTGCCCCCAAAGGCGCCCTTTCCACCGTTCGCCCCGACGACCTCGCAGCAACGGCTCTCACCGGCGCTCTCGACCGGGTTCCCGCCCTCGACAAATCGACGATTGACGACGTAATCCTGGGCTGCGCGCAGCCCGAGGGCGAGCAGGGCTGGAACATCGCCCGCATGGCTGCTCTGCGCGCGGGCCTTCCCGTCGAAATCCCCGGCGCCACCGTCAACCGCCTCTGCGCTTCGGGCCTTGAGGCTATCGCACTGGCTGATCAGCGCGTCAGATCGGGTCGTGCGCGCGTCGTCGTGGCTGGTGGCGCCGAATCCATGAGCCTGATTCCCCTAGGCGGCAACAAACCCAGCCCCAACCCATGGCTCACCGCCAACTACCCAGCGTCTCTGCTGACCATGGGTCTCACCGCCGAGCGCGTCGCGCGCCATTACGGAATCTCACGTGCTGACCAGGACGCCTTCGCCCTCGCGAGCCATCAGAAAGCTCTGGCCGCGCAAGCCGCCGGCCGCTTCGCCGAAGAACTCGTTCCCGTCACGGTCACTATCGCCGCGCCCGGATCAAAACCCGGCAAGCCACGGATCGAAGAAAAAATCTTCTCCGCAGACGAAGGCCCGCGCGCCGACACCTCCGCCGAAGCGCTCGCCCAACTCAAGCCCGCCTTCCACGCGCAGGGCACGGTCACCGCCGGCAGCTCATCGCAAACCTCCGACGGCGCCGCCGCAGCCGTCTTCATGGAATCCGCGTACGCACGCGAGCTCGGCCTTCAACCTCTCGCGCGCCTCGCCGCCTATGCCGTCACCGGCTGTTTGCCTGAAGAAATGGGTATCGGGCCCATCACCGCCATCCCCAAAGCCCTCGCCCATGCCGGCCTCACGCTCAACGACATCGGCCTCATCGAATTGAACGAGGCCTTCGCTGCACAAGTGCTGGCCATCATCCGTGCACTCGGTCTCGATCCCGCCCGCGTCAACGTCAATGGCGGCGCCATCGCGCTCGGCCATCCCCTCGGCTGCACCGGCGCCAAGCTCACCGCCACGCTCTTGGCAGAGATGCGTCGCCGCAATGTCCGCTACGGCATGGTCGCCATGTGCGTCGGCGGCGGCATGGGGGCCGCCGGCATCTTGGAGCTGCACTGAAATACGCCGCTTTTTCCCTGATCCCTGATCCCTGATCCCTGAAATCTAGTCCTAATCTAGACAAGCCTTGATGTTCACTCGTGCTAGAACAGCTAACAGGCATGGTGGCGGCTGTGTACAATCATGGCGACAGCGGCCGCGGTTTACAGTCGTTGTGAGCCTTGTCGATGACACAGGAGAGCACAATGCCAGATATTGCATTCCGATCAGCCACCGAGCTGGCTCGACAGATCCGTTCCAAAGAAATCGGCTGCGTGGAGTTGCTTGATCATTTCATCGCGCGCGTTCGGACATACAATCCGGCGGTCAATGCGATCATCGTGAAAGATTTCGACCGCGCCCACGAACGGGCCTTCAAGGCCGACGCGGCGCTGTGCCGCGGCGATGACCTCGGTCCACTGCACGGCGTTCCCATGACGATCAAGGAAGCGTTTGACTTTGAGGGCACGCCAACGACCTGGGGCTTTCCTGCCTTCAAGGACAATATTGCCACGTCCAACGCCGTCGCGGTGGACAGGTTGCTTGGGGCCGGAGCAATCATATTCGGCAAGACGAACGTGCCGCCAGGCCTGATGGACGCGCAAAGCGCCAACGATATTTATGGGCGCACCAACAATCCTTGGGATCTGTCTTGCACCCCCGGCGGCTCCTCCGGCGGAGCGGCAGCAGCTTTGGCGGCCGGATTGACGGGCCTGGAACTGGGCAGCGACATCGCCTCGTCGATTCGCAATCCTGCACATTTTTGCGGCGTGTTCGGCCACAAGCCGACCTACGGCATCTGTCCCCTATCCGGGCACAGCCTCGTGCCAACCATCCAGGAGACTGACATCGCCGTTATCGGACCCTTGGCGCGCAGCGCCGCCGATCTCGAACTGGCGCTCTCGATCGTGGCCGGCCCATACGGGATGGAAGCACGCGGCTACGCGCTGTCGCTCCAGCCATCGCGTAAGACATTTCACGACTTCCGTGTGGCTCTGGTCAGCGACGACGAATTTGCCGAAGTGGACAGCGAGGTATCCACCCAGATCTCTGCCTTGGGCGATTTTCTGGAACGGGAAGGTATATCCGTCGCGCGCAATACCCGTCCGGCATTCGACAGCCAGGAGCTCTACGCCCTCTACATGGTGCTTCTGCGCGCCGCCACGGCAGGTGTTGCAAGCGACGAAGAGTTCGCCGAATACCGCAACATTGCCGGCGATGCGAACCATACCAGCCGGGACATGGAGCGTCTGAACGCCTATGGCGTAACGCTCTCGCATCGCGATTGGCTGCGCCTCGACGAAGAACGGCAGAGCTACCGAATGAGATGGGCGCAGTTCTTTGAAGGTTGCGATGTTCTCTTGTGTCCACCGCTCTCTTCGGCAGCCTTTGCGCACACACCCGGTTCACCTCAGAACCGAATGCTCACGATCAATGGCCGCCAGGTTCCATTCGAAAACCAGCTCTTTTGGGCGGGATATGCCGGCGCGTGCTACTTACCCGCAACCGTTGCGCCGGCCGGCGTAACATCACGAGGACTTCCGGTCGGCGTGCAGATTATCGGTCCACAATATGGTGACCTAACCTGCATCCGCTTCGCGAAGTTCCTTGAAAGGTATTATCGGGCATTCGTACCACCACCGGGATACGTTAGTTAGTTCTTAAAGAACTCCCCACGCCCCCCGTTCGCCCACGGATCGTAGTGCAGCGCAAAGTTGGCGCGGTGTTCGATGCTGGGATGGCTGTAAAGCCAGAACTCGATCAACGGGCTGGGATCGGGATCTTCGAGCCACGCCTCGCCCAGATCGTTGAACGCTGCAACCGCTGTCTTCTGCGGGTCAGGCACGATCCCGTGGATCGCCTCCTGCCCGTACACATCGGCCTGGTGCTCAAAATGGCGGCTGAAAGCGTTTCCGGCCGGCTCCAGAACAAGCCCTGCGATTGAAATCGTGAGCAGCAGCACCACAAATCCCGCTCGCGACGAGAGCGCAGGCTGCTGCCCAATGGAATCTTCCGGTTTGAGCCCTGTCCATTTCGCCCCAAACCGCTTTACAATCCACGCCGCGAACCCCGCGCACGCCCAATAGATGAAGAAGAGCGCGACAACGGTGCCGGCAAAACCCTTCCAGATGTGATGCAGCACATAGTGCCCGCTCTCGTGGCCAAAGATGAACAGCACCTCGCCATTGGGAATGCGTCCGGCTGTCGTATCCCACACGACAATCCGCCTGGTGGCGCCGATCCCGCTCACATAGGCATTCAGGCCGTTGGTCTTCTCGCTGGCCTTCATCAAATACATACGGTCAGGCGGGATGTTGGTTCCGGTGCGCGCAACCACCTTCTCAAGCTCCTCGACCAGCGCGGGATTGCTTTGGGAGAGCGGTTCAAACGTATTGAACATCGGCTCGATCACCACAGGCTCGGCAAACAGAACGAGAAGCAGAATCGGAATGGTGACCAGCCAGATCCCTAACCAGTACCGCCGCGGCCAGCGGCGCACAATCCAGTGGAACAAAAGCAGAATCGGCGCGCCGAACAGAATCGTCAGCCCCAGCGCCTTTGCTGCGTCGCCAAACCAGCCGTCCCACCCCTGCACGCTGATCCCGTAAGCGCGTTCGTAGTGATGTCCGATCCAGTCCAGCGGCAGGCTGGCCAGCGAGGTGGTGAGAAGGAAGGCCGCGAAAAAGACCACTCCTTGAATCCATCTACTGCCCGAAATCTTCTGCGCCCAACCCTCCAGCCCGGCGGCGCCCCGCGTAGCCAGCAGCAGCCAGATCACGGCGATGCCCCAAAGCGATCCGGCAATGTCCAGCATGTTGCGAATGCGGCTGAGAGCAATCGCTTTAGCCCGCTTATCCGGCGGCAGGTTGTAGGGCTGCTGCGGATTGGCCTGGGCCGTGGCCGTAGCCGCTCCCGCCGCCGGCGCCGCCGGTCTGGCGCCGCTCTGCGCTGCCATCGGCACGCGTGACAGTCCCGCAAGTAGCGCGGCCAGACTCACCAACAACAACGTTCGGCGTCTAAGTTTCATCCTCATTCCCCTTTGCGATGAATGTTGCGATAATCTTCGTGAATTCTGCGACAATAAGGTATAAAGATGCCCTCACCTGAAAACCGAATCCCCACGCCCAGCGGTTCCATACCTATACCACGGCGCCGCACGACCCGATTTTTGATTCTCGCGCCTGCGGCTGCTGTTATTACACTGCTTGTGCTCCCCGTCGTATCCCGCGCGCAACAGCCCGGCACACCCGTCCTCCTCGACGCCATGACAACCGAGCTCGACCGCGCCTTCACGTCGCTGGGCAAGTCTGCTCCGTCGCAGCCGCAAAGTTCCGCCACCGACAGCCAGCAGTTGCCGCCCTATTTCCTCAGTTACTCGGTCTCGGACGCCAGCTCTGTATCCATTCGCGTGCAGTACGGAGCGCTGGCCGAAAGTTCCACAAGCCGCGCCCGCGTGGCGGACGTCCAGGTCCGCATCGGCTCGCCCTCGCTCGACAACACCCACGGCACGCATCGCGCCTCGGCCGTCAATAGCCAGCAACTGCCGCTCGGCGACGATCGCGAAGCTCTCTCGCGCTCGCTGTGGCTGGCCACCAACACCGGTTATGGCAACGCGCTCGACAGCTACCTGCGCGTCAAGACCGAGGCCCAGGTTCGCGCCAAAGAAGAAGACACCTCACCCGACTTCAGCCAGCAAGCCCCGCAAACGCACATCGGCGCTCTGGCCCCGCCCATTGTCATCGATCGTGCGGCATGGGAGCAGCGGGTGAGGAAACTGTCGCGCATGTTCCGTGACTACCCTGACGTGTATCAGAACATGGTTATTCTCACGGTACAAAACGAGACCGATTATTTTGCGTCATCCGAAGGCTCGCAAATTGTCGCGCCCCATCTGCTCGCGCGTCTCGTGGCTGTTGCCGTCACGCGCGCCGACGATGGCATGGATCTCTTTCGCGAACAGACCTTCGAAGCTGAAACCGTCGACGGGCTGCCCAATCAGGCTGACCTCGAAGCCGCAATTCGCGATCTGTGCAAGAGTCTCGAGGCGTTGCGCAAAGCTCCGGTCACCGAACCCTTCGACGGCCCCGCGATTCTCTCCGGCCGCGCCTCCGCGGTCTTCTTCCACGAAGTGCTCGGCCACAGGCTCGAGGGCCAGCGCCAGCGCGGCGACGAGGAGGGTCAGACCTTCACCAAAGACATCGGCAAAGAGATTCTCCCCGACTTCCTCTCCGTCGCCGACGACCCAACCCTCACCACCTTCGGCAAAACCTGGCTCAGCGGCAGCTACCAGTACGACGACGAGGGCGAGAAAGCCGAGCGCGTCGATCTCATCCAGGACGGCGTGCTGAAAACCTTTCTCATGTCGCGCCTGCCCATCGCCAGCTTCAGCTCGTCCAACGGCCACGGTCGCGCCGAAACCGGCCACATCCCCACCGGCCGCCAGGGCAACCTCATCGTGACTTCCACTAAAACTGTTCCAGAGGTAAAACTGCGGGAGCAGCTGATCGAAGAAGCCAAAAAGCAAGGCAAACCCTACGGCCTCTATTTCGAAGACATCTCATCGGGCTTCGCCGTTACGCAGCGCTCCTCGCCGCAGGCCTTCCAGGTTATTCCCCTCGTGGTCTGGCGCGTCTATGTCGATGGCCGTCCCGACGAGCTGGTGCGCGGCGTCAGCATCGTTGGCACGCCGCTCGCCGCCATGAAGCGCATTCTTGCCACCGGCGACAAAAGCGAAGTCTTCAATGGCGAGTGCGGAGCCGAGTCGGGAACCATCCCCGTCAGTGCCGTCGCTCCCGCCATGCTGGTCAGTGAGATGGAAACGCAGCGCCAGCCTCAAGGCACCGCGCGCCCGCCCATCCTGCCCATCCCCGGCGCGGAGTCAAAAGCGCCGCAAAAACCATGACCGAATCATTGTGGAGTAACTGGTGAAACTGCCACAGACAATGAGAACCATACTAAAGATCATCGGAGCCGGGATCCTTGTGCTTCTGATCTTCTGTGTTTGGTATTGGTTCGCAGCGGATTACAGTTACAACGCCGTTTCCGGTACCTATGCCTTTCAGTCGAACGGAGAGTCATCGGTCCTGATGCTCAGGAAAGACAAAGTGTTTCTACAGGAACGGACATCCCACGGGAGGACTGAACGCGCTCAAGGAACATGGCGCCGTGTTGGCGAAGGTGGCATAGTTCTTTCGGCGGAATTTCTTCCTGTTGGTCAAATCAACGCTAGACCGGATGGAAGCGTTGATGGGGAGGTTCAAAAGAGTTTTCTCGAACTGATTCCCTCAATCGTTTTTTGGTCGGATAACTACAACGGCCCGAGATTTCACCGAATGCTATTCCATTCCAAGGACCTGGATACTCAATGAAGCGGCTTCATCTAATCGCGACCCTTGCATCTGCAGCAACGCTCTGCATGTCTTGCGCCGCCTCCGCGCAACCGACCCGCGCCGACGCCGAAAAAGATCCCGTCCTCGCCGCCATGCTCACTGAGCTCGACCGCAGCATGAGCCAATTGCAGTTGCAGGGCTTTGCCAAGCCCTTTTTTATCCAGTACCGCATCGAAGAAGTGGACGACTTCGAAACCAAAGCCGAGTTTGGCTCGAGCGAGGGTTCCGAACATGCGCATCAGCGTGTGGCGCGCGTCACGGTGCGCGTCGGCGACTATAAAGCCGACAGCTCCGGCGGACGCGGCGACGGCTCGATCGAACTTGTCGCGCTCGACAACGATCCCGTCGCGCTCCGCACTGCTCTATGGACGGCAACCGACAAGGCCTACAAAAACGCTCTCTCCGCCTATGCGCAAAAGCAGGCGGCACTGAAGCAGGTGCAAACGCCGCCGCAGGCCGACGACTTCAGTCATGAAAAGCCCGTCGTCTCGCTCGCCCAACCGGTCGCGCTGCACTTCGACGAAGATGAATGGGCTCAACGCGTCGCCCGCATGAGCGGTCTCTACCGCACCGACGCAACCGTGAGCGCAGTTCTGCGCGACGTCGAATACTCGACCGCCAGTTTTCACGCCCGTTCCACCACCACCTGGCTCGCCACTAGCGAGGGAACCATCGTCCGCAAATCAACTGCCGAGTACCAGGAGGCATTTGCCGTGGGCGCGCAAGCCGCCGACGGCATGCGTCTCGAACGCTCGTTCGCCTCGGCCGGCCCTTCCCTCGCCGATCTGGACTCCGAGGCAGTCGCCAACAAGCACGCAGTGGAAGAGATCGCCTCACTCGCCGATCTGCGCAAAGCCCCGCTCGTTGAAGAGGAGTATCACGGCCCGCTGCTCATGAGCGCCGACGCCGCAACCGATACACTGCACAGTTTGCTCGCCGTCGCAATCACAGCCACGCGGCCGGCCCTAGGCACTGAAGCGCGCACCAACGGCGCCTTCGCCTCCAGCTATCACGCGCGCGTGCTGCCCGATTTTATGAATGTGGTTGACGACCCCAGCCTCACAACCTTCTCGGGCAAAGGGCTCCTGGGCGCTTACTCGGTCGACGACGAAGGCGTTCCCGCACAGGCCGTCAAGCTGGTCGATGCCGGCCGTCTCGAAAATTACCTCATCGGCCGCGAGCCCGTCCGCGATTTCCCGCAATCCAACGGCCACGGCCGCGCCGGAATCACCGGAGCCGCGCGTCCCATGATCGGCGTGCTCAAAATCACCGCGGAAAATGGCCTCTCCGATGACGAACTCAATCGAAAACTGCTCGATATGGCCAAGGATTGCGGCCTTCCCAGCGTCTACTATGTGCAGACCTTGGGCGGCGTAGGCAACCCGCGCCTTCTCTACCGCGAAGCCCCCGACGGCAAGCGCGAGTTGGTGCGCGGCGCAGTTCTCGCCGACATCGACGACCGCGCCCTGCGCTCCAGCATCAAAGCCGTGGGAAAAGATCTGTGGATAGCCAATTCCTTTGGCGACCCGCCCGTCACGGTCCTCGCACCCGCGCTTCTTTTTAGCGATGCCACCGTCCGCCGCGCCAACGAGAAAAACGAGAAGCTGCCCTTCTATCCGCCGCCGGAGTAGGCGGCTGCGGAAAAGTGCATCTGGTCGAGGTTTTGTATCAGGGCACAACCGGGGCACCCTCTGGGTCGCGTGCCGAAAATGCGCAAAATGAATGGGGCTTTACAGGCTGCGGAAAAACTCAACTCTCCGGAAGGTGGCAGAAACAGAT
>Ga0326728_10012646_pt1 | contig 18656 bp, 18 predicted proteins | sample MB3enrmetagenome_FD_207602 | JGI IMG/M metagenome (GOLD analysis project Ga0326728, IMG submission 207602) | Lab enriched peat soil microbial communities from McLean, Ithaca, NY, United States - MB31MN | ecosystem: Environmental > Terrestrial > Soil > Wetlands > Peat | place: USA: New York... | reverse complement strand
AGGAGCTCTCCGTTCTCTGCGATGTCGGGATAGAGGTTGGCCGTCGGCATCATCTCACCCACGGGCTCGCAGCCCCAGACGTGTTTGGCTCCCCAGGTCTGGCCTTCCCAGCTGTCCATGTTCCGCATTTGGATGGTGTACCCGCCGAGGAGTGAGAGGAGCCTATTCGCGCAGCCGTGGCTGGGACTCAAGTGGGTGCCCTCGCCGTGCATGTCAGCTTGCGAGAGAACCGCCTCAGGGCCGTGAGTCTCTCTTACTCGCTTCAGCTCGGAGGCGACAATCTCTGCGGCCTCGTCCCAGGAAATCCGGACATAGCCGCTTGTTCCCCTGTTCTGGGTGTTCCGCTCACCCTTCGGGTCCCAGTCGATGCGCTTAAGCGGATATTGTACCCGGTTTTTCGAGTAGACACGCTTCTTGTAAGCGAGGCCGATGGGACCGACGGCGCCCTTCATGGGGGGCTCGAAGGTCTTTCCTCTCGCCTCTATCTTCCAGGCGTTGAATTGCTTCCTGTCGTAGTTCATCTCGTAGGCTAGGGGCCTCACCCTCGTGACCTTGCCGTTCTTCACATCTATCAGGGTGGGGACGCCTGAATCTGCCGGACCTATCAGGCTCGAGCCTCTTATGACCTGCTTGTCGTCTCCGATGTTGATGTTTTTGCTCTTAGAGCCCATTAACAAAGAACCTCCTTGTCCTCAATCCATGAAGCCCCTCTTCAAGTGCCTTCAACCCCTTGCAAACCCTTCTATTCTGCGCGCTACTTTCCCGTAAAGTGCGGTTTCCTGTTTTCCCTATAGGCGTCGTACGCCTCTTGACTGTCCTGCATGTACAGGAGATTGCGTTCGAGCGCGGCCCCGAGTTCCCGGCTCTCAACGAGGGACATGTAACATCCCCGATATATCACCTGCTTGATGTTTCGCACGGTAACGGGAGCAAGCTCAAGCATCCGGTAGGCCCACGACATAGCCTCATCCATCACTTTCTCCCTGGGCACCACCCTGTTGAGCCACCCCATCTCGTACATTCTTTGAGCGGGAATCCGCGAGTCCCCCCAAAGTGCCAGCTCCAGAGCATGGCCAAGGCTCAAGGTGTGGGGCAGGCACCCAACCCACGTTGACTTGAAATTCATCTGAGCCTCCTGGATGGAAAAGACAGCCTTCTCGGAAGCAATCCTTATGTCACAGGCATCAGCCATGTGGAATCCGCCGCACGCCGCGTCGCCGTTGATCGCGGCTATGATCGGCTTCCATATCTCCCATGGGTAGAAGCGGGGGGGCCGAGGGGCGAGCCTCGTTGCCTCTTCCTTTGTGAGGTACGATAGATCCGGGCCTGAGCAGAACGTTTCGCCGTTTCCCGTGAGGATTGCAACAACAGCGTTCTCGTCCCTCTTGAATTCCTCCCATGTCTCTTCGAGCCTATGCATCAGATCGGGCATGATTCTGTTTTCCCTCTCGGGGCGATTCAGTGTGATAATAAAAATCCCATCCTGCTTGCTCGTGATAAGCACCTCTGGTCCGGTAAGAGCCATAATTTGTCTCCTTCTCGAAATTTATTGATGTAGATCACCATCAAGTAGTTTGGCATCAGAACGCCATTCCTATCTTTTCATGTAGGGCACATATTCGCCGTTCTGTACTATCGTAGCGAGACCGTTGAATAGCTTGACTCCCCGGTGTTCATTTGGCGTGCAGGTATATGGACCCAGCAGCGCTTCGTACTTTAGATTTTCCATGGCATCCCTGATGGCGCCCCTGTCGCCAGAGCCTGCCGCCTTCAACGCCCCCAGAACAACCTGTATGGCGTCGTGCGCTGAATAGTGAAAAAGCGTGAGATTTTTTGATTCACCATATTTCTTTTGCATGAGCTTCTTGAAAGGATCGTAGATCCGTCGAAAGGGATCGTCGGGAGGCAGCTTTTCGGCTACCATGACCTTGCCGACAATGATGAACCAATCACTTCCCTCTATGGAGGGCGCCCCGATCCTGAGGAACTCCCGCGTGCCGACGGCAGGACATGCGACCACAGGCATCTTCATGCCGAGCTGTTTATAGTTTTTTGCGATGATTCCGGCACTGTCTCCCCCCGAGGTCTCGACTAGCAGGACATCCGGGTTAGCAGCCTTTATTCTCATCATTTGCGGAACCATACTCTTATCGGAGGCTTCGAACCCCTCGCTGATGATGATTGAACAGCCCGGGTGCGTTTGAATCTCAGCCTGGATGCTCTTCCAGCCCATCGTGCCTAAGTTCTGTACATCGTGCATCACTGCGATCCGTTTCGCACCGACCTCTTTCACCGCATACTCCAGCACAGCAGCGGCATTTGTCATTTCATTCGGCGTTATGTTAAAAACCCATTTCTTGAGGGGATTTACGACCGGACCCAATGCGGCAAAGGGTACCTGTTCCTGTTCGGCTATGGGAATCATGGCCATGGCGCAGTCAGTGATGCTCGGACCGGTGAGAACTGAAACTTTCTCGTCCCGAACGAGTTTAGTGGTGGCGACAACCGCATTGGTGGGGACGCTCTGGTCGTCTTCGAAAAAGATCTCAACCTGCCGCCCCTGGACGCCGCCTCTGTTGTTGAAATCTTCGACGATGGTGCTCATAGACTCTTTTATGGGCGTACCCATGAAACCGGCCCATCCGCTGATGCTCAAAACCACCCCGACTTTGATGGGCTCTGATGCGACCCCCCACCCTGATGAGACGCCCAGAAAAGCGAGGACAAGGCAAAACGCGACCAGGTTCTTCGCCGGAAAAAGACTCGGTGATTTCATCTTACGCCTCCTTTGTTTACTGGATATGTGTGGTGAGCACATCCTTCAATGGGACGTCCCTTCAACCGGATAGACCTTACACAAGAACCCCCTCAGCGTTGCCGATCCCATCTCACGATTTGTCGGCAAATCGCAGCCCGTAATGACGTTCACATTTGATTTTTCCCAATCAAATAAACTTGACGGCCCTTTCTCAGGGAACCACCAATCATAATCGACAAAGACAACTCTCGGATCTAGCTCCGACGAAAGCCTCGCTTTCTGGATAATTCTGCCCCGCTTCGTTTCAATGTAAACTCGGTCCCCCTCCTCTATTCCCAGCCTGTCAGCTGTTTCGGGGTGAATGTCGATGATTGGCTCCGGATGGTGAGTCCGCAGACCGGCTATTTGTCTGCCCATTGAGTGCTTATAAACCGCCGACTTGCCGCTCGTGAGAATCAAGGGATATTCCTTCGCCAGCTCAGGATCGCTGTATGGGGTCTCGGGCGGCTCGTAATAGGCAGGTAATGGGTCGAAACCCCATTTTTTGAGCCGATCGGAATATAACTCTATTTTTCCCGACGGCGTCTTGAACGCACTCTCATAACTTCCATACTTCGGCCTGCTTGAAAAGGTTCCTATCTTTTTAAGATCCTCAAATGTTATGCCGATAGGCTTCAAGATAGCGTCATAACACTCCGCTTCGTTCTCCCAAAAATACTCTCTGAGTCCGCACTTCTTAGCCAGCTCATTGACTATCTTGATATCTGACCAGCACTCGCCGAAGTCAGCCACCTTCTGCTGGATCTGGGCAACAGGTCCGTTAGGCTGTGCGCTCACACCATCAGATTCGAGATAAGTAGCAACGGGCAGGAGAACATCAGCTAAAGCAGCTGTCGGCGTGATGAAATAGTCCGATACGACGACAAAATCAAGCTTCTTGATTGCTTCATGCATCTTTCGGGAATTGACAAAGCCAAGAAGAGGGTTACAAGACTGGAAAAAGGCCGCCCGAATCGGATATGGATCTTCCTCCAAAATGGCTCGTGCGATATCCCTGTGGAGAATATGTTTAGCTACGGGCAGCATTCCAGCTTGAGCACTAACAGTGTTGTTTCTCAAGTCTGAGGGGACAAGGGAGGAAAGCGTATATGCAGGCGAACCCCGCGGCAGCAATCCCCGCGATTCAAATTGTACATTGCCACCAGGCACACCGAGATTTCCCGTCAGTGCTATTAGCATCCACATTGCACGGCCCATCTGGAAGCTGTTTATGTTGTGTTCAAGTCCGTTGCCCCATTGTACGCAGGCTGGCTTGTTAGTGGCGAAAAAGCGAGCTGTTTTTCTGATCACCTGAGCGTCCACCCAGGTTATCGGGGCAACTTTTTCGGGAGGATAGTTCTGGACATGAGCTTTGAGCTCATCGAAACCGATCGCCCAATTACCAACGAATTCCCTGTCCCAGAGGTCCTCATTTACGATGACGTTTATCATTCCTAGTGCCAAGGCGAGGTCTGTCCCCGGTCTAGGCTGTACCCATATGTCCGCCCTTGTACAGAGCTCTATCCGTCGTGGGTCTATCACAACAAGTTTAGCCCCCTTATCTAACGCGCGAACGGTATCCCAGAACACGGGTGGATCGGTTTCCTTAGTATTCGCAGCCCATACCAGAATGCAGGCCGGCACGCCATCGTAATCTCCTCGGGGGGCGGGACCAGTTAGTCCGTAAGTGAACAGCGACGCGGTGACTGTTGGTACATAGCAGACAAATGCGGGTGTGCTCACGTTCGGTGTTCCGAACGCGTTCGCAAACCTCATCACAATGTCGTCTTCCGGGCCCATGGCCGAACCTTTGGCAATCAGGACTGATTCAGCTCCGTAGTTGTTCTTTGCCTGCGTCAGTGCTTCCGCCACTTCTCCTAACGCGTCATCCCATGATATTCGCTCCCACTTACCTCCCCCCCTTTCCCCGACTCTCCTTAAAGGATATTTCAGTCGATCAGGACTAGAAAGATATTCCAACGCGCACAAACCGTTTATGCACAACTTTCCTCTGTTTATGGGATTGTCGGGGTCACCCTCTATTCCTAGAATCCTATCTCCGGACATGCGAACGAGAATTCCGCAGCACGATTTGCACATCGTGCATGCAGTCTTCACTAAACGTTCTGTAGCCACTTGTTTCTGCCCTCCTTCAAAACAACAACCAACAAGCAGCCTCTTTCGAATCATCCCCTGCACGATACTAGCACGAAGAGGGCGGCTGCGGCATGTTAGTGTCGTCACTCATCTGTTCTTCGAAATTGTGAATATCAAAGGCTTCTCCATCCAAGGGTTTGTACTGAAGCTTATCCGGGGAGAAGAGATTTTTTTCTCTCTCAATCTCTTGTTCTGTGAGAAAAACATCCACGTGTCTTACCTCCTCTCAGCTGTCAAATTCTTGCCATGTAAAAGCTTGCTGATCTTACTCACGGAAAGCCTGGGAAGACCCACAGTTTCGGCTACAAGATCCATAATATCTATGACTTCAAGTGAAGCCTTCTTCTCGGCGACGCCCATGCGGAAATTATTCTCGCAGGTTGAACAGCTGCAAACTATCGCCGAAGCCCCTGTCAGTATTGCTTCATCGGTTCGGGCGCCGTTTATCATTAGGCCTAGCCGTGGATATCGCATGATGTGCTTGCCGCAACATGACGAGTTTTCCCTGTTGTTAGACATCTCCACGAGCTCTAGGCCAGGTATGGCACTCAATATCTTCCGAGGAGGGTCAAAGACTCCACAACTTCGTCCTAAATGACACGGGTCGTGATACGTCACCCTGAGTTCCACCGGAAACTGGCTCTTGAGTCCGCCCCCTTCCAGCAGTTCGCTGACAACCTCAGTGATGTGTCTAACCTTTAGATCGTATGTGAGATTCAAGCGGCTAGCCAGGATCGGATACACGTGAGACAGGTTATGGCGGCACGAAGAGCACGAGGTGATGAGCGTCTTGATGCCACGTCTGTTCAGTTCCTCGATGTTGTGCCTGATCGTCTCCGACAACTGATCGGCACAACCCACATTGAGAGTCGCGCCGCCACAGCACCACTCTGTTGCGCCCAGGTATACAGGTTCAATGCCCGCTCTGTTGAGCACCCTCAGTGCGTTTATGGGTAGGTTTCTCAAAAGATAGGTGAAGGACTGGGAGCATCCGGCAAAATAGCCTACGTTCCCCTCATCTCTAAACTTGAGGTCCGATGTTACCCACGCCGACCTCCGCTCCTGAGGAGCACCGCTGGGATTATGTTTGGTCAAAATGTTATATGCCTGCCTCTGGAAAACCACTGGAGGCCGAAAACCTTGTTTCAGCATGGTCGGCTTGGCCACCCAGCTCCAGTCTTCCTCTATGTGCGCCTTTACCTGGCAAACTTCATTACATCGCTGGCAAGTTGTACACACAAAGAACATCTCCGCCATTCGCTCATCCAGCTCGACGTTGCCCTTGGCATATTCGCGCAGCAGGCGGAACTTTCCCCTGGGGGAGGCGCTCTCCCAGCCAATGGCGTCAAACTCTGGACAGACGCTGCGGCAGAAGCCGCAGCCCGAACAAGCGTAGGCATCCCATAGGGCTTCTTCGGCGAAAAATCCGGAAAGCCGGTTTTCTGAGTCGGGGTCTATTCTGGCACGTTTTCCACCTACCAATTTGTCAACCAACCTCAATGCCCCAGTGCTGCTTTTGGCGAATCTGACGATCCGGTTCAACTTTCGCACGGATGGTTCCTGTCTCAGGGCGTCCGGAAAGACCTTCCCAGGATTGAGCAGGTTATCCGGGTCGAATTCCCTCTTAAATCGTTCTGCGTCGACGAGTTTCGCCTTGCCGAGGATTTGCTCAGCCTGATCGATCAGGTACATGCCGATGGCGTACGCCTTACCGCCGAGTTTTATAGCTTCGCTGATCGCTATCAGGCTCGAGGAATATGCCATCGGGAACCCTCGCCGCCTCTCGTCATCTAAAAGGGAAGTGAGAACGGCCACTTCTTCGCCTTGACTTATCAGCGTGCCATCTAATGCGACGCCCTGTACCCGCGATCTGATCTTATCTATCAGTTCCGGCAGCCTTGCCGTCGGTATGATGGCTTCAGACTGAATAAGAGAGGGCCCCAGTGCCTTGAGACGTACCGGATAGAACCGTTCTGCCCATTCAAAGAGCGCCAGTTTCGCATCAAGAATTTCTCCATCGTGGGTCGTGATGATCTCATGAAGGCGTCGCGAAATCTTGCTATGGCGACGCCTCGGGTATACGAAGGTAGAGAGGAACTTCCGCTCCGGCGGAGCCGGAATTCCTTCAACACTATGCCCTGCGAACCTCTGGGCTTGCTTTGTCGCGGCCTCATGACACCATTTGATGTGCAACGGATCTTTGAAGCCTACCTCCCATAGAGATAGGTTCTCTTTTCTGATTTCCTCAAACACCGCTTGCATGTCTGACAGACTGCGAAAGGCGCCAAGAACGGGAATGTCCTCGTCCAAATCTCTCACTTTGAGTTTGACCTGGTATATCAAACCCGTCGTGCCTGCCGTGCCGTCCACTAAGTGCATCTTGTCGCCGGTCAGATGGTGGACGCCACGGGGGGTAACCATGTCGACCTCAAGCACGTTGTCCGCAAATCGGCCGTATTCGAAGCTACCAATGCCCACGCCGCCGCCGTTCGAAAGCCATCCTGCTACAGTTGAGCTGACGGCGCTGCCGGGATAAAGCCTCAAAGACAGACCGTACTGTTCCAGTTCTCTTTCCAGGTCGTTCCACACCACCCCGCATTCAACCGTTACGGTCTTTTCCGATTTGTTGATGTCGATAATCCGGCCCATTCTGTGGAAGTCGATTACGATGCCGCCCCGCACCGGGACGGCACCGCCGTACCCTGCCGTTCCGGAACCGCGCGGAGTCAGCGGCGACCCATGTTCAGTGGCGACGTTCAATAATGCAGTTAGATCGTCGAGGTTTTCTGGCTGCACGACGACGTCAGGTGTAGATTGGATCTGTTTTGCCGCGATTCCCGGCAAAACACCGACGTCCGTGTCATAAAGCAGTCGCTCGTTAGTGTGAAAAGCTATTCGATGACCAAGAGTTCTCAGGAGGTCCTGCCTTGCCTTGTCGGATAGCATCACCAGTCCCTCTCGCCTTTGTGGCCCTACGAAGCCGTTCAGGGGTAACAGTTCTACTGTACCACGGGTGCCCTCTTTGTCAACCAAATTCGTGCTAGAATAGAGACGTACTTGCGAACAGTATTCGCCATCAGGGAAAAGTGTCAGTTTTTTGTGAACTGCCCAAATTCAACATTACCAGGAATAACGGTGCTCTTTCTTCGCGGTAGACAAAATCACTAATTCAGGAAGAAATCCTCAGCCTGCGCAGGGCGCGTATGTGTGGGTCGATTCAGTCCATTCCGATCGAAAGTCGTGCGTCTCTCAGGACCTCGTCAAACCTCTGCTCGAGTCCCTCGTTAACGCCGCGGCAGCCTGCTATGGCCTTCTCTGCCCACTTGAGATACTCTCGTTTCCTCTTGAGGGCCCAGGTAGCCGGCGGGTTGTGGGTGATGTCGAGAACATTGCTGATCTTGTCGGCGATCCTGATCTCCTTTGCATGGAGAGAGAGGCCCGGGGCGTGCACGATCTGGAGCCGTTTGCGCTCGTCTTTGGACAGGCTCTTGTCGTCGGTCACCTCCGCGACGAGGGCCCGCACCTCGGCGCCGAAGAGGGCTTCCACTTCCGCCGGGGTGGTTTCGGTATCTTCCACGCTGTCATGGAGCACGGCGGCGACAAGAGTGCTTATGTCGGTGACGCCCCCAATGTTCGCGCAAAGATCGGCAACCTCGATAGGGTGATTGATGTAGGGTTGGGCGTCCGCGCCCTTCCGTCGCTTATGCCGGTGCTTGTCCGCGGCGAACCGCGTGGCCTGCAGCAGAGTGGCGATGTCCGTGTGCTGGCTCACGCCTCACCCCCTTCGTCACCGGAGTGAGGTGACGTTCTGTGATCTATGTTCAATACCATATCGCCCCTCCTTTCTTGTTCGATAGTGATTGTTGGTTCGTTCGTAGCGCCCATATCTTCGGCAGCAGCCAGGGTATACTTCTTCCCCTCGTCAAGCCACCATCTTCAATGCAACATCCAAGGCCCTCGCGCTTACCACGGCGCTTCCCCCGTACCAGAGGCTATTGAGGGTATTATCCTGCGTCTTCCCCCGGAAGTAGTTGAGGTACTCGGTCACGGCGTTATACGCCCCCCAATATGTTGCCCCCGCGACCTCGCTTCCCCGTCCGTGGTCGAAGAGGTAGAGCACTTTCGGGAGTAACTTCTCCCCGCCCTTGTCGCCCACATTAAAGACAACCTTCACGTATCGTTCCAGATCGTCCCTGTCGATCTCCTTTCTCGCAAGCCTCTTGTATTGTTCAATGGTGGCGTAGAAGCCCTTCCTGGCGACATCCATGATCTTCCTGATAGCGTCGAGGTTTTCTACGACATGAGAGGTGTGCTTGACCCTGAGAAGCCGGCTATTGGCAGAGTGATGAGCCATTGTGAGGGTATTGTGACAGACGACCCGGATGGGGGTAAAACCTACCCGAACAGGAATGCTTCCGTCGTGGGCATTGGAGAGAAGGATGTAGTGATCTACCCTGTCCCCGTTAACCGAACCCTGGCTGTCGCGGACTTTTCCGAGTACCCACACTTTCTGACCATCCTTGAGGCTTCCCGCTGTCTCGAGGCTCGCCATTCCGGTATCGAGAAGGGGCTGAAACCATGCTAAGGCCTCTCGGTTCTGCAAGGGGGTGTAATCGCGTCCCACAATTCCGAGCACTCGGTTGTCCGTGGTTCTGCAGGTGCAGTGATGATCAAGGATGCCGATTCCTTCCCCCTGAGATGCCGAAGTTCAACTTCCCAATCCAACTTTGCCGCGAGGAGTGCTTCGTGGACGCTGAGTCTCTTGTCCTCGGGAATCCACACGCCCAGTCCAAGCCACGGTTCCTTTCCCACGTACATCATGGTTTCGACTTCATGTGCCATAATAGACCTCCTTGAGCGTAAGCACGCCTATTTGTATCGGTTGAGTAACGGTTTTTTCGGGGGGTTCGGAATTGCGATGATCGCTGTGTCTGCTATCTCGATGATACCGCGTATAGTAATTGCTGTCAACGGTGACGTTGAGCACCCGGGCCCCCATGAAGCGCCACTGTTTCTGTCACCCACCGTGCGTACGGTTCCGGGTTTTTCCCCGATTCTATGCGGCTTTCCGGTTCTCTTCTTCATGAGTCCTCTTGAGAATGTTCGCCACGGTTTTGTGATACCAACGAATACCGATCGGCTTATACCCCCGCACTGTCAGCTCTCGCGCGATCCTCCGAAGGCTAAGGCCACGGGTGCGCAACTCCCTGACGAGGGCGATTACCTCTTGCTCAATCGGGGCTGCGACAAGCATCCGGCCATTTTTTGAGACTGTGAATCCATACGGCACTTGGCCGCAACGCTCGCCCTTGGCAATCTTCAGCGCCAGGGCGTCCTTCGTCCTGGACCCTATCAACTCCCGTTCCATCTGGTTCAGGCTGGCGAGGATGTTCACAAAGAAACGGCCGGCGGGGCTCTGCGTGTCGAGCTTCTCGGTAAGGGAGTGAAGAGTGACCTTGTTCTTTTCAATGCTCTCCAGGAGCCTGAGAGTGTCGATCACCTTACGCGAGAGCCTGTCGAGCCGGTAGATTACGAGGGCCCCGATGTCGTGCTGCTTCATCTTCGCGAGAAGGTCCTGAAGGCCTTGGCGGTTCATGTTCTTTGCACTCTTGGTATCCTCGAGGATCTCTACGAGCTCCAGGTCGTTCAAGCTGCAATATGCCTCGATCTTGGCCCGCTGATTTTCGAGGCTGACGCCTTCCCGGGCCTGTTCGTCTGTGCTCACCCTCACGTAGCCGATTGCCTTTCCCATGTCCGTCCCCCCTTTCGCGCGTTGATTGTTGTTTTCATGCTTTCTATACTACTATAGACTACTATAGACTATAAGTCAAGGTGTTCTTGTTTGACGTGGCAGGGGAGACTATTCTACACTATGGACATGGTTGACGAGCGTGACCTCTTGACGATTCAGGAAGCCGCAAAATTGATTCGGGTGTCGCGTGCGACGCTCTTCAAGCTCGTTAAGGATGGAAGGTTGCAGGTTGTGCGGATCACGCCTCGAAAGGTGCTTGTCCGCCGTGAGGAACTCGATCGGTTCCTAAAGGCCTCGGAAACAACCCCGTAGAATTGCCCCACAGTCGCTTTTCAGGCTCGCCCTATACCATCGTCCACGTCATGCCCTGTTCGCGCAGAGGCGAGGGAGGCGTCGGAGAGGACAAGGGCGTTAAAGAGGGCGAGCGTGGGTCACTATTGGTTTTGGATTCGGGCTTAGCCGAGATACCGGATTTGGGTAGTATCTCTCACCCCCTCTTGGTAGAATAGGATTGTAAGACCAACAAAACCAGAAAGGGAGGGCAAAGAAGATGAAAGAAATAAAGTTCAAAGGCGAACAGCGGCCGGAAGACAGACAGATTGCTGCGATGCTCACACAGGCTGCATGCACCTTGCTTCTTGCCCGCACCACAGAGGGGGCAAAAAAAGTGACCCTGCCGTCTTGCGAAATGGCTGTCATGGAGACCTTTGACAGCCTCGTGCAGAAACTCGTCCCTAATGTTCAGGTAAATTTGGTGGGCGTCACACAGAAACCCCCAGAGAAGGGGTAGCATCGCCCGCCGTAGTTCTTTCGGTTGCGACGAGGGATCTTTGCTTTAAGGAATGAAATTGAAAAAAGAGGGTTACGTATGCCAACAGTACACTTTCTTGGCAAGGTTCTACCCGGGGTAGTTCAGGTATCGCTTGGTCACAAACCAATCGTCAAATGGGAAGCGCCCGACGTGGGGCTCAGTATGGAGTTTACAAATCACATTACCAATTCGCAGGTAGACGTTGAATGCAAACTGAACCGATATAGTTCAGAAGACTTTATGCCTGTATACATGCGTGCATTCGACATCTGCAGAGCATCTGTGGGTTTGGCCTCGTTCGCAATGGGATATGGGCTTACGGTGGTCCTTGAAACCTTTGTGGATCCTGGTGGCTCAAAATCGACTATTTTAGCGAAAGATGAGAGTCTTGCGTCGTTATGCACAGCGTTTACCCTCACGAAGGGGTTTGATGAGGTGCATACCATGGTTCTTCAGAATTGGCCGCTCTTTCATGCGCTCAACGATCTCATCGAGGCCATAACTGTGCCGCACGTTTCCCCCGTGAACTGCGGACGCGTGGTAGAACGATTGAGAGAATTGATTGCGTCGCCCGGTTCAAATCGCAAGAACGCATGGAAAGAAATGCGAGACGCGCTTCAAGTTGACGAGGCTTATCTCAAGTTCATCACGGACCATTCCGTCGACCCCAGACATGGTCTGCCCGTTCATGTACCAGGGAGCGTGACGACGGAAGTTATTCGTCGAGCATGGACTATCATGAATCGATATTTTGACTATCGAAAAAATGGCGGTAAACCTCTTTCAGGAAAGAGTTTTCCGTTGCTCACTGGATAGCCCAGAACTCGCCTCAAAAACGCCGTACAGTCGCATTTCGGACTCTACCTATACAAATCGTCCGCGTCATGCTCTGTTCGCGTACAGGCGAGGCCAGCGCCGGGGAGGACAAGGGCATTAAGTAAGGGAGGAGCAGGACACGGCCGCTTACTGATAGACGTAGACGCGGTTCATCCGGCTCTTGCGTACTTCCCATGACGTCCCCTTACCTTACCGAGGACCAGGAAAAGAAAGACAATAGAACTCGGTCTCACCACAAGCCTCCGAAGCCGTCTAGTCTGCTTCATTGTAAGTTTCGCAGCCGGTCATAGTACTTAGATCTTTTTCCATGAAACTATGAACATACAGAAAGTGGTTTTGTGAGGTCTGTTGTAAATGTCTTCATATGTCATTATCCCATACAGATACAGTACATATTGTCCGCCAGCGATGGCGTCGATAAGCTGCTTTGGGGGACCAAAGGGAGGTGCGTACAGGATAGGCTTCATCCCCGGATGAACTACAGCTACGCTTTGTCGCGTTGACAGGGCCGGGTATTCTGGAATGAACGGTTTTCCAGTTCGAAGAACACCCATTTGGATTCTGGGCATGAATTTTCTAGCCGGCGTCTTTCCGGAATTTGTGATGGTCACACCAATAGTGGCTTGGGATCCTTCCTTAAGATAGACAGCATGGGACCCATCGCTAAATTGCGGTAGAGTGACTTCTATCGGACCCACCCACGCACGTTGATCATTGCGGCTTATTTCGATGCTGGCGTCCAGAGCCGCCTTGCTCTGAGCAAAAGTCTTTTCCGTAGAGTCAGCTATGCGCCTCGCCTCTGTGATAACCTTGTTGACCTGGTTGGCAGTTTCCCGGGCACCGCTCTTCATTAGACAATACTGAGAGACCGCGACTCCTACGTAAAAAAGCGTTCCGAACGCCATCACCACAGTTGCTACAGCCAACAGTTGGTTGGCGATCGAGGTCATCTTCCATCGTTGCAGCAATTTCATGCTGAAGCCTCTGTCTAACTTCTATCACTTGAACCTTTCTATTTTCAAGAAGAACGAGGCACTCGTCGCCCCCAAGGGTGCCACCTGCATGAGTCAAGGGGGAAGCGTGCCGGTAGAATGCCCCAGGATCGTTTTTCCGCCCTGGCCTATCCAAAATCACCCATGACACGTGCCGCGCGCACAGAGGCAGGGCAGGACCGGGGAGAAAAAGGCGAATCAAAGGGAGTTGACGAATCCTATAGGGAGAGTCTTGAACCGGCAAGTTACCGGCAAGGTCTTTACGATGGATTACGTTGAAAATAGAGCGGAGGGAGAGGGATTCGAACCCCCGGTCTACGCCTTGGCCGCCTAGGATGTGGTCCGTAACTTGTCTTTCTGCCTCTTCTATTCATTACCATCCGCTGCTCTATGCATGCAAGGATATTGCGTAGGGAAAGACCATAACGAAGAGCGAAGGTCTTCTTCCATGAAATTGAGATGTCGTCGTAATCCTACGGTCCTACCCACCACACCTTAAGAGTGGCGAGCGCCGGACGAGCGGAGGTGGTGGTCAGGAAAACGGGAATGAAGACTACTAATGATCAGCTTCTGTCCAGAGAAAACCTACGATAACCGTAGTGCCCAATCGTACGTTTCGTTGTGCAGAGCCTATATGACGGAAGGGGAAGTGGTGTAGCGCTAGGAGGCACCTAGCTGCCAGGATTCAGCATCCCCAGCAGCCCTGGAAGATTCTCAGATCGGGCACAATTCGGGCACAGCCAGTCACAAACCGTTGCACCATAGTGGTATCCCAAGGCACGTTGGGTATCAATCCAATCTCAAGACGGCAAGCCCATAGGAAGCCGCACCGCAAGGGCATGTCTATCAGTGACCGTTTGCTGCGCGCGCTCTGAGCCGTGCCTCCTGCCTGCGAAGCCTATCCTTCACCCTCTGGGCCGTTTTGATGGCCCAGGGTTTCATCGCGGGACGCAGCTTCTCGTAAGATACACACTCTTGGGCTATCTGCGCCGGGGTTGTCTTCATGTTGCGCCGCAGCTGCTGTTCCATGTACGTTTCGACCGCCGGGTGGGTAAAGGTCCCACCGTGCTCCTTCTCCAGGCGTGCCCGTATGGCCGCATCAAGGAGCTTGTCCGATTCGTCCAGGCTCATGCTCCTCACGGCAAGCTTCATGAACAGCTTCTTCTCCGGGAATGAATACTGCAGGAAGTCCCATGCCGCGTTCTCGATGTTTCTCATCTCTTCTGCCCTCCTTACTGCGGTAAAGATATACCGGATAGACACCCTCCGGAAAACCACGGTTCTCGCCCAAACAGGCAGGCTGTGCGCAGCGGGCATGACCTATATCTGTAATACTCACGGGCTAGGGCGGTACGAGCACAGAACCCTTCCCCCAAAAGAAGGCCTTCAAATTTGACGCGGGGCGCCGCGGAGTGTCTCATTGAACGTAAGGCACGCCCGAAAAAGCGAAATTGGGCGAGCCGGAGGAGGCACATGACATTCTTCGATCACTGTTAGAATCCGTACCGCCAGCCGCGGAACCGATGCGCCATCTGCGGTGAGCCCGCGCTCCATGGCGCCGAGCGCGAGAACATGACCACCTATCTCTGCCTGTACGCAGGGGTCCTGTCCGGCGCACCCTGCTCCGGCCACACCATGGCCGGGGAGCCTGCTATCCGGGTGACCCGGGAGGAGATCCCGAGGACCTGGACCCACGTCAGCTGCCGGTACGACGGCACGTGTATCCCGTCCCGGTCTTGCGCCAGGTTCCGGGGATGCTCGATGCGGCGCTGGACAGCAGGGGGACGCGACGTTGCGGGAGGCGAGAAAAGGGCCGCACCTTGAAGGTCCGGCAGCCGGCGTTACCCGTGCCGCTTGCGCCACGCCGCGGGGCCCCGGCCCGGAATGTCCCCTGGCGCGCTTGGGACATCCCAAAGGGCAGGTGGCCAAATTGTCCCGCCATTCCTTGAGGGAAGACTTGTCGGGGTGGTACGTTCCAATGAAATAGGGCGCTGCTTTTCTTGGAGAGGGTATCTGGAAGCACTGGACTCGGTCGGCGGGCTGCCGGCCTGGTCGGGAACGCGCATCGACGAGGGGATGGCCTGCATCGTGAGGGCGAAGCCGGACCTTCCTCTTAAAGCGTGAAGTGCGGCGCCCGTGAAAACGGTCACGCCCTATCGTGGATTTTGCCCTCCAATAAAGGCTTTCCTTCAACATGCTCCCCCCGTACTAGTCCTTACGTAAGGACTACAACAACCTGGCTGCTTTTGAACATCAGCCAGGTTGTTTTTCACCGGACACCACCCGGACGATGACAGGCCGGGAACTCCCCCTCTCCCGGACGTGGGCGATCCATCCTCCGCGCGCGCGTGGACGGGAGGCGTGGAGCCATCGTCAAAGAATGACTCTAAACCATCCTCCGCGCGCGCGTGGACGGGAGGTCACGCTTCCTGCGTCATCCCCCCGCATACCACGCTTGCCGCAAAGGCCCGGGAAAACTAATGGGCATGACCGGACCTCTTGTTTCAGAAACCCATCTTCAGGTCTCCGCAGCCTCGGGGCGCTTTGCCGTGAGAGACTCCCTGGGGAGCTCTCAAGGGAGACCTCTTCGGGCAGCAGGATGCGTGGTCGATCCGGTGACGAGGCCGAGGATCCGAACGGCGGCTCGCGCCCGGCAGGTGCCGAAAAGGGCCAAGGCCTTTCCTCCGGGAAAAGAAGCCTGGCCCGATACTGTCGGGAGCACGCTGTGATGGATGGCGCCACCAGGCTTACCTGTTGTCCATGAAGCCGTCGTATCCGTGGTGTCGGATGAATCGAGATCGGCGCAACGCCGTCGAAACAGTTTCGACGGTGTCCGAAAAGTGGGGGGTAAGGCCGGATGGAAGAACCCCGCCATCCCGGCGAGTCGCGGGAAGAGCTGTCGATAGTCGTGCCGTCGTCGAAGACGACGACGTCGGAATAACGAGGAATGGCGGGATGAAAGAGAATGACGAAAAGAATTTTCTGTCAAATCCAATATTTTGCCCGACTGTGACGATAATGAAAAAGGTCGCCTGTAATACAGCGTGAGACGGAGGTGGAAAAGAAGACAGGAGGTAGAGGACATGTGTCGGGGCAAAAGGGATCCCCCTCCCATCCAAGCCGGCAGATAGAGAGAGTCCGAAGGAATTATTAAACCGTACCCTCGGACGATTCGAGGGCAAACGTGCAGGAGGTGCGACATGAAGAAAAACGTACGTGAGGTGGGAGGCCGGGCGAGGCGCTTCTCCCTCAGCATGGCGGACTGGGATACGTACAACATGGTCAAGGGGCTCATCAATATGTTCGAGACGGAGAAGGGAATGGACGTGGAGGCCGCCTACAAGACGGCGAGAGGCATAATGAGCGCCGTTTCGTTCGGGCCGGCCGTGAACGTCGCAACAGGCAACGAAGGCGGAGTGGTCGTTGAATCGAAGGACGGGGCACTGACCGTCATCGGCTGCATCGATTTCACGGACGGGAACGGGCCGACAGCGCGGCGCGTCTTGGAAGAGGAAAAGCCCACGTTCCACATATATCGGTAAGGCTGACGCCGTCGCGGGTCACTTCAGCATTGCCCGGCATTCCGGGGTTGATCGGTCTTTGGCGACTCATCTACCTTCCTGCGTGGAGGGGGCCGATCGAGCGGGGTGAGGGCAAGGGTCCAGCCTCGAAGAGCCGTGGCTGCGGAGAGACTCTCAAACGAAAGGAGGTGGATGACCATGAGCGACGATAAATGCGATGCATGCGGAGCCGAACACGCAAACATAATAGTGGGAGGACACCGGTTGTGCCGACTATGCTCCACGTCGGAATGCCTTGATCTCGCGAGAAAGGTTGCACGGCTCAAGCACAAAGCCAAGCTCGAGGCCTTGCTCCGCGAGGCCGAATGAGAACATCGGCCGGCTTGAGGGAGGGCCGTCGAGCGCTCCGTAAAGCCGATTCAAGGGATTCATGTGCGCCGAGTGGTGGGAAAGGAGTCTTCCCGGATGCCGAGAACCGGGACGATCTCCTCTGGGGGGCGCTGATCAGATTCTCCGTGTCTGCGGCGAGGAGGAGGCGAAGGCATGCAGCATGAGGCACAAAACGAGATGAAAGGAGGCAAAGACATGAACACGAAAAAGGTAAGCGCCGTCCGTGCGGGTTTAGGCGGCCGGCTCGTCGGAGCGGAATCTCCCCAAGGGCCGAAGGAAGGCACTTTGAAGAAGACACGCTTCGTGGAGATGTGCGAGGCGGCGTGGCCGATCCTCAAGAGGGCGGGCACGATCGAGAAGATAGACCCCATGACCGTATACGCGATCGATCGGGGAGGGTATGCCGATGCGTGCGCTTACAACACGAGGTCCGTCGATGTGTCGGGCATCCCCGATTCGGTCTTTCCCATCCTGCAGCCCTACCAGATGTTCGCGGCGGCTCGGGATAAGTTGCTCCAGACGACCGGAAGAATAGGCTCCTTTTGGATGTGGACCGGCGCCAGGGACGCGGGCGCCTTCCGGAGTCTTTGGAGCTTCGACGAGCTGAGCCTGGCCCTTGCCATGCATGTGACGGAAGGGCTCATCTGGCGGGAGGGGAGGTGGCGGAAGCCGACGAAGACCCGAAAGGCCGCGAAGGACAACGCGAGGCTTCTCGGGGACGCCCTGCGGATCCTTTCCGGTGGATGGGCTCGCCTTCCGGAACACCCGGTCAGACGGTTCATGCTGTACGGCGCCGTCGTGCACGCCGCCGGTGACGCCGAGGCCCCGGGCGATGTCCTCGAGGGCCGACAGACATGGTTTCTCGTCTTCTGCGATCACTGTGGCGACTGGTGGGCCAAGATATGCATGCAGGAATTCATCTGGGGCAGGAGCGACAGACCAAAGGCCAGGCTCCAGTACGGGCTTGTATGGGGAGACCTTGAAGAAGTTGCCTGTGCGCAGGTCATCGAGCTGTTCTTCCTGAAGCGCGCCGTCCCCGCCTTCGATTCCTTGCAAGACTCCTTTGTGCGCATAGTGAGGGAGGGCTCCGTCTATCACCTCGAGGAGGAGTCCCGGCGCATCGCCTCCTTGGATGGAACGAACGTCACCGTGCGCCTCCCTGGCCCTTTCACAGGAACGGTAGAATAAACCACCCTGTAGCAAGCTACAGGGTATTAAAAATCAAAAAGCGGTAATTGTTTGAGGTCTTGTTTTGATGACCCCTGTTTCTCGACGTACCTTTCGACTGTTTTCCAATCGGCCCTTTCTCCGACGGTTGCGACGTAATAGCCATCCGTCCAGAACTCCCCACCCCAGAGGTGCTTCTTGACCGAGGGTTTTCTGGTGAATATCTCCCGTG
>Ga0326728_10012645_pt1 | contig 18657 bp, 20 predicted proteins | sample MB3enrmetagenome_FD_207602 | JGI IMG/M metagenome (GOLD analysis project Ga0326728, IMG submission 207602) | Lab enriched peat soil microbial communities from McLean, Ithaca, NY, United States - MB31MN | ecosystem: Environmental > Terrestrial > Soil > Wetlands > Peat | place: USA: New York... | reverse complement strand
CCTCCCGGGTGGCCCAGGCGATGTGGGGCGTCACCAGGCAGTTACGGGCCGCCGGCAGCGGATTGCTTTCGGCCGGGGGCTCGACCGAGAGTACGTCCAGCCCGGCGCCGGCGATGCGCCCGGCGTTGAGCGCGCCGGCCAGGTCCTGGTCCACCACCAGCGGTCCGCGCGCGGTGTTGATCAGAAACGCGGTGGGCTTCATCCACTCGAGCGACCGCGCGTTGACCATTCCACGGGTATCGGGCGCCAGCGGGGCGTGCAGGCTCACCACGTCGCTCCGGCGCAGCACCTGCTCCGCGGTGCTCCACTCGAAGCCGTCCCACGGCGGCGGGTCGGTGTGGCAGGGATCGCAGGCGAGCACGCGCATTCCCATGGCATCCGCAATCCGTCCGGTCTGCCGGCCGATGCGCCCGAACCCGATAATCCCCATGGTCTTGCCGGCCAGTTCCACCAGCGGGGATTTGCGGAAGCTCCAGTCGGGGGTGCGCGTCCACTCTCCCGCGCGCACCGCGTCGGCGTGCTGCCGCACGTTGTGGCACAGTTCCAGCAGCAGGGCGAAGACGAATTGCGCCACCGAGGCGGTGCCGTAGATCGGGATGTTGGTCACCACGATGCCGCGTTCGGCGGCGGCGCGCACGTCCACCACATCGTAGCCGGTGGCCAGGACGCCGATGTATTTCAGATCCGGCAGTTGGCGCAGGGTGCCGGCGCGAATCGGCGTCTTGTTGGTGAGCAGGATGGCCGCGCCCGCCGCACGGGCGGCCACATCCTCCGCCGGAGTCCGCTCGAACACGCGCAGCTCGCCCAGCCGCGCCAGCGCGTCCCACGACAGGTCGCCAGGGTTGAGAGCATAGCCATCCAAGACCGCAATTTTCATGGCTCATCTCCGAAAGTGTGCATGGTTACTTGCATTCCCACGGCGGGCGCGGCCGCCGCCGCGGCGACGCCTTCGCCGAGGTTCAGTTCCTCGACCGTCCAGGGGCCCTCCAACTCGCGGCCGGCGCCGTGCAGTCCCACGCCGAGAGCCTTCCACATGGCTTCCAGGCGCGTCCAGCGGCGGAAGAACTCGCGCTCCCAAAGGCCTTCCGGCGAAGCCAGAAAGGCGGCGGCTTCGCTGGGCGGAAAGAAACGGCCGGCGATGGCCTCCCAATTCCGGTGCGCCCGCGTCCACTCCACGTCGACTCCCACTTCCACGTCAAGCGCAACGGCCACCAGCGCGGTCGCGCGCGAATGCGACAGGTTGAAGCGCCAGCGCGGAGTGTCGGGCAGCCAGGGTTTTCCGCCATCCGCGACAGCCAAGCGCGGCTCGCGCCCCGTTTCGCGGTGCAGAATGGCCCGTAGCGCCCCGTGAGACCGCAGGTAGCGCCGAGCCATATTGGCGGCGGAGAAGCGCGCGGCCCGTTCCGCTTCGGCCGGTTCGGGCGGCGGCCACAACTCCTCGCGCACCGCATCCAGATCGATGCGCCAGACGTGGATTTCTCCGGGGTTCACCATGACGGGCCGCGGCGCCCCGGAACCGGGCGGGCGAAACCGCCTGCCCCACAAAACCCGGCACCCGACATGCCGGCGTGGAGCAGGCGGTTTCGTCCGCGCCCCGCGAATGGAGGCATCCGGAACGGCCGTTTGCGGCGCACTCCCCAGTTTCGCAAATGTTGGGCGTTCCAGGGATGGGCAGCGCGCGGCAAACCATCATGCCGCTTGACACGCCATGGAGATCATGTCCTCATAAATGTATGATGCCTGTGGCACGGCTCGACAAGGAGCTGCCCATCCCGCTGTATCACCAGCTTAAATGCGCCCTGATGAATGCAATTGAAAACGGACAACTGACGCCGGATCAACAGCTTCCGAATGAAGCGATGCTGGCCGAGGGCTTCGGTGTCAGCAAGATCACGGTTCGCCAGGCGATGCGGGAACTGGTGGACCTCGGCTACGTGCGGCGGGAACGGGGCCGGGGAACCTTCGTCTCCGGGTTTCAGCCGGATGCCGCGCCACGCCAGCTTACGAGCTTCAGCGAGGAAATGCGGCGCCAGCGCCTGGCGGTGGGCTCCCGCGTGATCGAGCGTTTCACCACCGGCAGCGCCGGCCGGGTGGCCGAAGCCCTGAATCTGCGCGTGGGCGAGCTGGTGTTCGTCCTGAAGCGCCTGCGGCTGGCGGATGGCCAGCCCATGGGCATTCAAACCGCCCACATCCCCCTTGCGCTGGCGCCCGGGCTGGCCGAAGAGAACCTCGAAAACGTCTCGCTATACGGCGTCCTTCGCGAGCAGTATGGCTTGCAGCCGGCCAAGGCGTGGGAAACCTGCCGTGCCGTCCCCGCCGAACCCATCCCGGCTGAACTGCTGGGGGTTTCGCCCGGCTCGCCGCTGTTCGCGGTGGAACGGGTGACTTATCTGCCGAGCGGCAAGCCCTTTGAGTTTTCCCGCAGCGTGATGCGCGGCGACCGCTATCGGATGGTTCTGGAATTGGCCGCCAATCGAATGGCGGAGACCTCCGGGGAGCGGGCACGCGCGGCAGGCGAAGCCGGCCGGAAGTGGGCGTCGGCTTCGGCGTGACGGTTTGCCGGCCAGCGGTCCTGCAAAGACGCGGTTCAGGCGCTCCTGCGGCGGCGCCAGGCAGCCAGCCCCAGCAGCGCGGGGATGGCCAGCAGCGCAGTCGAAGGCTCCGGCATGGATGAAAAACTGGTGATTTCTTCGTCGGACCAACCGCTCCCGGACCCACCCGTGAACCCGACGTAGGCCGTTGGGCCCAACAGCGTTGCCAGGTTGACGCTGGTCGACAGATCGATTGCCGGGTCCCCCGCCACGTTATCCGTTCCGGTGACGGTCAGAGTGCCAACCCCATCATAGGAGACCGTTATCGTACCGGTATCGGTCACGCCGTAGTTCCCACCGCCGTTGAGGGTTAGCAACTGCGAGGGGGAACCACCGAGGTTTCCGTCCTCATCGATCTCAATGTCGTTGGTTGCCCAGGTCCGAAGCGCGATGGCCAGGCTGGGCGTAATGCCTCCATAGCCGATGGCATAGCCGTTGCCGCCAGACGTGCTGGGGCCATTTGTATCGTTTTGCAGCACGAATGCCAACCCATCGGCCAACCCGAGCGACCCGCCCAGATAGTCATCCGCACCGTTCGATATGGAGTACGAGAACGTGTAAGTGAACGGCGAAGTGGTGGAGATCGCCGTGTCGCCGAAGGCGCTGCCATCGGCTGCAACCGAATCCGGGATGAGTTGCAAGTTCCCAGCCAGGGTCAAATTGGCCTGGAAATTGGTCGTCATATCGAACCCGTCGAAAACGATGGCTCCCGCCTGGGCTGCGCTGGCCCATAGCAGGAGGCTCATTCCTGCTGCTAATACTTGAAAACGAAGCATTTAGATTTGATCTCCAGGCCCCAATGCAAATTGAATAGCCAGTTTACCCCAGAGCACGCCGGTGGCAGGCGACATTTCCATTTCAATCACGGGGAAAATGTGATGAATCGCACTGGCGCCGCGCGGGCGACCAATCTACGGCCGAAAATTCTTCTTGACAACCGCTACCGTATGTCGTACAGTGTGTGTAGCACAATATGTGGTATACGGTGTAGTTTATGAATGTCGAACTTTTCGAGAACCTGCGCCTGGAGTTGCGCCGCGGATGCCTGATCCTGGCGGTCCTGGCGGAACTCCGCACCGAGCATTATGGCTACGTGCTGCGCAAGAGCCTGGCCGACCGCGGCATGGCCATTGACGAAAACACGCTCTATCCGCTTCTCCGCCGACTGGAAACCCAGGGCCTGCTGGTGAGCCAATGGCGCGAGGAAGAGAAACGCAACAAGAGGTTTTACCGGCTCTCGCCGGAGGGCGAAGCCATCCTCAGCCAACTTCTGGAGGAGTGGACCGGCATCAACTCCTCGCTGAACCGCATCATCGAGGGCGACAACCTGCCCCAATCTTCGCATGCCGGGAATGGAGAAAACTCATGAAGCCCGCTAGCAGCCTTTTCGCCCGTTACCTGCGATTCGTGGAATCGCGAGGCTGGGTGGCCGCCGAGGCCTTGCCCTTGTTCTCGCGCGGCTTGCGAGCCATGCTCTGGACGCTGGCCGCGATCTTCGTAGGCCTCTACGCGTTCGCCGGTCCGTTCGTCCGCGGCGAGGCTCTGCGCGCGATCCTGCTGGTGACCCTGTGGTGGACCTTCCTGTTCTTCGCGTGGGCGCTCGGCCTGGGGGCGTTGTTCACCCTGATCTTCCGGCTGGCCCGCCCGGCCACCCCGGGCACGCTGACCCGCAAGTATCTGGGCGCGGTTGGCAGCTATCTGCCCGCCGGCCAGGACGAGGACATCCTGGCCGAACTGGCGGCCAACCTGCGGTCGGAAATGGAAGACCGGGAAGCCGAACTCGGCCGCCCGCTGACCACCGAAGAGGCGGAGACCATTCTCAAGCGCCACGGCCATCCCATGCTGGTGGCCGGCCGCTATCTTCCGCGCCAGCATCTTATCGGGCCGGCCGTCTTCCCGTTCTACTGGTTCACTCTCAAGACCTTCCTGTGGATTGCCGCGCTGGTTTACGTGGTCGCGGCGGTTTCCGTGCCGTTCATACAGAGCATGGTGCAAATCGCCGGCCTGCAGGCGCCACACCAGGAACCCGGCTCCGGCGCGTGGCCTTTTCTGCTCATCGGCGCGGTGGTCCTGCTGGCCGTCTTTGGCGCGGTAACGCTGGTCTTCGCGGTTCTGGAGAACTTCCTGGGCCGTTCCCTGGCGAAGAACTGGACCGTCAAGGACCTGTCCACGGCCACAACGCCGCACGGCAAGCCCCGCTGGGAATGGATGGTCACTCTCGTCGCCACCGGCCTTTTCGCGGCCTGCTGGCTGGTGTTTCCGAACTTCCCGTGGAACCTCGGCCCGGCCGGCCAATACCTGTTGCCGGGCGCGGCGTGGCCGTCCGTCCGCATCGCCATGCTTCTGCTGATGGCGGCGGCCATGGTGGAAGCCGGCGTTCACCTGGCGCGGCCCGAGTGGACGCAGCTCTCGACCGTTTTCCTGGTGGCCCAACGCGCCGCCGGCCTGGCGCTTCTGGGATACCTGTTCCATGCCAGCGATTCGCTGGTGGTGGTGAACCTGGCCCGCGTGCCCGCCACATCCCACGGGCTTCCCCAGATTGTCGGCCAGTGCACCTACTACGGTTCGCTCATGGCCCTGCTGATCGCCGGCATGATCGATCTCTTCCAGTCGCTGCCGTACCTCCGCCGGTGGCTCGTGAGCCCGCGGGCGACGGCGCGCCTGTTCACGGTTTAACGCCTGGACCGCGGGATCGACGGAACCAGCCACCGGCCGGCGTCGTACTAGAGTGAAAAGACATCCTATGCACATCCGGCGTTCGTTCCTTGGCGCGGCGGTCCTGCTGCTTATGATGTTCGTGCTGGCCGGCGGCGCCGCGCTGCGCGAATCGGTAACCGTCGACGAAGTGGCGCACATTGGCGCGGGCCTGAGCTACTACCAGAAGCTCGACATGCGCTTCAACTTCGAGCATCCGCCGCTGGCCAAGCTGCTCTCCGGCCTGCCGCTGGCTGTACGCGGCACGCGCGCCGACTATTCCAGCCCGCAGTGGACCAGCGGAGCCAGCTTCCTGCCCGCTTACATGGCCGAGTGGGTTTTCGGCGACTGGATTCTGGGCCGCTGGAACAACGCGGAAACCACGCTGATGTGGGCGCGGCTGCCCATGCTGCTGCTGACGCTGCTGCTGGGCTGGGTGATTTTCGCGCTGGGGCGCCGGCTGGGCGGCGACTGGGGCGGGCTGACAGCGCTGGCGGCCTACGCCACCACGCCCGCGTTCCTGACCTTCGGGCCGCTGGTGCTGACCGACGTGGCCATCGCCGTTTTCGCGGTGTTGACGCTGTGGACGCTGGGCGATTTGTGGCGCGACCCCAGCCCCCGGAACACGCGCTGGTTCGCCCTGGCGCTGGCCGGCGCGCTGCTCTCCAAGTTCTCCTCGGGCATCCTGTTTATCGGCATGCTCGCTTTCGTGCTGAGCACCCGCTGGTGGGCGCTGGCGGACCAGCCCGCCGGCAAGGCCGAGGCGCGCGCCTGGCGCAAGCTGCGTTGGCGCTCCCTGCGCAAAGGCACGTGGATGGCCGCGGCCGTGGTGTACCTGGTGTACCTGGTCTTCTCCTGGAACCAGCCGGTGGACATTCCCGGGTTCGCCGGCCATGGTCCATGGCTGGCTCTGGCCGGCCGCCCGCTGATGCCGCCGTGGCTGTTTCTGCGCGGGCTGGGCTGGATGCTGCTCACCTCGGTGCGTCCGTCGTTTATCCTGGGCCACTCGTATCCGCACGGGATCTGGTTCTACTTCCCGGTTCTGCTGGTTCTGAAATCGCTGCCGGGTTTTCTGGGCCTGCTGGTGCTGACGCTGGGGCTCGCCCTATGGCTGCGATGGAAATCCCGCCCGGTGGCGGCCGTGCCCGCTGAACTGGCTACCCACTGGCGGGCCATCTGGGTGGCTCTGCTGGTTTTCATCGGCATCTGCCTGATCAGTCCCATGGACATCAGCATTCGCCATTTCACCGTGCCGATGGCGCTGCTGACCCTGTTGCTGGCGCCCTTGCCGCGGCTGGTGGAACGGTGCTCGCGGCGCGCGGCGTTGGCCGCCGGGGTGGTGGCCGCCGTGCTGATTTCGAGCTGCCTGATTGCGGCTGTGCGGCTGTATCCTTACTACCTTCAGTACGCCAGCCCGCTGGGGATGGGGCGGCCGATCCACTGGCTGATGAGCGACTCAAACGTGGATTGGAACGAGGCGCTCCCCGAGGTGGAGGCGTTCGCGCGCCGGCACGGGTTGACGGACGTGGCGCTGGACAACTACGGGTTGTCGGACGCCAGGGTGTACGTACCGCAATCGCGCATATGGGACTGCCAGGCGCCGGCCGATTCCGACGCGGGCCACTGGGTGTTCATCTCCGCCAACATGATCCTGGACGGCCACAACTGCGCCTGGATCATGCAGTATCCCCAGCAAACGCTGGCGGGCGGCGGCATGTACGCGATCCGGCTTCCCTCACCGATCCCGCCCGCCGGCACGGTGGGAGGGCCGCCGCTCCCCGCCGATCGGCGCATATTCCTCGGCATGCCGGTCGAGCCGCGCGTGATGGACCGGGAACTGACCGAGCATCCGGAGCGGATCCAGAAAACCCTGGACGACATGATTGCGGCGTGGCGCAAGGTTTACGAGGAGAAACAGCGGAAGGCCCGGAACTGACGGAAGCGCCGATGTGGGGCGGACGACCCGCCCCACATCGGGCTGGCGCTGGCCCTACGGCGCCGGGATGGCGTCTTCGGACGTGAAGGGCGAGGCGGGCAGGCCGGCCGAGTTGTAGAGGTTGGCCTCCGGCGCGTTGGCCCAGCCGTAGCGGACGTACCTGGGAGCCGGGACCTGCGGGCTGGCCACCACGACCGTGGCGCCGTCGATGCTCGCCGTGGCGCCCACGAACCGCCGGTCCTCGCCCGCGATCTCGAAACCAACTGGCGCGCCGCCTTTGGCCGCGAGCCCGCCGGAGACGTGATCGAACCAGACGCGCATGCCCGCCGCGTCCGGAACCGCCTGGCGGAACAGCGGGCCGGAGTACTCCACGCGCTCGCCGTATGCCAGGGCGCGCGCGGCCAGCGCCAGGCGCGCCGCCACGGTCTGCTTGTTGCCGGGGTGTACGTTGTCCGGATTGCCCACGTCGATGGTCACCGCCATGGCCGTGTTGGCCACCGAGAGTGAGCGCCGTTGCGCTTCGCGAATGATGGGCCAGGCTTCGCTGGAATTGGATTTGAAGCTGGAGATCTGGACGAACAGGAACGGAAAGTTCCCCTCATGCCATTCGGTGCGCCAATCGGCGATGAGCGCGGGGAACAGGCGCGCGTACAGCGCCGCGAAGGGCAGCCGGCTGTTGGATTCGCCCTGGTACCAGATGACGCCCTTGATGCCAAACGGCGTCGCGGGAGCGATCATGCCATTGAACAGCTCGGCCGGTCCCCAAGACTCCGGATTGGGGCGCCACAGGTGATCGGACGGAGGCCGGCCGGCCTGCTTGGCTTCGGCATCCTCGCGCTTCTCGGCGGCCAGGATCGCCGGCACGTCGGCCTGCTCGTCCATCATGCGCCCGCGCGATGCGATCGCCGGCATCAGCGAGGCATCCGCGCCGATGGCATCCAGGCTGAGCCACGCCTCCACCACCGTGCCGCCCCAGGTGGAATCGATCAGCCCGATGGGCACCCGCTCCCGCTGCGCCATCTCCCGGCCGAAGAGGTAGGCGACCGCCGAGAAGTTGGCGGCGGTTTCGGGCGTGCACACCGTCCAGGCGGCGCTGTTATCGCGCAGCGGCCACTCGGAGGTCTTCTGGCGCATCAGCAGCAGCCGGATGTTGGGCTGGTTGGCGCCGGCGATCTCCTCGGCCGAGTGGTTGACCTGCGCGGCGCCGAAACCCTTCAGCGGCATTTCCATGTTAGATTGGCCGGAGGCAAACCACACGTCGCCCACCAGCACGTCCTCGAGCGTGATGGTGTTCGTGGCGGACACGGTGAGCTGGTAGGGACCTCCCGCGGTCTGGGGCGGCAGCCACACGCTCCAGTCTCCCAGGCGGCCGGCCACGGTTTGGCGGCTGGCGCCGTGGAAAGCGACGGCGACTTTTTCGTCCGGCGCCGCCCAGCCCCAGATGTGCAACGGCAGATCGCGCTGCACCACCATGTGGCTGCTCAGGATTCCCGGCAGCCTGACTTCGCACCACGCGCGCGGCGCGGCGCCCGCGGCCAGGAGGACGGCAACTCCGGCGCGAAGCAGATTCAATGTGGTCATCAGATACAGGATTTCACAGATGCGATGGGTGCGGGGAGTTCCCGGCTGGGCAGCACCTTCACCGGCGACTACGAGGACGTGGAGGCTTTGAGCGCCGCTCTCGACCGTCTCCAGGAGAAGACCGGGCCGGACATTTCCATTCACGTGGATGGCGCGAGCGCCGCATTCGTAGCGCCGTTTCTGCAACCGGAGCTGGTTTGGGATTTCCGCCTGCCCCGGGTGAAGTCCATCGACACATCCGGCCATAAGTACGGCCTGGTATTTCCGGGCGTCGGCTGGGTGATCTGGAGGGAAGCTTCGGATCTGGATACGGAGTTGATCTTCAACGTGGACTATCTGGGCGGCACCATGCCGACGCTGGCCATCAACTTCCCGCGCCCGGCCAGCCAGGTGGTGGCGCAATATTACAACCTGATCCGCCTGGGCAAGTCGGGCTACCGCGCCATCCACCAGGCCTGCCAGGACGTGGCGGTGCAGCCGGTGGTGGTGCGCAACGGTTTCACGCGCGACCTGGCCGACATGCTGGTGCGCGACATCCGCCGCCACCTGAATTGGTTCGCCGCGAAGCCGGGCTTCCGGAGCACGGCGCAAGCGGCGGGGTTTCACCACTGAGCGGGCGGAGTGGGCGCGGCACGGAAGGGATCGGCGGGTGGAAACCGCCGCGCAACCCCCACAGCCTTGCGGGAAGGTAGGATGTTTTGTCATACTTTCGGTATGGTGCAGAAAATCGCCGTCACCTTGGATCGGAAGACCGTCGTGGACCTCGACCGGTGGGTCAGGGAGGGCAGGTACCCGAACCGAAGCCGGGCGCTCCAATCGGCCGTGAACTTACTGAGCGAGCGCGAGAAGCGGACCCGGCTCGCGCGCGAGCTGGCCAAGATCGACCCGAAAGAGGAAATGCAGTTGGCCGAACACGGCCTGGGAGACCACGCTTGGCCAGAATACTGAGAGGCGAGGTCTACTGGGCGGATCTGAACCCGGTCCGAGGCCGCGAGCAGGCCGGGTTGCGGCCAGTCTTGATTCTCAGCCACGACCTGTTTAACAGGAAGTCCGAAACCGTAATCGCGATGGCGATTACGAGTCAGGCGCAAAAGGCCGGATTCCCGTTGACGGTGGCGCTTCCCGCGGACATGATGCCCAAACCCTCATGGGTGAAGATCTCGCAGATTCGCACAATTTCCGTCGATCGTCTCGGTAAGCGGATCGCGGCCCTCGGTCCTGAGATGCTGGACCAGTTGGTAGACGGGTTGCTCGAGCTGGTCGGCTAGGCGAGTTCTGCGATCTGGCCGACCGGCTGCGCGACCGCGGCCGGCAGGTGCCCGCCTGCCGCATGCCCGCGAACCGCCAGGACATGGTGGTGCAGCGCGTGGTGGTGCGCAACGGCTTCACGCGCGACCTGGCCGACATGCTGGTGCGCGACATCCGCCGCCACCTGGACTGGTTCGCCGGGCAGTCGGGCTTCCGCAGCACGGCGCAAGCCGCGGGGTTCCATCACTGAGCGGGCGGAGTGGGCGCGGCACGGAAGGGATCCGCGGGCGGGAACCGCCGCGCAACCCCCACTGGGCCGGGCGGCGCGCAGCGCGGGATACTGGGATGTATGGTGACGTCAGTCGAAGGGATCCACCGCAACGGGAAGGTCGAGCTATTTGAGCCGCTGGCGGAGGCGGAGGGTTCGCGCGTTGTCGTGACGTGGGTTCACCCAGCAGGGCCGGTCGATCTTCGTGGGTGTGGGATCGGCGAGTCTCAAGCCGCCGATTTGCGGCGCCGTCTAGCTGCGTTTGCCGAGGACTGGGATCGGCCTGAAATGGCTGTCTACGATGAACTGCCAGCGCGGTGATGACGCTCTGGCCCTGTTCCCGGACTCGAACCTCCGGACATCGAAACGCCGGCCGGCGCTGGTTGTCCAGGCAGACCAACTTGGCGCGGGCTTGCCCCAGACCATTGTGGCTACGATCGCGAGCAACATGGTCCGTGCGGGACACGCGAGCAGGGTGATTGTGCCGGTCGGTGGCGAGAGCGCGAAGGGGTCGGGTTTATTGATGGAATCGGTAATCATGAACGGCAACCTCGCTGCCATCCAGCATTCGGAGATTGATCAAATCCTCGGCGCTTTCTCGGGGATGAGCGAAATCGACGCAGCCTTGCGAATTACTGTGGCGTTGTAGTCGAGACGGGCCAATCAGTCCCTGGCAATTACCGTGACAGGCGCTTCGAGGGAGTGATCCTCAGCCCCCCGGACCCCGCCTTCGCTGTCCATCGGCTGCACTCCGGCGGATCGGGCATGATACGTCAAGGTGGCCAAGGCAGTGTCGCGCCAGTTCATCGAATCGATGATCGCAGAGGGAGAATATAGGAGGCGAAGGCGATCCCGTGAGAAGGGTTATCGACAGAAGGCAAGTGACGAGAATCGGTAGGTGCATCTATTGCGGGACAACCAAAGGCAAGCTTTCAGAGGAACACATAACACCCTACGGATTAAGCGGCTTGCTCGTGCTCCTCGAGGCCAGCTGCGAGCTGTGCGCAAAGATAACGTCCGCACTGGAGGCGAAGATACTGAATGGGATGTTCGCCGCGCGAGCGGCACTCCGCACGCGAACCCGACGCCCCAAAGACAGAGTGGCGCCACACCCGATGCTTGTCGAGAGACAGGGACAAATTGAGCGCGTGGATGCTGTTTGGCAGGACCACTGGAAGGTAATTCGGTTGCCCATCTTTCCGCTTCCTGCCTCTATCGACGGGCGTAGATATGTGAGTGGAATCGAGTGTACGTCAATGGATGTCTTTGAGCTTGGCGAAAGATGGGAGGAGATAGCGAAGAGGCATCGCGCGGATAAGGTGCTCCCGCCCGGATACTCAGCCGAGGAGTTCGCACGGTTCGTCGCAAAAATGGCCTACGGATACGCCGTTGAAAGGTATGGCCTGAAGGCTTTTGAGCGCGTGTACGTCTTGCCGGCGATACTCGGCGAGTCCGACGATATTGGAAGATGGGTTGGCTGTCCTGATCGTCGGGAATTTCCAGTCAGGCAGTGCAATGTCTCGGTCGGCTTCAAAATAATTCCACAAGATGATCTTGTAGTGAGGATTAAAATGTTTCCTCAGTTCGACGGGGCAGAGTACGTGGTCGTGGTTGGCAAAGTAAAAGAGGTCTACCGAAACTACTTCCATGCTCGCGGCGAGCAGGGGTAAAGGCGAACAACCAATGGCATCGGAGCCCATGAGGGGAAACGTCTGGTCGTCGCCCTACCAGGAATGCGGATGGCCGCCTTGCCGGACTCGTTCCTTCGGACTTCGGGGTCCCCAAGTGGCGTTCTGGTAGGTAAATGCCTTGGGGTCTCATCCCCGCCAGTGACCCCACCCCGATCCCCAGCCCGCCAACGGCAAAAGCCCAGCCAAGCCCGCCCCACCAACCCGCGCCCTTCACCCCCCATAAAACGCCCGCACCTTGCGCGCCGCCGCCCGGCCAGCCACGGCGGCCAACTGGTCCTCCGTCGCCGCCCGCACCAGCTCCGAGCTGCCGAATTCCTTCAGCAGCTTGCGCACGGTCTTTTCCCCCACGCCGGGAATGGCGTCCAGCTCCGAGGTGAGCTGGCGGGCAGCGCGCCGCGACCGGTGGAAGGTCACGGCAAAGCGGTGCGCCTCGTCGCGGATGATCTGAACGAGGTGCAGGATGGGAGAAAAACGATCCAGCACCACCGGTTCGTCTTCCTGCCCCAACACGTAGACGATCTCTTCGCGCTTGGCGATCGAGGCCAGCGGCTGGTCGGTCACGCCAATGGCTTCGAGCGCGTCGGCGGCGGCGTGCAACTGCCCCAGCCCGCCATCCACCAGCACCAGCCCGGGCATGGCCTGCCCCTCGTCCTTGAGCCGCGAATAGCGCCGCGTCACTACTTCGCGCATGCTGGCGAAATCGTCGTTGCCCTCGACCGTGCGGATGATGAACTTGCGGTAGTCGGACTTCTTCATTCGCCCGTCCTCCCACACCACCATGCTGGCCACCTTGTCGGTTCCCTGAATGTGGGAGATGTCGAAGCACTCGATGCGCGAGGGCGCGGCGGGCAGATTCAGGGCGTCCTGCAAGGCCTCGCGAATGGCCTGCGAGGAGGGCTTGAGCACGCGGAACCGCCCATCGAAGCTATGTTTGGCGTTGGTGCGGACCAGGTCGAGCAGGGCCTTTTTCTGGCCGCGCTGCGGGGTGCGGATTTCCACTTTGCGATTGCGCTTTTCCGAGAGCGCTTCCTCCAGCGCCTCGCGGCCCTCGAAATCCACCGGCACGTGAATCTCGCTGGGAAGGTAGTGCGCATCGAGGTAGAGCTGCTGCAGGAGCGAAGAGAAGAACTCCGGCTCGTCGAACTCCTCCTGGTTTTCCCAGAAGAACTCGCGCCGGTCCACGATCTGCCCGTTGCGCAGGTGGAACACGTTCAGCGCCACCAGCGGCGGTTCGGCGTGGCAGGCCAGGATGTCGGTATCGTCGCCGGAGGCCGCGGCCATCTTCTGCCGCTCGTCCATCTCCTCCACGGTGGCCAGCAGGTCGCGCAGCGAAGCGGCTTCCTCGAAGCGCATCTGGGCCGAGGCGGTCTCCATGCGCGCGCGCAGCCCGCGCGCCAGGTCGCCATGCCGGCCTTCCAGAAACAGCCTGGTGTCGCGCACCGCCGCGGCGTAGATGTCGTCGCCGGTCAAGCCTTCCACGCACGGTCCCAGGCAGCGGTGGATGTGGTATTGCAGGCAGGGCTTGGAGTGGAAGCGCGCCAGGTCCACCTTGCACGAAGGCACCAGGAAGTGGCGATGGATGAAGTGCACCAGGCGGTAGGCCAGGTTGGCCGGGAAAAACGGGCCGAAGTAAACGGCGCCGTCCTTGCGCAGCCGGCGCGTCACGTAGACCCTCGGGAACCGCTCGTGGGTGAGCTTGACGTAGGGATAGGTCTTGTCGTCGCGCAGCAGCACGTTGAAGCGCGGCTGGTACTGCTTGATCAGGTTGTTCTCGAGCGCCAGGGCTTCCTTTTCGTTGTCGACCAGGATGTACTCGATGTCGCGCGCCTCCCCCAGCAGCGTGCCGGTTTTGAGGTCGGCGAGTTTGTCCTCGGAGAAGTAGCTGCGCACGCGGTGGCGCAGAAGTTTCGCCTTGCCGACGTAGATCACCTGCCCCGAGGCGTCCTTGTACAGGTACACGCCCGGCGCCAGGGGGAGCTGCGCGGCCTTTTCTCGGAGGTCCATGGAAGGGAAGCTATAATCGGATTATGTCACGCTGGGTTATCGCCCTGGCATTCCTGGCCGCGTTGCCGTTATGTGCGCAGAACCCGCCGCCCGCGGGTTCCCAGGACACCACCGCGCCCGAATTGAAGCGGGGCCGCACGCCCAAGGCCACCAGCGGCAAGGAAGAAGTGCCGCCCGAAGAGGACACTTCGCTCGCCAAGGACGATTACTCGTTCAACCCGCTGCAATCGAAACGCGACGTCGAGGTGGGCGACCTCTACCGCAAGAAGGGCAACTGGGTGGCGGCGGCGCACCGCTATCAGACCGCAACCCTGCGCAATGACGGCAACACCGAGGCGTGGCTGAAGCTGGGGGAAGCGCGCCGGAAACTGCATGACGCGAAGGGCGCCAAGGAAGCCTACGGCAAGTATCTCGAACTGGACCCCGATTCGAAGACGGCGCAGGAGGTTCGCAAGACGCTGGGCAAGCTGAAGTAGCCCGGGCGCGGCTGCGCCAGGTTCCACGCTCTTCCCCTGTGCTATAATTCTCCTTTGGATTCCCGTAGGAGATCTCTGTCGTTATGGCTCAAGTTTGCGCAATCTGTGGCCGCGGCCCGCAATTCGGGAACCGCATCAGCCACGCCCACAATGTGACCAAGCGCCGCTGGAACCTGAACTTGCAGTCGGTTCGCGCGCTGGTGAACGGCGCCGGCCGCCGCATCCGCGTGTGCACGTCCTGCATCCGCTCCGGCAAGGTTCAGAAGGTCGCGTAGCTTCCCTTTTTCAAGTTCCGGCGCTCGACCGCGAAGCGGCGCTGGGCGTTTGCCCGCCCGCGCCGCCGGCCGCATCGATCCGTTCGAATGTACTTGACAAGCTCTGACAGTCAGATAATCTGATGGTATGCCAGCGAAACCAACCACAACCCAAGAGCGGATCGGCCGCGTCGGGCAGCGGCGCCAGGTGGTCATCCCGCGGGACATGCTTGACACCCTCAATATCCGGGAAGGGGACTTCGTGGCGTTCGCCCAGCAGAAGAATGGCGTCCTAATCAAGCCCAAGCGCGTCGTCGATCCCGATGACACCCTCACTCCCGAGGAGCGAGCGCTCGTGAAGAAAGCCGAACGGGAGATGCGGCAAGGGAAGTTCGTCACCCTCGCCCAACTCCGCCATGCACTGGACCGTCCGCATACACCACGCCGCCGCAAGACAGCTTGAAGCGATGCCTCCGGATCGCCGCCGGCGGGTCCTCGACGACATCGCCGCGTTCGAAGAGAACCCCTTCCGCGGCCTTGTGAAGGCGCTCAAGGGCAAAGAGAACAAAGGCAGATACCGCAAGGTGTCTGGCCGCTACCGCATCATTTTCAGACCCGTTCACGCGACCCGCACCGTGGACGTGCTTGCCGTTCTCCTCCGCAACGAGAAGACCTACTGACAGGCTGCACGCCGGCGGCCTGCGCCGCAGCCGGTGGCAGTGCCACAACGCCTCGGGCGGCGCTCGGGCACAGCGTCCGCGCGCTCGCGCCGCCCGGCCCCTCACCCGCCCAGCGCGTACCGCTTCATCTTGTTGATGAGCCCCTGGCGGCTCAGCCCCAGCACCCTGGCCGCCTGCTGCTGGTTGCCGCGCGTCGAACGCAAAGCGTCGGCGATCATCTTCCGCTCCAGCTCTTCCACCGCCGTTTTGAGGGACTGGGCCCGCGCCGGCCCAGCCGCGGGTTCGCCGGGCCCGAGAGCGACCGGCAATTCCTCCCAGGCGTCCTCGTCGGCGATCAGGTCCTGCCGCGCGCACGCCGCCAGCCGCATCACCTCGTTGCGTAACTGCCGCACGTTGCCGGGCCAGGGGGCGCCGCACAACCGGCGCATCACCTCGGGAGTGAATTCCATCGCGGCCCGCCCGTTCTCCCGGCAGTACTCCTTCAGGAAATGCCTGGCCAGCAGCGGAATCTCCTCGCGGATTTCGCGCAGCGGCGGCATGTGGATGTGGATCACCTTGATGCGGTAGAACAGGTCCTCCCGGAAACTTCCCTTGGCGATCTCGGATTCCAGGTTCTTGTTGGTGGCGGCCAGCAGGCGCACGTCCACGGGGATGGGCGCGCGGCCTCCGACGCGCTCCAGCACGCGCTCCTGCAGCACGCGCAGAATCTTGGCTTGCGCGGTGGGACTGAGGTCGGCGATCTCGTCCAGAAACAGCGTGCCCCCATCGGCCTTCTCGAACTGGCCGATGCGCGATTGCACTCCCGTGGCCACGCCCCTCTCGATGCCGAACAGTTCGCTCTCCAGCAGGGTCTCGGGCAGGGCCGCGCAGTTGAGCGCCACGAAAGGCCGCCGCGCGCGCGGGCTGGTGAAGTGGATGGCCTTGGCCACCATCTCTTTCCCCGTGCCGCTCTCCCCGGTGATGAGGACATTGACCGCGCTGTCGCGAATGCGCTCCACCAGCCGCACCACCTGCTGGATGCGGTGCCCCGTGCCGATGATGCCGTGCGACGCGTAGCGGTTCTCCACTTCCCGCCACAGGTGGACGTTCTGCCGCACCAGTTCGTCCTGGCTGCGGCGCAACTCGCCCACCAGTTGCGCCGTCTCGATGGCCGTGGCCGCGTGCAGCGCCAGCGCCGCCAGAGCCTGCTCATCGCGCGCCGTGAAGACCCCGGAATTCTTGTTCAAGGCTTCGAAAGCCCCGATGATGTCCCCGCCCTGGTTTCTCACGGCGACCGCCAGCACGGTTCGCGTCTGGTAGCCCGTGCGGTCGTCGATGGCGGTGTAGAAGCGCGGGTCGCTGTAGGCGTCTTCCACGTTGGTGGTTTCGCCGGTTTGGACGGTGTGGCCGGCAATCCCTTCGGCGGCGTCGAAGCGCAGAATCCCGGTGCTGCCCAGCGCCACCTTGGACCACAGATCGTTGCGCTCCCGGTCCAGCAGGAAAATGCTGGCGCGGTCGCAATCCAGCAGGTGAGTGGCTTCGCGCGCGATCAGGTCCAGCAGGCTGCCCAAGTCCCGCTCCGAGTTCATCTTCTGGCAGATGGCGAGAATCGCCGCCAGCTTGTCATCCAGGTTCGGCAAGCGCTTGGGGTTCATGGCGATCCAGTCTATCCCATTCCTCACTCGCTGTCCACGATGTGGACAGTCTGTATGGTAGGTTGACGCCCGTCCACAATCTTGACACCTTAGGGAAATCGTAATGCGTTCACAGAACAGTCGTTAGGTGCGAATGGCGGTTGGCAGCGCACGTGCTTCCTAAGGGCTTGTCTTGGGGGACTTTCCCCTATCGGAGGCAGGCCGAACGAGTGGGCGGAGGACCACCCGTTCGGCTGAGTGCCCGAAGGCTTCGCCAGGCCTTACGGCTGCAGGATAATCTTCATGAGCCCCGGTTCGCGCCGGTACAGACGCTCGAACCAGGCCGGGCCTTCCGCCAGCGGGGCTACCGCGCTGATGAGCGGATCCACGCGAATGGCGCCCCGTGAGAGCAACTCGATGGCCGCCGGATACTCGCCGGCCGAGGCGCACGAGCCTTGCAGCCGGATCTGCCGCGTCACCACGTCCTGCAGGGGCAGTTCCACGGCCGGCGACAGGTTCCCCACCAGCGCCACCGTGCCGCCCTGGCGCGCGCAGGCGATCGCCATGCGCACCGTCGCGGCCGCTCCCAGGCATTCCAGCACCACGCCCGCGCCGCGCCCGCCGGTCAACTCGCGAACCGCGCCGGCTGCGGCGGCCGTCCCCGCATTGAGCGCATCGGTGGCGCCCAGTTGCCGCGCCAGTTGCAGGCGGCTTTCGTCGATGTCGATGGCCACCACTTGCGCGCAGCCCGCCAGCCGCGCCGCCTGAATGGCCAACAGCCCGATCATCCCGCTGCCCACCACCACCGCCGTCTCGCCCAGCCGCACCGGCACGAGCCCGACCGCGTGCAGCGCCACCGAAACGGCTTCGATCATGGCGGCCTGCTCGAAGGCGATCGCGTCCGGCAAGCGGTAGACGATGCGGCGCGGAACCGCCACCAGTTCGGCGAACGCCCCGTGGCGCCGGTACGTCCCCGGCGAGACGCCCAGCACCTGCCGGTCCTGGCACAGGTTGACCTCTCCGGCCGCGCAGTAGAAACACCGGCCGCAGGAGATGGTGGAGTCGAAGGTGACCCGCTCGCCCAGGCGCAGATCGCCCACCGCCGATCCCACTTGCGCCACTTCGCCGGCCGCTTCATGCCCCATCACCAGCGGCGGAATCCGTCGCCCGGTGCTGCCGTCGAAGCCATGCACGTCGCTGCCGCAGATGCCGCAGGCCCGCACCCTCACCAGGACGTCCTCGGGACCGGGCGACGGGTCGGGCATGGCCGTCATCTCCAGCCGCTTGTACTCGGTCAAAACCAGTGCGTTCATCTCATCGCCCATGGTAGCCGATCTGCGGGCGCGGGGCCGGGTAGCGTCCTAATCCTGCGTTGATCCTGGTAGCGGCCTCGGAAGAACGGGCGGCAGAGGATCACGCCAGCAACCCCTTTGGTTCAAGGAACGGAAGGCGTCCCAGCCTGCGCGGCAACGTGCCGGATGGTAAACTCCGCACCATGGCGCGTCCTGAAAGACGCATCGTTCTCGCAGGTGCAAGTCCTGTCCGGGTAAGCGCCGGAGCGCCCGGTAGCAGACTCCAGCCGGAAGGAGAGATCCGACCGAGCCGAGCGGAGTGTCGAAAG
>Ga0326728_10012644_pt1 | contig 18659 bp, 16 predicted proteins | sample MB3enrmetagenome_FD_207602 | JGI IMG/M metagenome (GOLD analysis project Ga0326728, IMG submission 207602) | Lab enriched peat soil microbial communities from McLean, Ithaca, NY, United States - MB31MN | ecosystem: Environmental > Terrestrial > Soil > Wetlands > Peat | place: USA: New York... | reverse complement strand
AAAAAAAGACAAGGGGGAGGGGATTTTCGGATTTTGAGCCTTTTATTGCCAATTTGGGCAAATTGTGCTCGTATGGAGCATTCTTTTGTCTTAGGGATTGCGGATGAGCAGTTCGCATGATATTAAAGACGCACATCAAAACGGGCCGAAAGGAGAAATATTGCGGATGTTCCTCAACAAAATACTCGGGCTTTTCTCAAATGATCTTGCAATTGACCTCGGGACTGCAAATACGCTTGTCTACGTGCGGGGCAAGGGCATAGTCCTGACCGAACCATCGGTTGTTGCGGTTCGAAAGGATGAGCGCGGCGCCAACAGGGTCGTCGCTGTGGGCAAAGACGCCAAGATGATGCTAGGCAAGACTCCTGGCAATATCACGGCGATAAGGCCAATGAAAGATGGGGTGATCGCGGATTTTGAAGTGGCCGAAGCAATGCTGCGGTACTTTATACGCAAAGTACATAACAGGCGCACCCTTATAAGGCCCAGAGTAATAATCTGTATTCCCTCGGGCGTAACACAGGTCGAAAAAAGAGCCGTCCGGGAGTCTGCAGAATCTGCCGGCGCTCACGAGGTGTACCTGATCGAAGAACCAATGGCTGCCGCAATCGGGGCTGGGCTTCCCATAACCGAGCCGGTGTGCAACATGGTTGTAGATATAGGCGGAGGAACAACCGAAGTCGCTATTATCTCGCTTGCGGGGATCGTTTACAGCAGGTCTGTGAGAGTTGGCGGGGATAAGATGGACTCGGCCATTCTCCAGCACATCAAACGCAAGTACAACCTGCTGATAGGTGAAAGAACCTCGGAGCTTATAAAGACCACCATCGGTAATGCTTATCCCATAGGCGAAACGGAAACCATGATGATAAAGGGCCGCGATCTCGTGACGGGAATTCCCAAAACCGTTGAGGTAAATTCAGATGAGATCCGGGAATCAATTCAGGAACAAATCGATTCAATCCTGGAAACCATAAAAGTTGCTCTTGAGCAGACGCCGCCGGAATTGGCAGGCGACATAGTTGACCGCGGAATAGTGCTGACCGGTGGAGGAGCGCTTCTCAAGAACCTCGATCACTTTCTGAGACTTCAGACCGGATTGCCCATAATGCTGACCGAGGACCCGCTCTCCACTGTTGTGCTGGGTTCCGGTAAGGCCCTGGACGAGATAGAAATCTTAAAGGACGTACTGTCCTGAGGAGCTAAGCTCGACTGAGGCGGCTGTTCATGGCATCCATTGTTTATGTCCATATGCGCAGGCTCATTGGTGTTGTTTAAAAGCCTGGCAGACTTTTAGTTTTCAAGATCGAAGTGCCGGATATGAAATCCTTAAATACGGGCGCTTGGCTTCGCCGATTGCGCGCCGCGCTCCTGGTCCTCATTTCTATCACTGTATTTTTGTACATTTTTTCCCTCAATTTTCGGACTCACTACAGGATGGACTTTCTCCAACGTTCTGTGACGGAAACTGTGAGCCCGCCTATCCAGTTGTTCGGAAGAATATTTTCCGCTTTCGAAGAGTTCTTCAGAGATTACATCTGGCTGAAAAAGCTTCGTGGCGAAAACGAATCGCTGAAAAGAGAACTTATCGAGTTGGAAAGCAAGCTGACCTCTTACCAGGAGGCTTATGTTGAAAACCAGCGGCTGCGGCGCCTGCTGGATTTCAAGACTATGATCAGGGCTGAAACGGTTCCTGCTCAGGTAATAATGCACGATTTGACCGGCTGGTTTCAGACATTGATGATCGATAAGGGATTTCGGGATGGAGTAGCGCCTGATATGCCCGTCGTCAATGACGAAGGCGTTATTGGACGTATTTTGGATGTTTCAGATCGGCACAGCCGGGTCCTGCTTATCACCGATCAGGGCAGTTCTGTTGATGCCATCGACCAGCGCAATCGAGTCCGGGGCATTCTCAGCGGTAAAGACGCAAATGGATGCATTCTGAAATATATCCGCGGCAACCTCGATATAAAGGAAGGTGATCTTGTAATCACTTCCGGCAAAGACGGTATTTATCCCAAGGGGTTGCGTCTGGGAGTCGTACAGGCAGTGTATAAGGACCCCGTGGATCTCTTCCAGAAAATAGATGTCAAACCGCTGGTTCGGATGAGCGCTCTTGAGGAGGTGCTCGTAATAAGGCGTGGCGGCGAGGGGCTCGATGTTGAACAGGAAAGCCAGCCGGCTGCGGCGCAACCTGAGGCTCAATCGCCGGCTCTGACGAGACCCGCGGTACAACCTCAGGCAGGTCTTCAATCAAAGCCTGTGGCCAAACCTCCGGCTCAGATTACGACCAAGGCCCGGCCGGCGGCAAAGCTTCCGCTCAAGCCTCAGACCCAGACGAATCTCAAGCCCAAGCCTCAGACCCAGACGGATCTCAAGCCCAAGCCTCAAGCTCAGGCAAACCCACAGACCAAACCTAGGAACAAGACTCAAGCTGAGCCTCAAAGCCAGGTGAAGCCAAAGCCGAAGGCGAATTAAAAATGATTGCTCCCGGCTATCTTACTCCCGGTATAACCGCGGGACGGATGATCAAGATTACGCTGTACACCTTATTTGTACTGGCGCTCCAGGCCCATCTCATCCCGCGCCTGCCTTACCCCGCGTTGCGGGTTGACCTGCTCATTCCTCTCATGTTCGCAGTCGCCGTTGAGTGGTCTCCACTGGCGGGGCTGCTCTGGGCCAGCTTTTGGGGATTCGTTGTGGATAATTTTTCTGGCGAGTTCTGGGGTTTGCACGTCGGTACGTATACGATAACGCTCTGCCTTGTGCACATGGTATCCGACAGGTTCGACCGGAGCAACCCGGCATATCAGGCGGGTATCGTCGGGCTGTGTGCTCTTGGCCAGTCCATAGCGATTGGGCTGTTTTTGTCTTTCGTGCCTACGGACATCCCATCGCTTACTTCCATATGGATCAGCCTGGGTATTCGAGCTCTGCTTTCGTGCACGATAGCGCCTTTTTTGATCTATCCTATCTTGAACCCTGGAAATTCGTATTAGTGGCGGAGCAGGCCGGATCTGAACAGAGATGAAACCTAAAGGCAAAAAACTAGACGGACTCAAGCTCATAAACTGGGAAAGCGCGGAGTCGGTTTCTTTTCAGAAGCAGTACATTCTGATTTGTGCCATCCTGCTGCTCATAATGATGATCTATACGGTTCGACTCTGGTATCTTCAGGTGCTCCAGGGCGAATCCTACCGCTTCCAGTCCGAGAACAACAGGATCAGGATCGAGGACATCTCCGCGCCGCGGGGAATAATATTTGACAGGAACGGGGTGCCGATTGTCGAGAACCGGCCTGCCTACCATCTCGTGATTATCCGGGAGGACATTGAAGATCTGGATGGAACGATAAAAGAACTGGCACGCCTGTGCGAGCGCAATCCCGATGAGTTTTTCTCAATTATAGAGGCCAACAGGACCGTCCCCAGGTTCATTCCTCTTCGCCTGTTATCTGACCTGGACAGAGATTGCCTTGCCCGGGTCGAGGCCCAGCGCATCCGGCTTCCTGGCGTGGTGATTCAGCTCGAGCCCAAACGGGAATACAAATGGAACTCGACGGCTGCGCACCTGATCGGTTACCTGAGCGAGATCACCGAAGCAGAGCTGAGGAGCGAGAAATATCAGGGTTATTATGCCGGCGAGGATGTTGGCAGAGTTGGAATCGAAAGCGGTTTCGAGAAGTTCCTGCATGGGAGCAGGGGAGGGCGGCAGCTCGAGGTTGACGCTGCCGGCAGAAGGGTCCGCCTGCTTGAGGAGCAACTGCCCATTTCAGGCCGGAACTTGTGGCTCACCCTCGATATGGACCTTCAGAAAGTTGCCGAGTCCCTGCTCGAGGAGAAAACCGGGGCAATCGTGGCGGTAGACCCTGCTGACGGAGCGATTCTCGCCTTCGCCTGCAGTCCTTCTTTCGATCAGGAAAAATTCATACGGGGACTGTCAAAGGAAGAATGGCTTGCGCTCAGCAAAGACCCGCTTCACCCTCTTCTGAACCGAGGCAGCGGGGCTGCTTATCCGCCCGGATCTACTTATAAGCCTTTTGTAGCTCTTGCAGCACTTCAGGAAGGCGCAATAAACGCTACGTCTACTTTCAACTGCCCCGGCTATCTTCAGTTCGCTGACCGGCAATACCGTTGCTGGAAGGACCATGGTCATGGCTCCTTATCAGTCGAAAGGGCCATTATCGAGAGCTGCGATGTTTTCTTTTACCAGACCGGTCTGAAACTGGGTGTTGACCGTATGGCTCAGTATGTGAAAATGTTCGGGCTGGGGGAAAGGACGGGCATAGGGCTTCAGGGCGAGAATCCCGGCCTTATACCTACCTCCTGGTGGAAAAAGCAGGTTACGGGCGTTCCATGGCAGAAAGGTGAAACCATCTCAATATCCATAGGTCAGGGGTTCGATTTGGTCACGCCGCTCCAGATGGCACTGGGCTACGCAGCAATCGGCAATGGCGGGAAGCTTTGGCAGCCCTACGTTGTGAGGAAAATCGAGGGCAGTTCCGACGATGAAATTGATGAAATCAAACCGAAGCTGAAGCGCAAGATCCCCATCGACCAGCGCTGGTTCGACCTTGTCAGGAAAGGCCTGTTGGGTGTCGTAGAAGAGCCCAGGGGAACGGGGCACCTGATACATGACCCTTCTGTTCAGATTGCAGGCAAGACTGGTACTGCTCAGGTCGTGCATGTGGCCCAGGGGGTCAACAGGAAATTGCTCGAAAAGCTTACAAAATTCAAAGACCTGGACCACGCCTGGTTTGTTGGCTACGCCCCGGCTTCGGACCCCAGGATCTGTGTGGCCGCAATAGTCGAACATGGTCGTCACGGGGCATCGACAGCCGCCCCACTGGTTCAACAAGTTATTCTTTCTTATTTGAAAAACAAGCAGAAACCGGTGGAAGAGTAAGAAATGGACTGCGGGCTTTTCAAGTTATTCAGTAGAATTTCAAGAGGCCGTTTTTCGTTATGATGGATAGACGCCTGATAGAAAATTTCGATTGGTCGATAATCTGGACTTTGCTCGCGATTATATGCATCGGACTGCTCAGCATCTACAGCGCCCTCTACCCCCAGATTCAGGCCCGGCCTGCCAACAATCTGTTCATAAAACAGATCATATGGCTTGCCATAGGTTTCGCCGTTTTGTGCGCTTCGCTTTTTATCAATTACCAGCGTCTCAGAACCCTCAGCCCGTGGCTCTATGGCTCGGTCTTTATTCTTCTAATAGTGGTCCTTGTTGCCGGCAGGGAGGTACACGGTTCGAAACGGTGGCTGGAAATCGCCGGCTTTCAGTTCCAGCCGTCCGAGTTTATTAAGGTGATTATAGTAATCCAGTTGGCCGGTTATTTTTCGTCACAGGAGCTGACAAGTTTTCCAAGCATAAAAAAACTGATATTTCCTATGGGTCTCGTTCTTTTGCCGCTGTTGCTGGTTCTTGCCGAGCCAGACCTGGGCACCGCAATCTGCCTGGTGGCGATTGCGGCCACCATGATCCTTTTTGTGGGAGTCCGCTGGAAATACCTCGCCATTTTGGCCTTGACGGTCATTCCTCTCATCGTCCCAGTGTGGGAACACGTCCTGAAACCGTATCAGAAACGCCGCATTCTCATTCTGCTTCGCCCCGACCTGGACCCCCTTGGCGCCGGATATCATATCAGGCAATCAAAGATTGCCATAGGTTCCGGAATGCTCTGGGGAAAAGGATTCCTCAACGGCACTCAGAACAAACTCCATTTCCTGCCGGAAAAACACACGGATTTCATTTTTTCTGTCTGGGCTGAGGAATGGGGTTTTGTCGGGTGCGCCGTTCTGCTTTTTTTGTTCTGCCTGCTTATTTTTCTCACTCTGAGAGTTGCGACAAGATCAAGGGACAGGTTTGGTTCCCTCATAGTCGTTGGAATGAGCGCGCTCATTCTGTGGCAGGCTTTGATCAACATCGGCATGGTGATCGGAGTGCTTCCGGTGGTGGGGATTACGCTGCCTTTCGTAAGTTACGGGGGGTCCTCGCTCATAACCCTGTGCCTGGCAGTTGGCTTGATAGAAAATGTGAGCATGCGTCGCTACGTGTTCCAAACGCATTGATGGCTCCTGAGTATGTTCTAAAAATCACAAGCATCAAGTCCATGATAATTTGTGATAATTCTTGCTTTTCTCTTGCTAATATCGGTGACCTGTGCTACTAACCTCGCCCATGCTAAGGGTCCAATCGTTTTCAAAATGCCAGTTTTGCTGTTTGAGCTTCTTGTGCTTAGGCAAGAATGCCCAAATGTGCATGTGATTTTTTGTATTTGTTGGCAGTCAACGTGGGGGGTTCCGTAAGATGATCGACATCGGTTATTCACTTTTTATCCAGATGGCCAATTTCCTGGTTTTTCTCATTGTGATGAACTTCGTTCTGTACCGTCCCATTCGGCGCATTGTGGCGGAAAGAAAGAAGATGATCTCCGAGAAGCAGGAAAGCGTGGATAGCCTGGAAGCACAGGCCAAAGCCGCGCTGCTGGACTATGATCAAAAGCTTCAGGAATCCAGGAGCATGGGTTTCCAGAGAATTCTGGAACTCAAGGCTGCGGGTCATGAGCAGGAGAAGGAACTGCTGCGCCAGATCTCGGAGCAGGCGGCTGCAAAGGTGGGGGAACTGCGCGCAAAGATTCAGAAGGATATTGGGATCGCTCGAATGGAGCTCAAGCATCAGGTGAAGTCATTTTCGGTTGACCTGGCGCAGAAGATTCTGGGGAGGAAGATTTAAATGCATGCGATTCTAACGGCAAAGATGATGAGATCCAGGTACTTTGCGCCCCTTGTGGGGACAGTAGTTTATTTCACGTTGCTGAGCAACGCCCTGGCCTCGGAAGCCGAAGAGGGCCACCACCACTTGAACTGGACCGATTTTACATATCGCACTGTTACCTTCGTAATCTTGGTTGGCATCCTCGTAAAACTCCTTAGAAAACCCATTGCAAACTTTCTCAACGCCCGCCGCGATGAGATTCAGCGCCTGATTGCCGAACTCGAGGCCAAGACCGCGGAAGCCAGGGCCGAACAAGCCAGGGTTCAGGCCAAGGTCGGCTCGCTTGAGCAGGAGACCAGAAAAATAGTTGATGAACTCATTGCTGAAGGCGAAGAGGAAAAGAAAAAAATAATAGAATCCGCTCACCGGCAGGCAGAGTACATCCAGCAGCAGGCTCAGATCGCCATTGAGCAAGAAATTCTGGCTGCTCGCGACAGTCTCCGGAACGAAGTCGCCGAACTGTCCGTGGCCGCCGCCCAGGATTTAATCCAAAAGAAAATGAAGGCTGACGATCAGCAGCGTCTGGTTCGTGAATTCATGACGAAGGTGGTGGAGGCTAAGTGAAAAATCAAGTTATTGCCAAACGTTATGCGAGGGCACTGTTCAGTCTCGCCAGTGAAGCACAGGCAATCGAACAGTATGGTTCGGAGCTCGGCGGCTTTGGTGAACTCCTCGTAGAGTTCCCTGAACTCGAAAACGCGCTCCGGAATCCTCTTTACCCGGAAGCCGTAAAGAAGACCCTTTTCCAGAAGGTGGCTGGCCAGCTTCAACTTTCGCCGGTCGTGAACAGCTTTCTTAATCTTCTCGTCGAGAAGAGGCGCATCCAGCACGTGCCCGAAATCGCTGACTACTACCGCAGGTTAATTGATGAGCATTCCAATATAGCGAGGGCAAAAGTCAAAGCGGCTTTCAAGCTGGGAGATGACGAGATCAAGAAGCTCGCTGCGGTTTTGGAGAAGAAGATCGGAAAGAAGATTGTCGTCGAATTTGAGGAGGATCCCTCTCTTCTTGGGGGAGTTTTTGCTCAGATCGGCGACTTTGTTCTAGATGGCAGCGTAAAGCGTCAATTGCTCAATTTTAAAGAATCTTTGAAGAGGGGTGCGGTAGGATAAATGGAAATCAGAGCAGAAGAAATCAGCCAGATCATTAGAGAGCAGATCAAGGATTATGAGAAAAAGGTTGATCTCAGCGAAACCGGACGTGTGCTCTCCGTCGGCGATGGTATTGCCCGCGTTTACGGAGTAGAAAAATGCATGTCCATGGAATTGCTTGAGTTCCCTACGGCGCATGGAAACATCTTCGGACTGGCTCTTAACCTCGAAGAAGACAATGTGGGCGTGGCCATCATGGGCGAAGACTTCCACATCAAAGAGGGCGGTGAGGTTAGGCGTACCGGTCGTATCGCAGAAGTCCCGGTTGGTGATGCGGTTCTTGGCCGGGTTATCGACTCGGTTGGAAACCCTATAGATGGAAAAGGCCCCATCAAGGCAACCGAATTCCAAAGAATCGAGGTCATCGCTCCGGGAGTTATCGCAAGGCAGTCTGTTAACGAGCCGATGTACACCGGGCTCAAGGCTATCGACGCAATGACTCCTGTCGGCCGCGGCCAGCGCGAACTTATCATCGGTGACCGCCAGATAGGCAAGACCGCCATCGCCGTCGACACCATAATCAATCAGAAGGGCAGCGGCAACATCTGTATCTACGTGGCGGTGGGTCAGAAAAGATCCACGGTTGCACAGGTTGTCGAGACGCTTCGAAAGCACGATGCGATGGATTATACCATCATTGTCGCTGCCACCGCCAGCGACCCGGCCGCGTTGCAGTTCGTCGCTCCTTACGCCGGAACCGCTATGGGTGAGTACTATAGGGACAAAGGCGGTCATGCCCTGATCATTTACGATGACCTCTCGAAGCAGGCTACCGCTTACCGTCAGGTTTCACTGCTTCTTCGCCGCCCGCCGGCGCGCGAAGCCTATCCGGGCGATATTTTCTACAACCACTCGAGACTTCTGGAACGATCCTCCAAGCTCAATAAGGAACTCGGAGGCGGATCGCTCACTGCCTTGCCAATCATCGAGACCCAGGCCGGTGACGTTTCGGCATACATCCCAACCAACGTTATTTCGATTACCGATGGCCAGATTTATCTCGAACCCAGCCTTTTCTTCGCAGGTGTTCGCCCGGCCATTAACGTCGGTCTCTCGGTCTCCCGGGTCGGCGGGGCCGCCCAAACAAAAGCGATGAAGCAGGTTGCCGGAAAGCTGCGCCTCGAGTTGGCCCAGTACCGCGAACTCGAAGCTTTCGCTAAGTTCGGAAGTGACCTCGACAAATCCACCCAGGCCCAGTTGAACAGGGGCGTGCGTCTCGTCGAACTGCTCAAGCAGCCCCAGTATAAGCCCATGCCCGCGGAAAAAGAGGTCATGTCGCTCTATTCCGGAACCAGGGGTTTTCTTGATACGATTCCCGTGGAGAAAATTCTCCAGTACGAGGAGCAGATGTTGGCTTTCGTCGAACGGAAATACCCTGAGATTTTGGCTGAAATAAAGGAGAAGAACATAATAGGCGATTCTCTTGACCAGAAGATGAGTGCAGCCCTGACGGAATTTGCGGGGGTTTTCCAGGCATAATAGCCTCGGAATAAACCAGAGGACGGATAAACAATGGCAACTCTAAGAGACATAAAGAGGAAGATAGAGGCCGTCAGAAAGACCTCGCAGATTACAAAGGCCATGAATATGGTAGCCGCGTCCAAACTTCGCGGCGCCCAGCAGAACATGGAAAAATTCCACCCATATGCGCTAAAGTTCCGGGAGTTCATCGGCCGGCTTGCGTCCGGGGTGGAGGATTCCTCCGAATACGCGCTGCTCACTCCCAAAGAGGAAGTCAAAACAGTCGAGCTTCTGCTGATTACCGCAGACCGGGGTCTTTGCGGCAGTTTCAATACAAACCTGATAGTGTCCGCCGAAAAATTTATAAAGTCCAAAAGTGCCCAGGGCATTGAAGTAAGTCTCATCAATGCAGGCAGGAAGGCCCGGGATTACTTCAGGCGGCGGCCCGTTAAGGTTCGAAAGAGCTATGCCGGATTGCTCAATAAGGTCTCCTACGAAGATGCCCGCCGAATAGGGAGCGAGCTTATCGAACTGTTTGAGACGGGCGGGGCTGATGAGGTTTACGTACTTTACAGTCATTTCATCAACATAGCCAGGCAGCAGCCTTCGATTGTGAGGCTGCTTCCCATAGCTGCTGCAGAGCAGCAAGAAGGGGAGAAGGCATTGGACTATGTGTTCGAGCCTTCTCACCAGGCACTGTTGACCGATCTGTTGCCAAATTATATTTATGTCCAAGTTCTGGAAAGTTTGTACCAGACTGCCGTGGGCGAGCACGCCGCGCGTATGGCTTCCATGGAGAATGCGACCAACAACTGTAAGGAGCTGGTAAGAACCCTTACTCTTATCTACAACAAGGCAAGGCAGGCAGGCATTACCAAGGAATTGATGGATATAGTCGGCGGCGCCGAGGCCCTCAGGAAATAGAATCAAGGAGGATACAGGCCCATGAATATGGGGAAAATCGTACAGGTTATTGGAAACGTTGTGGACGTCGAGTTTGCGGAAGGAAAGCTCCCTACACTCTTGACGGCCCTGTTTGTAAGTAACCCCGGAATTAGTTCTGTGGAAGACAATCTCGTCCTCGAAGTGGCCCAGCACCTGGGTGACAATGTTGTGCGCACTATCGGGATGGATCTGACCGACGGCCTCGTGCGCGGTATGCCGGTAAAGGATTCCGGAAATCAGATCATGATGCCGGTCGGCAAAGCGGTTCTCGGCCGGGTTATCAACGTGGTAGGCAGGACCGTGGATGGGCTCGGCCCGATCGAAACCGACACATACATGCCGATTCACCGCTCTGCGCCTGCTTTTACGGAGCAGGATACCTCGGTTAAAGTCCTTGAGACCGGCGTAAAGGTTATAGACCTGCTCATTCCGTTTCCTCGCGGTGGCAAGATGGGGATGTTCGGAGGTGCAGGTGTCGGCAAAACCGTAGTTATGATGGAGATGATCCATAATATAGCCATGCAGCACGGTGGTATCTCGGTTTTTGCAGGCGTCGGTGAGCGGACTCGTGAAGGCAACGACCTCTATCACGAAATGAAAGACTCCGGCGTTCTCCCTCGCGCCGGGCTGGTTTACGGACAGATGACCGAGCCTCCGGGGGCCCGTGCGCGTGTTGCGCTTTCCGCGCTTACGGTCGCCGAATACTTCCGCGACGTAGCAGGCCAGGACGTTCTTCTCTTTATTGACAATATTTTCCGGTTTACTCAGGCAGGCGCTGAAGTTTCCGCTCTGCTCGGCCGTATGCCTTCCGCAGTTGGTTATCAGCCCACCCTGGGTACCGACCTTGGTGAATTGCAGGAACGAATCACTTCGACCAACAAGGGATCGATCACTTCGGTACAGTGCGTTTACGTACCGGCTGACGACCTCACTGACCCGGCACCTGCTACAACCTTTGCACACCTTGACGGTACGGTCGTTCTCTCTCGCCAGATCGCCGAGCTCGGAATTTACCCGGCGGTTGATCCGCTTGACTCCACTTCGCGTATTCTCGACCCCAACGTTCTTGGCTCAGATCACTACTACACGGCGCGCGAAGTACAGCAGATACTCCAGAAATACAAGGACCTGCAGGATATCATCGCCATTCTCGGCATGGACGAGCTTTCCGACGAAGACAAGCTGACAGTTTCCAGGGCCAGAAAGATCCAGCGCTTCCTGTCGCAGCCCTTCCACGTCGCAGAAACCTTCACCGGCGTTGCAGGTAAGTACGTGAAGATGGAAGACACCATCAGAGGGTTCAGGGAAATCTGCGAAGGCAAGCATGACGATATTCCTGAGCAGGCCTTCTATATGGTCGGGTCCATCGACGAAGTGGTTGAGAAGTCTAAGCAGATGGCCGCAGCAGCCTAACAGAAGAAGATGGTGAATATATTATGGCCGAAAAAATATTGCTCGAAATCGTAACGCCGGAGAAAAAGGTTCTCAGCGAAACGGTGGACATTGTCGTAGCTCCCGGAGAGTTGGGCGAATTCGGCGTTCTTCCCGGTCACGTCCCCTTCCTTTGCAAGCTCAAGGTGGGAGAGCTGAGGTACCGGGTTGGAGCGGCCGCACATCACATTGCAATAATGGGAGGCTACGCCGAGGTCGCCAACAATCAGGTGACGATTCTCGCCTCAGCAGCCGAGGAGGCCGCAGAAATCGATGTAATGCGCGCCAAGGCTGCTCGTGAAAGAGCTGAAAGGCGAATCGCCGAAGCGAAGGACAAGTTCGAGTTTGCGCGCGCCCAGGCCGCTCTCCATAGAGCAATGGCCCGCCTTAGGGTCGCTGAGAGACTATAGGACATTTAAACTTCAATATGAAAAGCCCCTCCTCTCGAGGGGCTTTTTTTTGTAGTTGTACTCTTCGAATGTGAGGCGGCCACATCCAATGCTGTTGACTATCGGTAGTTCAAGGTTTTGTTGGGCTGCCTTTCCAGCCCGCCCCGCATCTGATTCAGTTTGTTCTTAAGCAACAGCATTGGCATATGATGCCTGCCATCGGATCTACCGGAGCTGGTCTCGCCTGCCGGTCTGTTGTTGGCTATAATCAACCTTGACTATCAATGCGCTTTTTAGCTAAAATATTGCCGGATGCGATATTTAGGCTTTCCCGGCATTTGCCGGAACATTGATGTAGGTGCGGCAAATCCAAAAGGGGTGCACGCGCCCGCTGATATTTTTAGCCATATAACTGGCGAGCGTGGAGGAAAACGCTTCGGACCGTCTGAGACTGGAAGAGGTTGGATTGGCTTAACGGATCTTCATTACCGGATTATTCGGCAGAGATACCAAAATTTGACTCCGGCTCGTTTTGCAGCGCTATAATATAAGATGCGTGGCAAGGAAGAGCCGAAAGAATAAATCTGGCTGATTGAATTTTTTGTGGTTTGCCCCTGCTGTGCCCGTGATTGGCAGAATGTTTCAGAGCCAACATACTTGAAACGGGAGCTCTGCCTTGCTCTGGTGTGCAAGTCAGCTTCGGCTGAAAGCCTGAAGGAGTAATAGGGCGCCCACCTGAACCTAAAGGTTCTAGACCACCTGCCAACACGACACGTTGCGGGGGCAATGCCTTTCTTGTCCTCTTCTCTGTTTTTCGTTTGAGCTTCAAGAAGTCCTTCGACGGGTCTGGAAAACCTCCAGCATTATTCTCATTTATTCTCTAGTATCGGTAATTTGTTAAATGGCTCAATATTGTGCCGTTTGCGCCATTCCCGGGCCGATGGTTAGTTTGTGCGGCTCGGGCTGCTAAAGCTCGAAAGGAAACCGAGATAATGGGTTATATCCCCGCAGTTCTGTTTATTGTCGGACTTGTTGCTGGTGGGGCCGTAGGGTACCTTGTAAGGTACTTTTGGCTGGAAAAAAAGCGCCGCAAACTCGACAGCGATGCCCGAAATTTGTTTGCCGAGGCAAAAAAAGAGGCTGAAACTGTCAAGAAGGAGGCAATCCTTCAGGCCAGGGACAGCCTCTTTCAAATGAAATCGGAGTTCGAAAAAGAATCCAAGGAAAGCAGGAAAGAGTTCCAGAATCTGGAGAAGCGAATCCTGCAAAAAGAAGAAAACCTTGATCGCAAATCCGAAGGACTCGACAGGAGGGATGCGGCCCTGGTTAAGCGGGAAAAACAGTTAGCCCAGCAGGAAAAGGATATGATGGGCCGGCATAAAGAACTGGAGTCCCTATTCGAGGAAGAGAGAAGGAAGCTTGAAAGCATCTCGGGAATGTCTGTACAGGAAGCCAAAGAGATGCTGCTCAGCTCGGTTGAGAACGAAGCTCGTCACGATGCCGCCCTGATCGTGAAAAAGATTGAAACCGAAGCGCGTGAAATAGGGGACAGAAAAGCCAAGGACATCATCTCGATGGCGATCCAGAGATACTCTGGGGACTACGTTGCTGAAAAGACTGTCTCAGTGGTAACGCTCCCCAACGAAGAAATGAAGGGACGCATTATTGGCAGGGAAGGCAGAAATATCCGCGCCATAGAGGCCTCAACAGGTGTGGACCTGATTATCGACGATACCCCCGAGGCGGTCATACTCTCTGGCTTTAACCCGGTTCGGCGCGAGGTGGCAAGGGTATCGCTCGAGAGGCTCATATCTGACGGAAGGATTCATCCTGCGCGCATTGAGGAAATCGTGGAAAAGGTTACCGCCGAAATAGAGACATCGATCCGTGATGCAGGTGAGCTGGCGGCATTTGATGTAGGCGTTCATGGCATTCATCCCGAGCTTATAAAGCTGATCGGCAAATTGAAATTCCGCACCAGCTACGCACAGAATGTGCTGCAACATGCGAGGGAGGTTGCTTTTCTGTGTGGAATAATGGCCGCTGAGCTTGGCCTCAACGAAAAGCAGGCTAAGCGTGCGGGTCTTCTGCACGATATCGGAAAGGCTGTTGACCACGAAATGGAAGGCCCTCATGCTGCAATAGGGTCTGATCTCGCCAGGAGATACGGCGAGAGTCCCGCGATAGTGCACGCGATAGCGGCTCACCATGAGGATATTGCGGCCGAAGACATAATGGCCGTTCTTGTCCAGGCCGCCGACGCTCTATCAGGCGCTCGGCCCGGGGCTCGTAAAGAGCTCCTCGAAACCTATGTCCGGCGGCTCGAAGAACTGGAGCGGATTGCCGGTTCTTTCAACGGAATCAGCAAAGCTTACGCAATTCAGGCTGGCAGGGAGCTGCGAATTATTGTCGAGAGCGGCACGGTTGCCGATAGCGACGTCGTCATGCTCAGCCGAGACATAGCCAAGAAAATAGAAAGTGAACTCACCTATCCCGGACAGATCAAGGTTACGGTCATTCGGGAAACCAGGGCAGTGGAATACGCGAAATAAGATCGAGGAATTGCCTGATTGAGGAAGTTTTAATCTTTTTGATCTCTGAATCCCTCGATTCGGAATTGCTCAATATTGGCCTACCTCTAACCGGAGTGCGGGATTCTCAAGGTGGCAAACGTTTTCGATATCCTGAACGAGCGCGGGTTTGTAGCTCAATCCACAGAGGTTGACGAACTAAAGCGGTATCTGTCTGAACCTTCCAAGTGCTATATCGGGTTCGATCCGACCGCTGACAGCCTCCACGTCGGGAGCCTCGTTCCCATAATGGCTCTCGCGCACATGCAGCGCCAGGGCCACTGTCCGATAGTTCTTGTCGGGGGCGGCACTGGTTTGGTGGGGGACCCGAGCGGTAAGACAGAAATGCGGCAGCTTTTGACGCTGGAGCAGATCGACTGCAACGTCGCCGCCCTAAAAAAGCAGCTTTCACGTTTTCTGGATTTCGCGGACGACAAGGCACTGCTCCTGAACAATGCCGACTGGCTTGTAGACCTTCGCTACATTGAATTCCTGCGCGATATCGGCAGGCATTTCAGCGTGAACCGGATGCTTGCCGCCGAAAGCTATAAAATCCGCCTGGAAACCGGCCTAAATTTCATTGAGTTCAACTATATGCTGCTCCAGGCATACGATTTCTATTATCTGGCCGGGAAGTACGACTGCTGTCTGCAGATGGGCGGTGACGACCAGTGGGGCAACATCGTCGCGGGAATAGAACTGATACGCAGGAAGAGCCGCAAAAGCGCCCATGCTCTTACCTTTCCGCTCCTTACCACAGCATCCGGGGCAAAGATGGGGAAAACGGCGGCCGGCGCCGTGTGGCTAAGCGCCGAGAAAACCGGTCCTTTCGATTTCTACCAGTACTGGATAAATACGGATGACCGTGATGTGGTGCGTTTCCTGAAACTCTACACTTTTCTTCCTGTAAATGAGATAGAGGCCTTGAGCGGCCTGGAGGGTCAGGATCTCAATGTTTGCAAAACCATCCTTGCTTTTGAGGTAACTAAGCTCGCCCACGGCAAGGATGCTGCGTTGAGGGCGCTCGAAGCCTCAGGCAGCGTTTTTGGAGAAAGAAGGCTTCCGCCTGATCTTCTTCGTTCAAGCGACATACCTAGAGTATCTGCAGAAAAGGTTGACGCTGTTCCGACCACTATCGTCCGGATGGAACGCCTTCAGGATGGAATCCCGGCTTTTGAACTTTTTGTCGAAATCGATCTCTGCGACTCCAGGAGCGCAGCGCGGCGTTTGATCCGCCAGGGCGGAGCATATATCAATGAAGACCGGATAACCGATACTGACTTTCGCATTGTAGCCTCTCACTTGAAGGATGGCGGCATTTTGCTGAAAGCCGGGAAGAAAAAGGTCCATCGAATAAAGGTAGATTGATCGCTCCTCATCGATTTCCAGTTTGCTCCTGGTAATGTGCCGGTGCCTGAGATGAGATGCCCCCCGGGAGCGCCTCTTCGAGATCCAGCAGGGCGCGCTTCCGTTCCAGCCCTCCCGCATACCCGGTCAGGGACCCTCCACTGCCGATCACCCGATGACATGGTACGATTACCGAAACAGGGTTGCGTCCCACCGCTGCCCCAACAGCGCGCACGGCGTCTTTTCTCTTTATCCGGCCGGCCAGTTCCCCGTAGCTCACCGTACTCCCGTGGGGGATTTCCAGGAGGGCTTTCCAGACCTTCGTCTGAAAGGGGGTGCCCTGAAGGTGAAGCGGGATGTCGAACTGTCGGCGCCTGCCTGCGAAGTATTCGTGCAACTGAAGGGAGGCCTCCTGAAAGATTCCCAAATCGGGCTCGAGTCGCCAGCCTGGACCGGGCACAGGTTCATACTTCTGGCCGGAGAAGTACGCTCCGGTGAGAAGAGAACCGTCCGAGACGAGGAGGATCTGTCCAAGGGGGCTATCAAATGTAGTATATCTATTCATCTTATCTTCCTTTCAGGCTTGTCCAGAGATGCATTGCGGCATAGGCCCGCCAGGGTCTCCACTTCTCTGCCGCTGCCAGCACCTTTGCTGGACTTCTTTCATTCATGGCTTTCATCACACCGTAATCCGTATGGGGAAAAGCATCGGGCCAGGCGAGAGCGCGCATTGCCACGTATTGAGCGGTCCAGGCGCCAACGCCCGGAAGGGTCATAAGAGTCTTGAGCGTCTCCTCGACGTCGACGCCGGGCTCAAGACAGAGGGCGCCGTCCGCCACAGCCCGGGCCAGTGCTATGATGGATTTTGCCCTTTGAGAGACGATGCCCAGCTCGGCGATCTTTGAGACGCTGCAATCAGCGATTCCTCGCGGCCTCGGGAAGAGGAGGCGGACTTCCGGAAAGGGGGTTTGGACCCGCTCTCCGAGGGCCTCGGCGAAGTGGCCGGCTATGGTACTCGCCGCCTTGACCGTAATCTGCTGCCCCAGGATCGCGCGCACCGCCGTCTCGAAACCGTCAAAGGCTCCAGGGACTCTCAGACCCGGTCTATCTTGTGCCAGGGCCCCCAGCACGGAAGCAATCTCAATCGGGTGGGAGGAAAGGTCAAAAAGGCGCTTTACGCCTGCAAGGATTTGAGGGATCACTCTAACCAGTGCCCCGTCCAGACGGATCACGAGGGTAGGGTGACGACGGTTACGGAAGACCTCGATCCAGCCGCAGTGAGGACCCCCTGCAGCCTCTACGCTCACGCTTCTTCGATATCGCCCTTCAGCGATCGACTCCACTCCATTGATGGCCCGCGTCCCCAGGAATTCGATAAGCTCATCCCATGCCAAAGGTGGCCGGTAGCCGAGCTGCAGTGTGATTGCGTCCGATCCTTCGCTGTCGCCGGCTTTTCGACGAAGGTTGGTAGGACTCATTCGGTAATGTTCCTTCACGAGCGCGTTGAATCGCCTGACGCTCGAAAAGCCGCTTGCCATTGCCACATCGGTGATGGAAAGGCTTGTGTCAGTGAGCAGCCGCTTTGCCGAGAGAAGCCGGTTGGTTTGAGCGAAACGGACAGGTGAAGCCCCGAACTCAGTCCGGAAGACCCGCCTCAGATGCCGGTCTGTCACGCCCAGCCTATCCGCTAATCCCGAGAGCCTCAGTCCCTCCAGGGTGCCGTCTTCTATGAGGATCGCAGCTCGGTGGGCAAGCCGGGCGTTCGCCTCGATGCTCGAATTACCCGGTGCAAGCTCGGGGCGGCATCTAAGGCATGGCCTGAAACCGGCCGCTTCGGCCGCCGCCGCACTCGGGAAAAACGAGCAGTTTTGACGCCTCGGCGTTTTCACGGGGCATACGGGCCGGCAGTAGATGCCGGTCGTCGCCACGCCGGCAAAGAAGCGGCCGTCGAACCGCGCATCACGGGCGAGTAGCGCCTGATAGCATATGTCCGGATCAAGTTTCACGCTTGAAATATAACAGGTTGCGAAACCGAATTCTCGCCGTTTTCGGACATGGAAATTTTTTCTCCCGTATTTTGCCGCTTGTATTGCCGCTTCACGGGACACGGATCTTATGGACGTTTGCTTTGGACGGAAGAAAGTCTGTCTGTCCATTCCTTCTCCCCGCTTCCGCCTGAGAAATTATTGGCACTCGTTCTTTTTCCCGTTGACTCTACCGGTGCGATGGGCTAAATATGCGCCTTCCCTTGGGGGGGGGCGTGACAATCTCTGGTCAAGTGAGTATATTGGAATCTGGCCGTTTTGGATCTCCTCGCGATTTGCCTTTGATCTTTTAAAATCCCATAAATTTGGAGTTTGGTTTGCTTTGTCGGCGATAAGGCCGGCCCAGCGGGTCATTTTGAAAAGTTTCAGGAAGGGATATTTTAGGATTGATTTACTGGGTGGTCTTCGGTATACTTCAAAGATTGCGCTGAGAATTAGCGCTAAAATAGTAGTTGACACAGAAAGCCGTTTTCCTGTAAGCTAGAAAGTCCCTGCAGATTCCGGGGGCATGCTCTTTGAAAACTAAATAGC
>Ga0326728_10012643_pt1 | contig 18660 bp, 13 predicted proteins | sample MB3enrmetagenome_FD_207602 | JGI IMG/M metagenome (GOLD analysis project Ga0326728, IMG submission 207602) | Lab enriched peat soil microbial communities from McLean, Ithaca, NY, United States - MB31MN | ecosystem: Environmental > Terrestrial > Soil > Wetlands > Peat | place: USA: New York... | reverse complement strand
GATGAGCAGAAAGTATTCCTGATAGAGGATAAGTACTCCTGCCATCATGCCCCCTACTGTCGCGAGCGTCTTTGAATCTCGCTTGCTACTCACGTAACCCAAATATGCAGCGCTCACTGCGAAGAAAGCGTGCTGTGGGTTGTCAAATGTCGTATTGGAAATCGGCCACAGATAGGTAGCGAAGCTGCTCACCATCGCCCATAAGAACGCGCTTCGCGTCGATATACCGAGCTCTATATAAAACAGAAACAAGATCGGGGCAATAAGGGCGCCGAGAATGGGAGATGTCAGGGAGAACAGAAAGTGGCTTAACGGAATATCCTGCGCATTGAAGTGGAGGCCAAGCCACAGGAGGGGCATCGACAACACGGATGCGGACGCCCCGTAGTAGGAGTAAACTGCGCCCCCCTTCCCGGTTGTCCCCAGGATATTTCCGACCCACGGGTCGCGAACGATGGGACGTCCCAGTGTGAGCCAGTTGTGGGCAACGTCGAACCGGATTTGCCCGTCGATGATATCAATCCGCCCCGGGCTGGTGAGGATGTAGGAAGCAAGTACAAACAAAAAGATACCGCTGGCAATCCACCACTTTGAGTTCTGCCCTCTTGCCGTGCTGCCTTCCGAATCGTCAGAGGGGAGCTCCGTCAGTGGACCACAATCCGCGGATGTGGAGACAATGGCGATTGTTTCTTCGGTCAGTATCTTGCTCATTTCCCCTCCAGGCTGGTTAATCGCAGCTTGGCTTCGTTGCTCTCAGGATTCAATGCCAACGCCTGCTGGTACTGGGCGCGAGCTCCGGCGATATCATTATTTTTTTCCAGCGATACTGCCAGCCAGTAGTGGTAGTCCCATATTTTCGGATCGATGGCGACTGCGGCCTCCAGGTAGGGTTGCGCCTCATGAATCTTTCCATCCTGCAAGAAAGCACGTCCCAGGTAATGCTTCGGGCCCGCCTGCTCGGGAACCGTTGCCACCGCTTGCGTCAGCAGCCGTTGCGCTTCCTCAAACTGGCCAGCCATAAGGTGGATGTTGCCGCAGTTGTAGACCGCAGAATATAGGCTCGGATCCTTGGCTAGAACCTGGTCGCAGAGCGCAAACGCCTGCTGGTAATCGCCCATGCGCCCGTAGAGACCGGCAATCGCGGCCATTCCGGTTTCCGAGGCAACGTAGTCCGGATTTACCAGCAGTGCTCGCCGCAGCCACAGACGGCCCTCATCGAATCGTCCGGCGCGAATGTAAACCTCGGCCAGCGACAGCCGGGCATAGCCGTAATCCGGATGCTCCCTCTCTGCAGTCTGTGCATACTGAATTGCGAGTTCGTGGGCGCCGCGCTTACTGTACTCGGCGGCCAACCCAACCAGGGTGTACGGATTCGTCGGATACAGAGATTGACCGCGCAACAGCACCAGGAAGTCGCTTGCCCAGTACACCTGCTGCGCCAGTGACGCTCCAATCCACACCACGCACAGGAATGCGACCGCGCAGCTCTGCCCCGCTTGGGCGCTCCACTGGCGCATTTGCGGCAACCGGCGAAGCGCCATAGCCAGCAAAATCGAGAACCCTATGGATGGCAAATACACATAACGGTCACGGACAAAATCCCCGTTACCAAAGTTGCGAAGGTAAAGTGCCGGCGCCAGTCCAACCAGGAACCAGCAAGCCGCGAACGCAACCGTGGCATTCCCTTCCCGCCGGTTCCAGTACCACAGTGCGAAGAGCAGCAATCCTAGCGCGAGCAGTGGCAGGACCACCTGGGTCAGGATCTTGTCGGTCACATATGGGGTGTAATAAAGACCGGTAAGTCCGCTCGGGAATAACAATTTCTTGACGTAGAAACTTACTACGAGAGGCAGCGTACGGACCAAATCCAGAATGCCGTGATTGGGATCGAATTTACCCGTCGCTTGTGCCAGGGCGTGCTTGCGCACGAGAGCATAGGCCACGGTCACCAGCGCATAAGGAAGCGCTTCCAGGGCTGCTCCGAACGCTCTCGCTCCCGCCGACAACCTGTCTTTTCTCGGATGCAGCCAGGCGTAAATTGCCACCAGCGCCGCGAATGTTACCGCCATTTCCTTGGTGAAGAGCGCGCAGGCCAGCAGCGTCAGCGAAGCCATCCACCAAAACAGCCTCGCCTTTTGTCCAAGGGTCCTTCCGTTTAGAAACGCCACAAACGCCAGCGCAGCAAAGAGCGTCACCATCGCGTCCGAAACCGCCGAAATCCAGACCACCGCTTCGATGTGAATGGGATGGAGTGCAAAAATCACCGCTGCGAGCGCAGCCGTCCAATACTCCAGGCTTAGTTTCCTCGCCAGCCAGAACACCGATGCGGTCGCCCCAATGTGCACCAGGATCGCGCACAAATGCCATCCCCACGGCTTCGATCCGAACAATGAGTAGTTCAGCATGGACCACGCGACAAACAAAGGCCGGTAATACACCTGGTGTCGTGCCACGTGATACCAAAGGTCGCTGCCAAATACTCGCGGCAAATTGTGCCAGCTTCGGATGATGGGGTTGTTGATAATCTGGGGCCAGTCATCCCATACGAAATCGAAAGACAGCGCTCCGCTATAGAGCACCAGCGTGCTAAGTCCCAACAGGCTTAGCAGCAGACTCGGCCTACCTAAGTGCTTTTCTAATGCATCCCACGGACCGGGATCGTGATTTACGCTGATTTCGCTCATTACAACTTCCGCTGTTCCTGCGTGTGACAGCTCGGCCGGGTCAACTGCTCCAACCTCGTCCATACTAGCCAACGAATCCGAAGGACGCATGTTACTCAGGTTACCTGCGTGTCCCAGTTATTCCCCGTTTTGGGGTAGTCCTTTGCGACCATGGGTGACATGGGATCCGCCGGAACCCAACTAGCCCGAAAGACGCAGCCGGTCTTGTGCGTCGATCTGGACGGCACGTTAGTGCGCGGTGACCTGCTCTGGGAATGTGTGGTGGCGCTTCTGAAGACGCGCCCGGTCACGCTGCTGTTGCTTCCGTTTTGGTTGCTTCGTGGCCGCGCCTACTTAAAGCATCAGCTTGCCATCCGAGTGGACCTGGACCCGGGCCGTCTCTCCTACCACCAACCTGTTCTTGAATTGCTCCGCCAGGAAAAGCTCGCCGGCCGGCGCATCGCTCTCGTTACCGCCTCCGACGCTCACTTGGCTCAGGCAGTCGCCGCACACCTCGGCTTTTTCGACGAAGTCCATGCCAGCGATGGAAAGGTAAATCTAAAAGGATCTGCCAAAGCGCGTTTTCTAAGCGAGCGTTATCGCGCGTCCGGCTTTGAGTATGTCGGTGACTCGCACGCTGATCTTGAAGTCTGGCGCCTGGCCAAAGCTGCCTATGTTGTGGGCACAGCGACCAGGGTCCATCAGGCAGCTTCTGTAACTACGGTCAAGGCTAACTTTGTTACGGCCCACGCCTCCTGGGGCACCTGGGTCAGCGCACTCCGCGGCCATCATTGGGCCAAGAATCTGCTGCTTTTCTTGCCTCTGGCGCTCTCCCACAACTTGCGGTTGGCGACAATCTCCCGCACAGCAGCCGGCTTTATTCTGTATGGCTGTTGCGCTTCCGGGCTTTACATCCTGAACGATTTGCTTGATCTACACTCCGACCGCGAGCATCCGTGGAAAAAGGACCGTCCCTTTGCAGCGGGCGAAATCTCAATCCCCGAGGGTCTGCTGGCTTCGCTTACGTTGCTGGTTACATCGCTGGTCGTCGGGTCTTTGCTCGATCTCCGGTTTGGCCTGGCGCTTCTTGGATATGCAACCTTGACGCTGGTTTATTCAATCTACCTGAAGAAGATCGCTCTGCTTGACGTGTTTGTTCTTTCCAGTTTCTATAGTTTCCGCATTCTTGCAGGCGCGCTGATTTCTTCCACGCCGCTGTCACAGTGGTTTTTGGCATTCTCGCTATTTTTCTTTCTGAGCCTGGCGATGGCAAAACGTTATTCCGAGTTGCTGCACGCTACTGATCTCGTGGCCTCCGGAAATTCCGGCCGCGGATATCATGTGAACGATCGTGAGTTGCTTCTTTCCCTCGGTGTTGGAAGCGCTTTCTCAGCCGTGGTGATTTTCAGCCTCTACGTCCACAGCCCGGAAGTCCGCGTGCTCTACTTGTCGCCGGAATACTTGTTCTTGCTTTGCCCAATCGTTCTCTACTGGCTCAGCCGAACCTGGCTGTTGGCCCACCGAGGCGAGCTCCGTGAAGATCCTGTAACTTTGGCCATCCGCGACCGCGTCAGTTATACGGTGGCTTTTGCGGCGTTGATCGTGATCGCCGCCAGCATGACTCGCATGCAATAACTCGCATGCCATAGTTAGATCGAGTAACCACAATGCCTTCTCAAGCTACCGCCGCTGCCCGTGAACGCCGCTCGATTGCGCCGCCTACAGACCGCTACGTCTCGTGGGGAAGGTACCCGCAGTCAACGCACCGCCGCATTCATAAGCCCGCGTGGAACGATGCAATTGGTGCAATCCTCGAAACTGCCGCCCCGGAAAGTCTGCTTCCTTATGGCCTGGGACGGAGCTATGGCGACTCCTGCCTGAACGCAGACCGCGAACTGTTGGATTGCCGCCGTCTCAATCGCTTTCTTGGGTTTGACGAGCAAACTGGCGTCCTGCGTTGCGAAAGTGGCGTCAGCCTGGTCGAAATCATCGATGCGTTTCTTCCCAAAGGATGGTTTCTTCCCGTTACTCCGGGAACTCAGTTTGTGACGGTAGGAGGCGCCATCGCCAACGATGTACACGGAAAGAATCATCACTGCGCCGGAACGTTTGGCGACCATGTCCACCAACTCGGATTGCATCGTTCATGCGATGGCCTGGTACTTTGCAGCCCTGACGAAAATCCTCGGCTGTTCCGCGCGACCATCGGCGGCCTTGGCCTAACGGGCGTGATCGCTTGGGCGGATATTCAGTTGCGGCGCGTTGCCGGACCCTGGATTGATGCGGAACTCATACCCTTTCAGTCGCTCTCCGCCTTCCTCGACCTGAGCCGCGAAAGCGACGGCCGTTTCGAGTACACGGTTGCCTGGCTCGATTGCTTTGCCGGAAGGAACCCGCGCGGCATCTTCTTCCGCGGAAATCACTCGAGCGAAAATGCTACGCCGCTTCGACGCAAGCATGGCCCCAAGCTCCCGTTCAACCTACCAGCGTGGCTTTTGAACCGCTACAGCGTCAAAGCCTTCAACTCCGCTTACTACCACTTACATGCCGCCAAGAGCGGCGCTACACGCGTGGGCTACAATTCGTTCTTCTATCCTCTCGATTCCGTGCGCCAGTGGAATCTGCTCTACGGCAAGCAAGGGTTCCTGCAATACCAATGCGTTATCCCGGAATCTAACGTCGATGCCTTTGAGGAAGTTCTCGACCGTATTGCGCGCTCCGGCATGGGTTCGTTTCTGGGAGTGCTGAAGCAGTTTGGGTCAGCGCCTCCTGCGGGCATGCTCTCGTTCCCGCGGCCCGGACTGACGCTCGCCATCGATTTCGCCATGCGCGGCGAGAAAACCCTCGAACTGCTGCGATCGCTCGACGAGGTCGTGCTCGCGAGCGGCGGCGCGCTTTATCCCGCCAAGGACGCGCGCATGAGCCCTGCTTTGTTCGAGGCCTCCTTTCCGCGATGGCGGAGCTTTGTGCCCTGTATCGATCCCAAAATGTCCTCGTCGTTCTGGCGGCGCGTCACGGAGGCGCAATGAGCACTCAACCCATCTCCGAACCGTCCGCTTTCCCGGCGAAGTCCGCTTCCACGAAGCGACCGCGCGCTTTGCAAAAGGTGATCGTTCTCGGGGCAACTTCCGGGATCGCGCTTGAGGTCGAGCGTCAACTGGCGGAGCGAGGATGCGAGTTGCTTCTGGTGGCGCGTTCTCAGCAGCGCCTGGAGGCGCTCGAGTCCGATCTTCGCCTGCGCGGCGCCAAACAGGTGCTTACCTGCGCGGCTGATTTATCGGCCATCGCGCACCATGCCGCTATCTTCGATCTTGCCAGCCGCTCATTTTCCGGCTACGACACGGTGCTGCTCGCCTACGGCTCCATGCACGAGCAGAAGGAATCGGAGGCCTGCGTCGATACGCTGCTGGAAGAGATCAACGTGAACTACGTCAGCGCGGCCGCCATCCTGACACTGTTTGCCGCCGAATTCGAGCAGCGCGGATCTGGATGCATCGCCGCGATCACCTCGGTTGCCGGCGATCGCGGCCGTCGTTCTAACTACGTTTACGGCTCTACGAAAGGGGCGCTTTCCCTCTTCATGCAAGGCCTGCGCAGCCGCCTGCACCCAGCCGGAGTCAAGGTGATCACGATTAAGCCCGGCCCCGTTCAGACCGCGATGACCGACCACATGCCGAACGCTCCGCGCTTCGCCGATCCCGCGCTCGTCGCCCGCGATATCGTTCGAGCACTTGAGCGGCGCGGGCCCGACGTTCTGTATACTCCCAAAATCTGGCGTTACGTGATGGCCGCCGTCGAGCACGTACCCGAGACCATCTTCAAGCGCCTGTCTTTTTGAATGCCCTAAAGGCAAAAAATACAGCTCAATGAGAAAAGGGCCGCATCGCTGCGGCCCTGAGCTTTTACTGATAACTGATAACTGGGAACTGGGAACCGAGAACTGTTCTTACCGTCTTCCGCGTCCGCCACCACCGCCGTGGCCGCCACCATGACCACCGTGGCCGCCGCCTGGACCGCGCCCCGGACCGCCGCGGCCGCCGCCGCGTCGCCGGCGATTGCGATCACCGCCTCCGCCTGGACGTCCTTCGCGGCCTTCCCTGCTTTCGCGTGGGGCTCCGGCCGACTCTCCGCCCACTGGAGCATCCACGCGGTTGAAGTTTGGCTCGTCGTCGGCATCGAAATGCGCGCCACCTTCGATCACCGCGGTGGGCGCGGCTTGCGGCGCTGATGGTGTTAGCGGCGCTGACGCCGATGGCTCAAAATCAGCTGCCTCGTCGGTCTCAGGCGGCGGAGCGCCACCGCCACCCATCTTTGCCCGTTGTTCTTTCAGAATGGCCTTGCGCGACAATTTGATCCGGTTACCCTCGACGGCCAGCACCTTCACCAGCACCTGATCGCCTTCCTTCAGTTCGTCGCGGACATCCTTGATGCGGTGCTCGGCAACTTCGCTGATGTGCAGCAGGCCATCGAGTCCCGGCAGAATCTCGACGAATGCGCCGAAATCCGCCAGCCGGCTCACTTTGCCGAGGTAGGTCTTCCCTACTTCAGCCGATGCCGTCAGGTCCTTAATGATCTGCAGGGCCTTGTTCGCCGCCGCTTCGTCGTTCGACGCCACGTTGACCTTGCCCGAATCCTCGACGTCGATCTTTACTCCGGTCTGCTCGATGATCGAGCGAATCATCTTGCCGCCGGGCCCGATGACGTCACGAATCTTGTCCACGGGAATTTGCAAAGTGTAAATGCGCGGCGCGTAGGCGGAAACTTTGACGCGCTGCTCGCTTAGCACTTCGCCCATCTTCTCGAGGAGGAACAACCGCCCGCGCTGTGCCTGGGCCAGCGCTTCGCGCATGATCTGCGGCGTGATGCCGCCGACCTTAATGTCCATCTGCAACGCGGTAATTCCGTCTTTTGTCCCGGCGACCTTGAAATCCATGTCGCCGTAATGGTCTTCCGCGCCCGCGATGTCGGTGAGGATGGCGTAATGCTCGCCTTCCTTGACCAGGCCCATGGCCACGCCGGCCACCGGCGCTTTGAGCGGCACGCCCGCATCCATCAGCGAAAGCGATGCGCCGCAGATCGTCGCCATCGACGACGACCCATTCGATTCCAGAATGTCGGAAACCACGCGCATGGCGTAAGGCCAGTTGTCTTCGCTGGGAAGCACGGCCGAAACTGCCCGCTCCGCCAGCGCTCCGTGCCCGATCTCGCGCCGTCCGGCGCCGCGCATGAAGGCAACTTCACCCACCGAAAACGGCGGGAAGTTATAGTGCAGCATGAACCGCTTCTTGGCCTCGCCTTCGAAGCCTTCCAGGCGCTGCATGTCGTCGCTGGTGCCGAGCGTGGTCGTGACCAGCGCCTGCGTTTCGCCGCGGGTGAAAATCGCGCTGCCGTGGGCACGCGGCAACACTCCAGCTTCAATCCAGATCTCGCGAATCTGATCGAACGCTCGCCCATCGGGCCGACGCTTCTTGTTGATGACCTGGTCGCGGAATATCCGTTCGCGCAGAACCTCGTAGTATTCCTTGACCTTCGCCCTGCCTGTTTCATCTTCTTCCGGCAGCGCGTCGACCAGTTCTTTTTGCAATTTCCGTACAAGTTCGTAGCTCTCCGCCTTGGGATGCTTTTGCGTATCCAGCGCGTCGGTGAGCTGCGCGCCGATCTTCGATTCCAGCGCTTTATAGTAGGCATCATCGAACTGGGGTGGGGTGACGGTGCGCGTGGGCTTGCCCGCTTTGCGCCGCAATTCATCAATGCCGGCGCAGATTTTCTTGATTTCGGTATGCGCGAATTCGATGGCATCGACGACGGTTTCTTCTTTTACTTCCTTCGCGCCGGACTCGATCATGACGATCGCCTGTGCCGTGCCCACGACCATGATGTTGAGCAGGCCTTCGCGCATTTCCGTATAGGTGGGGTTGGCGATGAACCGGCCATCGACCAGTCCGACGCGCACCGCTCCAACGGGGCCCAGAAACGGAATGTCGGAAACCGCCAGCGCCGCCGAAGCGCCATTGATGGCGCAGACGTCCGGATCGTTCTCGGTGTCAGCCGAGAGCACAAAGGCAATGACCTGCGTCTCGCAGCGGAATCCTTCCGCAAACAGCGGGCGGATAGGGCGGTCGATCTGGCGGCTGGTCAGCACCTCACGCTCGCTCATGCGTCCTTCGCGCTTGATAAAGCCGCCGGGGATGCGTCCGCCGGCATAGGTGTACTCGCGGTAGTCGACGGTGAGCGGGAAAAAATCGATGCCGGTGCGCGGCTCAGGATTGGCAGTGGCGGTGGCGAGGACCGTGTTCTCTCCCAGGCGCACTACGACCGAGCCGTGCGCTTGCTTCGCCAGTTTTCCGGTTTCAAATGAGATAGTTTTTCCGCCGGCGATTTCGACGGAAATTGTGGTGGGTTCAGGCTTCATAGTTCATCCTTCTTTAGCGGAGCAGGAGCGCGGGATACACGCGTGCGCCGTTCGCATGACTGGACGAAAGGCGAAACGTCAATGCCGCTCGCGGCTGGGTAACGCACGTTGAGGGTTCTCGGAAGTCAAAAATAGGCCTGCACAACGCAGGCCGCCGTTACTTGCGAATGCCGAGTTTGGTAATTACGGCCTTGTAGCGTTCCGAGTCATACTTCTTGAGATAGTCGAGCAGGCGGCGGCGCCGGCTCACCATCATGAGAAGTCCACGGCGCGAGCCGTGATCTTTCATGTGCGCTTTGAAGTGATCCGTTAGCTGACCGATGCGCTCGCTCAATAGCGCGATTTGAACTTCCGGGCTGCCGGTATCGGTTGGATGCGTGCGGTACGCGTCAACGACGGATTGCTTTTGCTGTCTGGCTAGCACTAACCTATTGCACTCCTGTCTCTTATCGTTTTCCTAACGGTATTGAGAATAGCACACGCCGATGGAAGCTGACCAGAGCAGGGCACCGGTAAAGATGAAAGACCGGCACCTGGCATTAAAATGACTGCATGGCTGACTCGCTTTACTTGAGCCTCTGGTTCCCGGCCTTCGATTTGCCGGATATGCTTGCGCGAACGGTCAGCGTTCTGCGGCAAATTCCGTTTTCGGCGGCAAAACCGGGTATTACGTACCTCGCCATCCATCCCGTTTCCTGGGGCGAGCCCACCATTCTTGAGCGCCGCTTTCTGCCGGGCCTTGCACCCGAAGAAGCCGTGGCGCTGGCTGCTGATCTTCTCCATGAAGACTATGCCTACGTTTTCGAGGCCTACTGGGACCTGTGGACTCCGCAGGAGACGGGTGAGAAATGGGTGCTGGAGCCATCGCTGGTGCGCGTGATTGCCCACGGCCCTGAATTTGAAGAGGACGCGGCGGCGGCTGCCGGCCACATCCAGGTTGACTTCGGTCTCGATACCCCGTTCCTCCACGAAGAGGTAGCCTTTACCTCCGAGACCGCGGACCGGGTTCGCATCAACGTGCAACGACTGGTCGAATTTACCGCGAAGACGGAAAGCAATTCCGGCGCAACCGGCCGGCTGCTCTGGTCCGAATCCGAGGAGAACCTGGCTCAGAAGCTGATCGCGAGATTGCAGAAGACAAACTGAGGCGAGCTGCCTCTCATCCGGCGGTTGAACTCCTTCGCTATAATCAAGCCAGCGAGATGCATAGCGTCATCCATTCGAATACTCCTGAGAGCTCGGCGCCTGTCTCCGACTTCGGAGACGCCGTCGCGGAGTTCCGCGCCCTGCTCTCCGGTTGCGGCGTTTATGACCTGAGCCAGCGCTCGAAGATTCGCCTGACCGGCAGCGACCGAGTCCGCTGGCTCAATGGCATGGTGACGAACAATATCCGTGATCTGGCCGTGAACCACGGCGTCTATGCATTCCTGCTGAACGCACAAGGACACATCCAGGCCGACGTTTACGCCTACAACATGGGCGACTCGCTGATCGTCGATATTGACCTGCAGCTGCGCGAAAAAGTGCTGGCTCATTTCGACAAGTTCATCATCATGGATGACGTGGAAGTCGCGGATGTGAGCGCCGGCCTGAGTGCAATCGGCATCGCCGGGCCGCAGGCGGAAGCGGCTCTGAAAGCCGCCGGAATTCAAGTCCCACAACTCGCCCCGCTGGAGGCCTGTTCGCCCCAATGTGACTGCGCTTGCTCGTGCCTCGAGTGCACTGTGGTAAGGACGGACGACCCGGCCGAATCTTCCTACGAAATCTGGATCGGTCCCGACAAAATCAAGCCGACTAGGGATGCACTTATCGCCGCCGGAGCAATTCCTATTGGCGCGAGCGCTCTCGAATGGCAGCGCATCCGCTGGGGCATTCCCTGCCTGGGTGTCGACATCCGTGAGCGCGATCTACCCCAGGAAACCGGGCAGATGCGCGCCTTGAGTTTCACCAAGGGCTGTTATCTGGGGCAGGAAATCGTCGAGCGCATTCGCTCCCGGGGCGCAGTACACCGGCAATTCACCGCTTTCCTCGTCGAAGGTCCGCTGCCCGCGCCCGGCACAAAGATTCAGGCGGACGACAAGGACGCGGGCGAGATCACATCCAGTAACGTTCTACCTCTCGCCGCAGGCGAGCGCACCGTCGCGCTTGGCTATCTGCGTCGCGAGGCTGTGGGCAAGCTGTTGCGCGCGGGAACGGCCACACTAACGCCTGCGAAAATTCCAATGAACTGAAATCGCACGCCACAGCGAACCGCGAAAACACAGGAGGCCTTATGGCTGAGAAGAAAAGAGAGAGCGAGTTCAAAGTCAGTGACCGTCGTCTGTTTACGGCAGACGGAGAATTACGCTCCGCCACGGAGGAAACTGTCGAGCAGAGCGAGGAACCCAAAGCCTCAGCGGCGACAGCGATAAGCCCCGGCCCGCAGCCCGTTGAGGCGCAGCCTGTCGAGGCCGATGCGGCCGCCGCCGATCCCGCGGCTCCGCCACCACCGACCGCCTCCGAACAGCAGGCGCAGCATGACGCCTATCGAGAATCGGCGCGCGATCTTGACCGCCGCGTCGAACTGAGTGGACACTCCGCCAAAGAACTTGAAGTAACGTTCGAACGCTTCATGGCCTCCTTATACATGACCGCCATGGTTCAAATGGGCATGATGCACGAACAGGGTGGCAAGCCCACGGTCGATCTGATCGGCGCGCGCCAGACGATTGATACCCTGGGCATGCTCGCCGACAAGACCAAGGGGAACCTTACTCCCAAAGAGCAAGCTTTCCTGCAAAGCTGCCTGTATGAGCTGCGTATGGCCTACGTGGAAGTAACCAACGCGCTGGCACGCGGTCCGCAAGTCCCCGGCTCGGGCACAGGCACAGCCGGCTGAAAACTCGATTTTTGCGATGCGCGCCACCCTCACCGTTCTCGGCTCTGGCACCTCGATGGGAGTTCCGACCATCGGCTGCGATTGCTCCGTCTGCCACTCCAGCGATCCTCGCGACCGCCGCACGCGACCGTCCATTATGCTCAGCTTCGACGGACGCCATGTGGTCATCGACACCACGCCCGATTTCCGCGAGCAGGCGCTGCGCGAAAACATCAGGCAGCTCGATGCCGTTTTCTACACCCACACTCACGCCGACCACATTCTCGGAATTGACGACCTGCGCCCGCTCACCTATCGCCACAAGCCCGGCAAGCTCCCGCTGTATGCGACGCCCGATAACTGCGAGTTCCTTCGCAACATGTTCCGTTACATCTTCGACGCCGACTATAAATTCGGCGGTCTGCCGCAGGTCGAGCTAAAACCCATCGAAGGTCCCGTCGACTTCCGCGGCGTGCGCTTCGAGCCGGTGACGGTGATTCACGGCGAAACACCCATCCTCGGCTTCCGCTTCGGTTCAGGCGCGTACTTGACCGACCATAGCGCGGTCCCAGAGGAAACACTCGACAAGCTGCGCGGCCTCGATGTTCTTTTTCTGGACGCGTTGCGCTACAAGCCGCATCCGACGCACTCGACGGTTGAGCAATCAATGCGGATTATCGAGCAGGTCAAACCGAAGCGCGCCTTCTTCACGCACATTTGCCACGACCTGCCGCATGAGGAAACCAACGCAAAACTGCCGCCAGAGATCAGGCTGGCCTATGACGGAATGAAGTTGGAGTTTGAAATATAAACTCACCGCCGAGACGCCGAGAGCGCCGAGACTTAATAGAAACAAGATTTAATAGAAAGGTTTTCTCAGCGTCTCGGCGGTGAAGAAATAATTATTAATGTTGACGTTCCACAAATTCGCCGACATTCCCGCCGACTTCGGTCCCGCGTTCGTCAGCGTCGGCAACTTCGACGGCGTCCACCGCGCTCACCGCCTCGTAATCGACGAGATCATCCGCCGGGCGCAGGCGGCCAAGGGCCGTTCCGTGCTGGTCACCTTCGAGCCTCATCCCATCCGCATCCTTCGCCCCGATCATGCCTTCAGGCTACTGACACCGACTCCGGAAAAGCTTCGCTTGCTGTCGGAAACAGGCCTCGATGCGGTGCTCCTGCTTCCCTTCACCCGTGACCTGTCGCTGATGACGCCGCACCAGTTCGCGCATGAAATTCTCAAGAAACACCTTCGTGCCCGCGAGGTTCATGAAGGCTATAACTTCCATTTTGGCAATAAAGCGGCAGGTAATATTCAAGTATTACGTGAACTTGGCCGCGAGATGGGGTTCGAAGTCCGCGACTATCCCGAAATGCGTCTTCGCGGCGAGCGCGTTTCGAGCACGCACATCCGCCACTTGCTCGCCGAAGGCCGCGTCAGCCGCGCCCGCCACCTGCTCGGTCGCCCGTTCAGCATCCTCTCCACGCCCGGTCGTGGCCGCGGTTACGGTGCCAAGTACACCGTGCCCACCATCAACCTGGCGCGCTACGAAGAACTCGTTCCCAAGGACGGGGTCTATATCACCCGCGTGCGCATCGGCAGCGGCGAGAAGGCAGAGTGTTTCGACGCGGTCACCAACGTCGGGAATCGCCCCACTTTCGGCGTCGATTCGTTCGCCATCGAATCGCACCTGCTCAATTTCCACCCGTTAGAGTTGACCGCCGACACCGAGGTCGAATTGCATTTCCTCCGGCGCTTACGCGGCGAGATCAAGTTCCCATCGGCCGAGGCGCTGAAGGAACAGATTGGGCGCGATGTAAGAAAAGCGCAAAGCTACTTCATGCGGTTGGGACGGATTACTGTCGTCTAGGTTTAACGGCCATTGAATAAAGCTGAGATCTGACGCCGCGCTTCTTCCCACGGAATCGGCTCCGCGTTGCCGGAATCGATCTCATCGATACGGCGTTTGATCTCTTCAGACCAAGCTGCTTCCACACCCTTATCGAACGGCTCCGAAGCTTCGGCGCTCATAAAACTATTCTATGCGGCGGCGCACGACTATTCAGCCGGCATGGCAGCCGGATTCGGAATCGCCGGCTGGAAAAGCGCCCCCGGCATTCTCGCCGGAGTCTCCATCCACTTGCGTACGGCCGGAAGAGCGCGCCGCATGGCAGTTTCTCCTACGCGCATCAATTCTTCCGCACGCTTGAAATCATCGAAGTCGAACCCGGCAACGTCCGGCTCAATCACCAGGTCGGCCACCGTCCGCCAGGGATCGTTCATGCGGTCCTGTGCGATGGCGAACGAACGCCCAATCACGTCGAACAGATGCCTGGGCGCGGCTTTCATCGACCACGAACCTTTCAGGTGCACGGCAATCACTCGTTCCGCGCCCATCTCGCGTACGGGCTGCGCCGGCACCGGGTGCGAGAGCATGCCGTCGACGTACCAGTTCCCCTCGACGCAAACCGGCAGGAACATTCCTGGATAAGCGCAACTCGCGCGCACCGGATCGATCAGCGACCCGCTGCGAAAGACCTTCCCGTGACCGCTGTTCAGCTCCGTGGCCACAATCCCCAACGGAATCGGCAATTCTTCAAATGTTTTCGCTTTCAGGATGCGATTCAAAAAGGTGGTCATGCGATCGCTGGTCGCAAAACCAAGGCGCGAAAGCGTCCAGCGCGCAAAGGTCGCAAAGCGCACGCTGCGCGCAACGTCCTCTAATTCCGTGATCGAAACCCCGCTGCAATAGCCCGCGCCAATTAAAGCGCCGACGCTGGTTCCGGCGACAAAGCGAACCGGAATTCCCTCTTCCTGGAGTACCTTGAGAATACCCACATGAGCGATGCCGCGCGCAAATCCGCCACCCAGCGCCACCCCAATCGCGGGTACCGGCCTGGCTTCCGTGGACTCCGATTTGCGGGACAGTTCGCGACTGAATGCCTGCACCGATCGGATCACTCTACCCAGACTGCCCATTGCATCCCCGCGTTTCCGGCTTGCCAGAGCGGCAAACCCCCACACCTATTGTAGTAGGATGCCACGAGAACAACATACGTCTAGCCCACGGATGTGCTATCCCCGTGTTACCGAGTGCCATTTTGGCTCGCAGGGATAACTCGGCGGAATTATTAACCTTCCCTCTGTTAATAATTTGCGCGCCTCCATCCCATGCCTCGTATGGCCCGTCGGTTAGGTTACCTTCCTAGAACCTCGCGCCCCATTTCATGAATGTTTCCGGCTGAACTGGAGCTAGAATCCAAGGGTTGCAAGCCGACTTGTCGTTGCTACCGCGAAATTGGCTATGGTTCGAAAGTTGACTCTGTCGCTCCTTGAAGCCCGCTCATGACACGCGGCGAAATGTTGGCGCGCGTCGAGGCGCATCCTGAGACCTGGGACATCATTGTCGTCGGCGGAGGCGCGACTGGCATTGGCGTAGCCATTGACGCGGCCGCGCGCGGCTACGACGTCCTGCTGGTAGAACAATCCGACTTCGGCAAGGGCACTTCCAGCCGCAGCACAAAACTGGTCCACGGCGGCGTGCGCTACCTGGAGCAGGGCGATCTCGGCCTGGTGATGGAGGCCCTCAAGGAGCGCGGCCTGCTCCTGCAAAATGCGCCTCATCTTGTGCATGACCTCGCCTTCGTCGTCCCCAACTACGACTGGTGGGAAGCCCCCTTCTACGGACTGGGCCTGAAACTCTATGGATTGCTTGCCGGCAAATACGGGTTTGGCGCATCGCGGATCCTCTCACGCGAGGAAACTCTGCAACTTCTGCCGACACTAAAGACCGAAGGTCTGCGCGGCGGCGCCATCTACTACGATGGGCAATTCGACGATGCCCGCCTGCTGATCCACATGGTGGCAACGGCATCCGAACAGGGCGCTATTCTCCTCAACTACGTCGAGGTCAGCGAACTCACAAAAGACGCGCAGGGCTTTATCAGTGGCGCCATGGCGCGCGACTGCGAGACCGGCCGGGAGTATCGTCTTCGCGCCAAGGTTGTCGTCAATGCAACCGGCGCCTTTAGCGATCAGTTACGGCTGTTAGCAGATCCATCCGCAGCACCCATGATTGCTCCCAGCCAGGGAATTCACCTCGTGCTCGACTCCGCCTTCCTTGCGGGCGAGAGCGCCATCATGGTTCCGCATACCAGCGATGGACGAGTCTTGTTCGCCATCCCGTGGCACGGCCACACGCTCGTCGGAACTACCGACACACCAATTCCGAAGCCCACTCTCGAACCCGTCGCCATGGAGGAAGAAATCGACTTCATCCTCTCGACCGCCGGGCAGTATCTCGTCAAAGCGCCCACTCGCGACGATGTACTCAGCGTTTTCGCGGGCGTGCGGCCGCTTGTACGTACAGATGGGATCGCAGGCACCGCTTCCCTTTCACGCGATCATGTCGTCCACATCGATCGTTCCGGCCTGGTTAGCGTGATGGGTGGAAAGTGGACCACTTACCGGCACATGGCCGAGGATTGCGTCGATCAGGCCGCCACTCTCGCGCAGTTGCCCGAACGCGAGTGCATCACCCGTCATCTGCATATCCACGGCTTCCATCCTTCCGCGACTGAGTTTGGGGCGCTCTCTGTCTACGGCTCCGACACCGAAGAGATTCTCAAACTGGTCGCATCCGACCGAACGCTCGGCGAAACGCTTCATCCCGCCCTGCCCTACATCAAGGCCGAAGTCGTGTGGGCAGTCCGCCACGAGATGGCCCGCACGGTGGAAGACGTGCTGGCTCGCCGCACTCGCGCCTTATTTCTGAATGCCCGCGCAGCTCTTGACATCGCCCCTGCCGTAGCGGATCTGATGGCCCCGGAACTCGGCTGGAACGACTTTGCCAGACGGGACAACATGGCTTCCTTTCAGGCCGTAGCGTCCAACTACTGCCTCCGCCGTTAACCCTATTAATTTCCGATCCCAGGCAGCTTTTCGTGGCGATAACAAAACGTCATTGAACTGTTTGTTTTTTTGATCCGTGTATGCAAAAAAAGTGCATACAAAAGTGCAATCAGACCCCCATTTTCGGTGTATACTTCGCACCCATTACACGCCGCTGAGAGGAGACTATGAGTCGCTCGCACTCTTTTTGCTTGATCGTCGTCGTTCTGGTTTCACTACTGAGTGGTTTCGTCTTTGCACAAGGCGGCGCCACGGGAGCCATCACCGGCACTGCACAGGATGCTACCGGCTCGACCGTCGCGGGTGCCACCATTAAGATCGTCAGTGGAGCGACGAGCCAAGTTGTGCGCACGCTCACAAGTGACAACTCCGGCGCTTTCACGGCCACGCTGCTGCCCGTCGGTACGTATGCAGTCGAGGTGAGCGCCGCCGGATTCGCGACCACGAGGTTTCCCAGTGTTCAGGTCCGGATCACGGAAACGACGCGCATCACGGCATCGCTGAAGCCGTCGGTGGTGAAAGAGGTCGTCGAGGTAGAGTCGGAAGCCGCAACGGTCAACACAACCGACGCCACCACAGGAGAATCGCTGGTCGCGGCCACCATCACCGACCTGCCCATGGCTACGCGCAACTTTCAGCAGTTGCTGACCCTTTCGGCCGGCGCTTCCTCAGACCTCAACAACGCCTCTCAACTGGGACGCGGCGCGGTATATATGCACGTCAATGGCGGGCGCGAAGATAACAACAATTACCTGATCGAGGGTATTTCGGCTTCTGATTACGCTTTTGGCGAACTGACCTACACCCCGCTGCCCAGCCCTGACGCAATTCAGGAATTCAAAGTCTCCACGAGCCTGTACGACGCGTCGCAAGGGCGCAACGGTGGAGGCAACATCAACGCCACTCTGAAGAGCGGCACGAATAAGTTTCACGGCGACGCCTGGGAGTACTTTCGCAACACAGCTCTCGATGCCCACGACTATTTTCTTGGCAAAGTGGTCATCAAGCAGAACATCTTCGGTGGAGACTTTGGTGGTCCGGTTGGTCCGAAAGCCGAACTCGGTTACTTCTACGTGAACTATCAGGGCACCCGTCAGCGCAGCGGCGATTCGCCCGGGACTTACATCAATACGCAGATTCCGGTTATGCCTGCTGCCCGCGATCAAGCCACCCTCATCAACACTTTTTTCTGCGGCGCCAATTGCGGCGGAGCCACCGCAACTTCGATTGACCCGGTTGCACTGGCTCTTTTGCAATATCCCGGCACTCATTTCGGTACGTCCGGTACCGGCTGCGGCAGCTCCGGAACCCTGCCCTGCCTTTTCCCGACTGTTCCCGGCACGCCCGGCTTCACCGGCGGCGTGTTGAACTACGGCCCCCTCGTCCTTACCGATCCCGGCAGGTTCCGCGACGACCAGTTCACCGCGAACTGGGACCGCGAATTTCGCGGCGGTAAAGATCATCTGGCGGAGCGTTTCTTCTGGTCCGATTCCGACACGTTCGAGCCCTTCGGAGCCGACGGGTACAACATACAGACCGGCGGCCAACCGGGAACCAACAATCTGAATTTCCCGCTGGATATCCCTCTCCACAGCCGTTTCGGCAGCATTACGGAAACCCACATCTTTACCAACGCGCTGGTGAACGAGTTCCGCTTCGGCATCAATATCATCAGCGACAAATTGAATAACGAGGCCCCCATCACCGGTGCTGACATCGGCATCAACTTGCCCACCGCCACCGGAGTGAACGGTCAGGCTGGCGATCCGAACATGTACCGCCTTCAGTTCGGAACCTGGGCGTTTGGCGCATACCC
>Ga0326728_10012641_pt1 | contig 18665 bp, 14 predicted proteins | sample MB3enrmetagenome_FD_207602 | JGI IMG/M metagenome (GOLD analysis project Ga0326728, IMG submission 207602) | Lab enriched peat soil microbial communities from McLean, Ithaca, NY, United States - MB31MN | ecosystem: Environmental > Terrestrial > Soil > Wetlands > Peat | place: USA: New York... | reverse complement strand
ATAAAGAGCGCGGGTCTTTTGAGTCATGCGGCAGAGGCACATCAACTAAGCCGACTCCGCCCCCGCGTATCGGCACCTTACCCACGGCGTGATAGGCGATGTGTCCCAGGTCGTCGGAGTAGACAACGTTCTGCGTGGGCCAGGACCACGTGGCGAGGGCTGCCGAGAACTCCACCCAGTTCGACGCCACGTTCATGGCGTAGAACGGCATCGCTTCGAGCGCCGGGTCGTATAGCGTCCACTTGAGAGCGATGGGGCGCGTCTCATTGGTGAAGAGGGGATTCAAAAGCGGCCCGTGCGCCGTGGACTGAACGTCGAGCGTCACATCCTTGCCGCCACGGACTTTGATGATTTCATGATCCACTATAAGCGGCTTCCACCCTGTGTCGATGTCCTGATAGTTACCCTTGCCGTCCAGTTTCTCCACGTAGAGGTCTTGCACGTCGGCGTAGAGCGCGGTAAAGCCCCATGCCACGTGCTCATTGTGTCCCGCAATCACGAACGGCATTCCCGGCGCCGCGACGCCGGCGGCGTGGTAGCCGGGAGCGCACAGATCGGCCATGTACCAGACACTCGGCTCACTAAGGCCCAGGTGCATGTCGTTCGATAGCAGCGGCTTGCCGCTGGCGGTGTGTTTGCCTGAGACGACCCAGTTGTTCGATCCCGGCGCGCAGCCGGCGCAGTCAGGCAAACCTAACAAGGCGAGCAAAGCGAGGGTATATTCGTGAGACTCAAGAACACGGGGAGCATTGAGGTTCTTCGTATCCCACCCTTTTCGCAAAGAACGCGAAAAGAATGGGGCGCCCAGCATCTTTGGAGCCTGCGAACTGGAGTATGGGGCTGCGGCACTGGCCTGGCTGCGGTCGTCGTCATCGTCGTCGCTGGCCGGGGGAGGCTCGGGGTGAGGCTGGCTCCAATCCACCACCTGCCCGGTAGGCGGATGATCGCGCCATGAACCGACCGGATAGAGGTCCGCCTCCAGCTGGGGATTGTTCAGTTTGGCGGCGATTCGCTCCCGCGTGAGCTTTACCTCGAAGTGCGTGTCGAGCATCTCGACCATCATGAGGCCGACGCTGATTGAATCCACGCCGCTCCATGGCTGGGGGCGATAGAAGAGCAGCCTGAACTCCGCCGGAAGAGAGTTTGGATGCTGGGCAATAAACAGGTTTACCCCGCGTGCGTAGTCGTCGAGGCGGGCGCGGTCGGCGGCGGGCTGGCTGGCATAGATGCGCCGGGCGGTATTCCGAATCTGCAAAACCCGCTGCACCTTGTCATGCCTGAGGAGCGAGGGGCCGAGTATCTCCGCCAGCTCGCCGTTGGCGTTGCGCCGGAAGACGTCCATCTGCCACAGCCTGTCCTGGGCGGTCACGTAACCCTGGGCCATGAAGAGATCGTCCTGAGTAGCCGCCTCAATATGAGGCACGCCATGGGCGTCGCGGCGAACCGTGACCGGCGCGGAGAGTCCGGCAATATGCACGTCGCCGTCCAGCACCGGCAGCGCGGCCTTTTCCGCCGCGCGAAGCCACAACACGCCCGCAGCCGCGGCCGCGAGCAGCAGCGCCAGCAACCCGCCCGCAATCCAGCAAAGAACTCGCAGCCGGCGGCGTCCGCGGCCGCGGGGCAGGGATTCACCGCCGAGTGCGGTCGTTTGATCCGCTGAGTCTCTATCCGTCATCGGTCAACAACAGGATAACTCCGCGGCTGCGGCGGCCTGTGCCGGGGCCTGGAGTCATGGAGCTTGATGAAAACGATCTCCCTTATGCCATGCGCCGTAATCCTTGGTCAGCTTGCAGGATTTGAGCTTCCCGTTCTCGTAAAACATGGCCCCGCTGCCACGCCCATCGGCGAAAAAGCCTCCGCTCATGCAGGGTACTCCCTGCACCACCTGGTCGCCCGCCAGGTAACACTGCTTGAGCTTGCCGCTGGAATAAAAGCCCACCATTGCGCCTTCGCCCGGCCCCAGCCAACTGCCGCCCATGCAGGTTATGCCCAGAATCGGAGCGTTATGGTTCATCTGAATGAAAGCTGGAGTGCCGTCGGGATTCAGTGCGATGTACGTCCCGGCGGGGATGCGCGCTTCGCCGAAGGGAATCTCGCGCGTGACCACGCAGCGGCTCAGGCGGCCATCGTTAAAGAACCACGCAATGCCCTTGGCGCAGGGATAGCCCTGTATCTCAGTGGGCGCCTGGAGGGTTTTTCGATGCACCTCGGGCTGGGCGCCGGCCCATCCCAAGCAGGTCAGGCCGCACAACAGGCAGGCGAAGTACATGCTCGTTCTCATCGCTCTCTTCCGAAACGTAATTGTTGGTTTCATTTGGATCTTTCCCTCAGCGGAGGTTGTCCGCTCGCTCCAATATCGCGCCGCTCGCTCCGGATGCGAGCTTCTGAATATGTGATGAATTGTTGAAGAAACTCTTCGGAAGGTTTCATTTGAATGGAATTATGGCTTTGCCGGCAGCAACTGCCCATGAACTTTCAGGTGGGCGCCAACCTGGGCGGCAATCTGGCGCGCTGCCCGCTCTTGGGCATCCGCTAATTGCTGGATGGGGTATTCGTTGCTCTCCGACCAAACCAGTTTGGCGCTATGCACATCCACTAATCGCGCCGTGATTCTGACCTGATCCCCAGCTCTCTGAATCGTGCCTTCGAGCACCACGTCCAGTCCCAGGATGCGAGCCATAAAGGCCATGGAGAGCCGGGCGCGCTGATAGCGGTAAACCGTGGAGGGAGAAAGAACATGGACGCCTTCGAGTTTCGACAGATTCGCCACCAGCAGGTCAGTAAGGCCGTGCGGAAACGCGCCGCAGTCCAGCTCAGGACTCAGGCACTCGAATGGCACGACAGCAATGCTGGCGATATGTTCGCCCGGAGACAGATAGCGCGATGGCCGGTAAAACTGCCAGTAGACGAGGCCAATTATCAGACTCAGAACCCCGGCAGCAAGCAATACACGTCGAAAACTCAAGATCAAAGTCGGGATGGCCTTCGCGTGTACTTTTATCCCATTCTCAGGTAAGTCCAGCTTGACCTCAGCGACAAACCGGTATCCCCTCCTGGGAAGCGTTTCGATGAATATGCCTGCTTCGTTCTCATCGCCCAGGGCCTTGCGCAGTTGCGAGATGTTCCGCGCCAGCCCGATCTCTTCCACAGTCGTATCCGGCCAGACCTCCCGCATCAGCTCTGACTTTTCCACAACCGTTCCATGGCGCTCCAGCAGCACGCGAAGGGTCTCCGCCACCTTGGGAGCCAGCGGCACCATCTCGCCCTCGCGAAAGAGAAGCCTTTGCCCGGAGTCGTAGCGAAACGAGCTGAAACGATAGACCGGTTTGGCGGGTTGATTCATGACGATCAAGGTAGGTATATCTGGCAATATCCTACCTCGCCACAGGAACCGATGCTGCCTGCCTTCCGCGGCCATAGAGGACAAGAATCGCCAGCAGCAGAAGTAGGATGATGGGAATCACCAGCAGGCTGCCCTCGGGACCGTCCATGCCGCCGCTCCATAGCACGTTGCCGGCCGGGTTGGTGGTCAGGTAGTGGCCGGGGGCCACCAATCCGCTATCGGCTGTGCCGTAGAAGTAGGTCTCCGCCCAGTCCCAGGCCGCGTGGCAGCCAATGGCCCACCAGGCCGTGCCGGTCACCCGCACGCTGACGCAAAAGACAAAGCCAATGAACGCCGCGGCAAAGATGCCGACCCAGTTCTCGCCGTTGTTGCTGGTGTGGATGAAGCCAAAGAGGGTCGAAGTGACCCAGGCCGCCTGCCAGAAGCCGGCGCCTGCGGTTTTTTTCAGATGCAGCAGCAGGCAGGGCGGCAACCCCAGCAAGGCAAAGCCATAGACGCCCCAAACGCCGTTGCCTTTGGCCCTCAATAGCAAATCCCCGCAGATAACGGCGATAATCCCCAGCGCCCACCAGAAGTTGATGCCGCGAGTGAGGGTGAATTGCAGGTAGCAGCGGAAGGTTCCCTCCTCGAAGCAGCCGACGAGGAGAAAGGCGACGCCCCAGAGCGCCGCGAATTTGAAGATTTCAGCGCCGGAGAGCGCCGGCGGAGCAAAGTGGAGCCATCCGCCCCAGGTCATCGCTCCCACCAGCATGGAGAGCGCAGCAAACCCTGCCACGAGGCCGTACAAAAAGTTAAGCAGTCGCCGGGGGCCGGTGAGGTTGAAGGCCAGAAGGCTGCGGCGCCGCTCGATGAGGGCAACCAGCGCGGCTGCCAGCACGATTGCCAGCACGCCAATCGACTCGCCGATGATCGTCGTGAGGGCGGTGATGCCATGATTTTGCGGCGCGTGATGAGCCTTGGCGATGGCTGTAGCAATGGTGGCAATGAGGAAGATGACGAGGAAGGCCAGCGCCGCAAAGATCAGCACCGACCAGCCGGCGCGCAGGCCCTGGCTGCCCATAAAGACCCAGCGCAGGCCGCGATATTTTTTGATTTCGGGTTTCAGGGCTGCGTCCGCGGCGGTCGCCAGGGGCGATTCGACGGGAGTCTCGGCGGACAGCGCTTCAGGCTGTCGGGGTTGAAGCTCCGGGTCTTCGGGATTCATAAACTCTCCTTCAAATTGAAGCGGTCTTGGGTGCGCGAAATCGTGATGACGGAATGATAGTCTACGTAAAAGCCGTTCGGGGAGTTCCGGATTGCGGGCTATCCTGATTCCCTTCCCGGCTCTCCTCCTTGACACAATCGGCCCCGCCCTTGATGCTTAACAGTTCAGCATATTCAATTTTTCATGGCAAGGAGACCTCGGGTTTTGCGGGTTTGCGTCTTCTATCACGACAAATGCTTCGATGGAGCTTGCTCAGCCTCGTTGTTTACGCGCTTCCACCGGGAGTGCATCGCCCGGGGGGCCGGAGCCGGCTATGAGTACCATGGCCTGGTGCATCGCGCCGGGGCGCTCTTCGACGAGAGCGAGTTTACCGGCGACGAAAACGCCATCGTCGACTTCAAATACTCGGCCTCGCCCCGGATCACCTGGTGGTTCGATCACCATCTTTCGGCGTTTCTTTCGCCCCAGGACCAGCAGAACTATCTGAAATGCAAACAGAACCCGGCCTGCGGCGGGCGCAAGTTCTTCGATCCCAATTACACCTCCTGCACGGGGTTTCTGGCTCACATCGCCTCCACTCGTTTCGGCTTCGACGCCGCGCCGGTCGCGGAGTTGATCCATTGGGCTGACATCGTGGACGGCGCCAAGTATGAGAGCCCCGAGTCGGCCGTCGAGATGGCCGCCCCGGCCATGAAGTTGACGCTGGTCATCGAATCCACCCAGGACCCGCATTTCATTCCCCGGCTCATCCCGCTACTCACCGAGATGCCGCTGGCCGAGGTGCTGAACCAGCCCTTTGTGGCGGATCTGCTCCCCGCCCTGCTGGAGCGTCACCGGCAGTCCATCGACCTGATCCGCCGCCGCAGCGAGGAGCGTGACGGCACCATCTTCTTCGACATCACCGACCAGCCGCAGGAGGGCTTCAACAAGTTCATCCCCTACTACCTGTATCCCCAGGCCACCTATGCGATCGGTCTCTCCAAGTCCAGCTTCCGCACCAAGGTCTCGGTGGGATCGAACCCGTGGACCAAGGCCGACCCGGCGAAGATGGCGAACCTGGCGCAAATCTGCGAGCGCTATGGAGGCGGTGGCCATGCCCGCGTGGGAGCCATCAGCTTCCCGCCCGACCAGGCAGACCGGGCGCGCGCGGCCGCGGCGGAGATTGTGGCCGAGTTGAGGGCGAAGAACCCGCTTGGCTGAGGCATTCGGGGCAAACAGAGAAGCTCCGCAGCCCGCGGGGCCTTCTGTTTGCGGCAGAAGCTCTCAATGGAGGATGGATTTCCCCAGGACAAAGCCCGAGGTAAAACCTATCAGCAGGCCGCCAGCGCCTAGAAATGCCAGCAGAAACAGCGTCTCGATCAGTTTCTGTTCTGACCTAAGAGAAGCGGCGGGGAGTTCCATAAGAGCCAGGTAGATCCTCTTATACGTCAGCCAGAGCACAAGGAGGCATACGAAAGGGGTTAACAACATCGGGACCAGAAACCAGAGGTTTGTGCCCGCTGAGCTCAAGCCCTTGAGGAGTACGAGCACCATCAAACCGCCCATGAGAACAAAAAGGGCGCGTGCCCACTGGTATGAGTGACGGTATAAAGGGCGTTCTAGCATCATTCCTCCCGTCTATGCGCGCTGATTCCGAATACTTTTCCTCAGCGCGCCGAAATCCGTACGCCGAGATTGTTGAGCTTGGCGCGGGCCTGCGCGGCTTCAGGGGTTTGCGGATGGCGCTGGATGAGCAGGCGCAATTCGTGTATGCCCGCGTCCTTCTTGTTCATCTGCAATAGCGCCAGGCCCTTGCGCAGTTGCGCGGCCGGGGCCTTTGGGCTGCCGCTGAAGCCTTCCAGCACGGCATTATAGGCTTTGATGGCATCGGAGTAATTCTGCTGCCGGTAGGCGATCTCGCCCAGGTAAAACTGTGCCGTGCCGGCCAGGTCGTCAAGCGGATAGTAGTGCAGCACATCCTGGAACTCGCCGGCGGCTACCTCGTACTTAGCGGCGTTGTAGTCGCGCACGCCGGCCTGGTAGGTCTCCTGGAGCGGCGGTATCTGGACGGCTGCCGGGACGCCGCCGGGGAGACCGGCAACGGGAGACGCCGGGCTGCCGGCCGGAAGAGCGCCGGCAGGAGCTGTGTTCGCGGGCGGGTTCTGGATATTTTGCAACTGGGCCTGCATATCCTGCACCGATTTATCCAGCTTGGCAACGCGGGACTTGAGCTCGTCGATAGAGTCGTTCAGCGCCTGCACCTGGCCGGAGACGGCGTCCAGCTTGCCGCTGCCCGTCTCGCTCTGCGCGTTGATCTTCTGCTGCAGGGCGTTGATGGTGACGGTCATCTGGTTGGCATTGTCCGCGGTCTGTTCCACCAGGTGCTGCAGGACGCCGAAGCGGCCATCCAGGGTGGATTGGAGCCGCTGCACCATGTCCAGCAGTTGCTGCACCTGGGTTTGCAGCTCGATGATCTCCTTCGAGGTGGCGCGCGCGGGCACGGAGGCGAGAAGCAGTACAAAGACAGCCGCTACGAGTAGGCGATTGCAAAATTTGTGCGCTTTGAGCATATTTCACCAATGAAAAACAGAGATCAGGGGTCAGAGATCAGGGATCAGTTTCGGTCTTTTGGCTAACAGGCATCCCAGGTTTCAGAATCGAATCCTCACCCCCGCGACGAAGACCTATCGCTGGGATCCCGAGACCTTGGACACCCGGCATCCGAGGTATCCCACCTTAACCGTCCGCCGCGGCGGACGGCGAAGGTGGGGCACCCAGTATTTCGGTTGCACCGCGCCCGATTCTAGCGGTCGAGCGTGAATCCGGCGCGGCGGTTCTGCTGCCAGCACGCCTCGGTCGATTCGGAGCAGAACGGTTTTTCTTTTCCGTAGCTGATGACGCGGATACGGCTGGCCGCCACTCCGGCGGTAACCAGAGCATTCTTGGCGGCGTCGGCGCGGTTCTGGCCCAGCGCCAGGTTGTATTCGTTGGAGCCGCGTTCGTCGCAGTAGCCGCCGATGACGATTCTCACCTCCGGATGGTTCACCAAGTAGGCGGCATCGCGCGCAAGAGCAGCCCGGGCGTCGCTGCGGATGTCATAGGTGTCGTAATCGAAGAAGGCGTCCTGAACATTGGCCTTGAACTCTTCCTCGGCGCTCATGGTGTTGACAGGCATGACGACAGCCGGAGGCGCGGTTACCGTCACGCGCGCGGAGGCCTCGGCCGAGCCGCCCTCGCCGCGAGCCACCAGGTGGTAGCTGGTAGACACGGCCGGGGTGACGCTCCTGACGCCCGAGGTAGGCACGTCCCCTATGCCGTCGATGGAGACACTGGCTGCATCGGTGGTGCGCCAACTAAGTTGAACCTGGTCTCCGGCCGAAACCACGGTAGGAGTGGCGGTGAGTTGCGCGGTGGGCGCGGGCGCCGCCATGGCAGGGGCAGCTTCGGCGGGAGGCAGCGGCTGCTTCTTCTTGCAGCCTGCAACCGCAACCAGTGTTACAAGCAGGACAACGGGTACCAGAATGCGAAATGTTCTGTTCAATGGAGTACTCCTTCCGTAGGGTCAAAACTCTCTTCCAAGCGATCAGCCGCATGAGATTTTAACAACGATAGCATAATAGTTCAAAAAAGCGGGCAGGGCCGACAGATTGTGGGACGGCTCAGACCCGAAGGGCTGAAGCCGAGCCCCCTCAAAGCAACGAGTTTTCCGCAGCCTGTCAAGCCAATCCGCGCCTCACTTCCAGCTCCAGTTGGGCATGAAGTTGTTGCCCGAGAAGGTGAGCTGGCGCTGCTCGGTGCCGTCGGCCAGCATAGACCAAATCTGGGTGTGCCCGCCGATGGCCCTTTCGAAGACGATGTGGCGGCCGTCCGGGGCCCAGGAGGGAAAGTCGTTGCTGCCGGCTTCATGGGTAAGCTGAAGCCAGCGCTTGCTGGCAATATCCATCACATAAATGTCCTGTCCGCCGGGTGCTCCGGGGCCGTACTTGCGATTCCAACTGAAGGTGAGGAACTGGCCATTGGGCGACCACGAGGGCGAGATAGCGTAACCGCCGTCGGTCATGCGCTGCACATTGGCGCCATCCTGGTCCATGGTGTAAATCTGCGGCAACCCGGTGCGCCCGCTGACCCAGGCCAGTTGCGTATTGGTGCGCGGATTCCAGGTGGGCGCGACGTTAGGCCCGGGGAATGAGGTCAGCCTGCGCAGGTTGGCCCCGCTCGCGTCGGCGACCCAGATTTCAGAGTCGCCCGACCGCGAGGAGGAGAAGGCAATCCTGGAGCCATCGGCGGACCAGGCGGGGGTCAGATTGCTGCCGCCCGCCGCGCCGGCGGGAAAGCCGACCGTGCGGCCAAGGTCGAGCGAGAACATGCGGATGGACCACCCCTCGCGGCCCAGGGAGGCAAAGGCGATGCGCGAGTTGTCGGGCGAGATGCGCGGCGAGAGCGAGATGCTGCCCAGATGCGTGACCGGGTACTGATTCTGCCCGTCGTAGTCCATCGCCCAGATCTCCTTGGAGCCGGTGCGGGAGCTGACGAAGTAGATTTTGGTTTCGGCGATGCCGTTGATGCCGCCGCCCAGGCGGTAGATGATCTCGTTGGCGAAGCGGTGAGCCACGGCGCGCGCCATATCCTGGCTGGCCGCTTCGTTGTACTGCTTGCCCAGCACCTGGGGGCTGACCGTATTGCGGGTGTCGTAGAGCCAGCCGTAGACGATGAGCCGGCCATTTGTGGCCGCCAGCGCGCCAAAGGCCACCATGGCTGCGTTAGCCGGCGCGGCGGACCACTGCTGCAGATTGATCTCCTGAGGCGAACCGGGCGTCGCCTGCGGGATCATGCTCTTGGAGACCAGGTCGAAGATGCCGGCGCCGGCCAGGTCGCTATACAGGGTGGCGTCGAAGGCGGCCTTCAAAACCGGGGTTTGGGGATCGTCGCCAACGGGCTTCAAGTCCGCGGCGGCGATGCGGATGCGGTCGTTGCCGAGGTTGGAGCCGGTGTGGACCCAGTCCTGAGCTCGCAGTTGGGTGGCCGCAAGACAAAGCAGTAAAAATGCAAGAGGGCGATAAATCGGGGAATGAGCATTCATGCGTTTGATCGGTCCTTCCAGACGCAGACTCTAGGTCATTAACCGCGTGATTTCGCGCGTCAGGGTTCGCGGTTTCCCACCCTTTCGTCCGCCGCGGCGGACGAAAGGATGGGTCACGGAGCTGATACAAGAACAAGCGGCCAGAAGCCCTAAAACCGTGTCTTGATGATTTCGTGCTTTCCCAGGTCCCCAAATGCGAGGGACCTGGGGCACCCATGGCTTCCGATTGGATTACAAAATCTCATGGACATAGCACTAATACGTACAATCATAGGTCACGTCGAGCCACTGATCGTTGGACTCCGGGGGCAGATTGCCGAAGGTATCGACGCGCTGCGTGGCCCGCAGACATGAACTGTCCAGGGTAGGGCTGCCGCTGGCCGTGCTGACCTTGAAGTTGGAGGGAACGCCCTGACGGTTGATGCGAAAGTAAATTTGCACCGTAGCGCCTTTGGGAGTGCGTGGATCAACCTGGCCGCGCAGCCAGTTTTGATTGACGTTTTGCTTGATTCTGTCGACATACCACCAGAAACGGGTGCCGAAGTCGCCGTTGCTGACGCTGACCGGCCCGTTGGGGCCTCCGCTCTGGGCCAGTGTGGCGCGAGGCATCGAAGAGCCGGCCTGCTCGCCATAGTGGGCACGGTTGTCCGGCAGGGGCGGGTGGGGCAGGTTTTTGGCGGTTGTTTGCGGCTGCGGCTTCTTCTGCTTCCCCGTGATGGGGATGGCGGTTTCATCCACCGCTTTTTTGGCCTGAGGAGCGGGCTCGGCGGGAGCCTGGCTGGGAGTCTCGGTGGCCAGCACATTCTGGTTGGGCGGCTGGTCGGCGGGCAGGGGCAGGGCGTTGCTGACCAGAGTCACCTGAATGGCTCCGCCGGGCCCCGGATTGCCCCACAGGATGTGATGGAAGAAACCGTTGACAATGCCGTAGAGCACAAGGGAGCCGGCCAGTGCGGCGTGGAGCGCAAGCGAGCCGGCGGCCGGCGCGGCAAAAGGCTCCGGCGCCAGTTGCCGCTCAAGAGGATCGTCGCTGTTCAGCAGACTGATCATGGACCCTGGTTTCCACCCCCCGTGGACGCCTTGGCCTCCAGCGGCTGGGTGACGATGGAGATGTTGGTGATGCCGGCCTGCTTCACCGTATCCATTAGACTGGCGAATACGCCAAAGGGAACCCGCTCGTCGGCGCGGAGATAGATGATCTGGTGAGCCGGATCGACGCCCTGCTGGCGGAGCTTCTGGGGCAGCTCGTGAATGTTTACCGGCTGGTCGTCGAGAAAAACCTGCTGATCGCGGTCGATGGTCAGCACCAGGCGCTGCTCGGTGATCTCCTTCACGGTGCGCGTTTTAGGCACGGCGACATCGATGCCCGACTGCAGGACCGGAGCGGTAATCATGAAGATGACCAGCAACACCAGGACCACGTCGACCAGCGGCGTGATATTGATCTCCGCCAGCGAAGTCCTGGTCTGTCCGGCGCTACTTGTGAAGGCCACGGTCCACCTCTCGCGTGGGCTCCCGTGCGGGCTCACGGGGGATTTCGGTGATGGGTGAGCGCGGGGGCATGAGTGGGCGCACGGGCATCTCTTCGAGCGCGTTCAGCAACTCGCGGCAGAAGTCGTCGGTGGCCGTGGCGAAGACCCTGATTCTCGAGGTGAACTGGTTGTACGCGATAACCGCGGGCACGGCCACGAACAGGCCTGCGGCGGTAGTGATGAGCGCCTCCGCGATCCCCGGCGCCACTGCCCGCAACGTCGCCGCTCCCGCCGTCCCCAGCCCAAGGAAAGCGTCTACTATGCCCATCACGGTGCCGAAGAGGCCGACAAAGGGGCTGGTGGCGGCGATGGTGGCCAGCCAGGTCATGCGGCGTTCCAGGCTGGTGACGGCTTCGCTGGCGGAGGTCTGCGCCGTCCGTTCCAGCGGGGCCAGATTGCGCGGCGGGCCGGAGCCGCCTGTCTGGCGTTTATAAGTTTCGTAGACATCCGCGAAGACCTGGGCCAGCGGGCTGAACTTATAGTCGCCGGTGATCGCCGCGATCTCCTGCAGGCGTGTGGCCTTGCGGAAGGCGCGAAGGAAGCGGCGGCTCTCCTTGGTGGCTTTGCTGAAGGTGGAGATTTTGCCCAGGATCACTGCCCAGGAGTAAAGACTGGCCACAAGCAACAGCACCAGCACAGCCATAGCTACCGGGCCGATGTTGTTGAGCAGCTCCCAGAGCGCGCCGGGCCCCTGAGAGATTGACGGGACCGCGCCACTGTCAGCCTGCAATATCAGGACAAAGGCAGCAGTATGAATCGGCTTTCACCTCAATATCAACGGTATCAGACGCGATGGCCGCCTCCAAGTTATCGATGTGGTGCCCCGGCAGGCCCGCGGAGCGGATCAGAGGGTCAGCGGAGCGGTAGTCATGCTATGCTGCGCTCGTGTTCCTGTGGCAGCTCTTGCTGTCCGGGAGCGGGATAAATCTGGAGAACGGACTCGAACTATGCTCGTCGAATTGCGCGCTGAAAACTACGCCGTCATCGATCACGCCATCGCCGTTTTTGGCCCAGGACTCAACCTGCTCACGGGCGAGACCGGCGCGGGCAAGTCCATTTTCGTTGACGCCCTGGCCCTGCTCATGGGCGGCAAGGCATCCGTTGAGGTGATCCGGCACGGCGCTGAGAAGGCCGTGGTGGCCTGCGTATTCGAGGCGACGCGCGGGGCCGAGGCCATCCTGGAAGAAAACGGCATCGATGCGGAAGGCAACGAGATTATCCTGCGCCGCGAGATTCTCTCCTCGGGCAAGGGCCGCGTCTTTGTGAACAACCAGCCGGCCACGGTGTCGGTGCTCAAGCAACTGGCGCCGGAGCTGGCGCTGGTTCACGCCCAGAGCGAGACCGTGAGCAGCTTCGATCAGGCCCAACAGCGGATACTGCTCGACCGTTTTGGCGGGTTATCGACCGAGGCCGTGGCCGCGGCTTATGCCCGCTGGCGCGAGGCTTCGGCTAAACTCGACGATCTGCTGCTGGGCGAACAGGACCGGCTGCGCATGGTGGACCTGTGGAGCTACCAGAGCAAGGAGATCGAGCAGGCGCATCTGACAGCCGGCGAGGACGAAGCCCTGGAGACGGAAAAGCGCGTATTGGCCAACGCCGAGAAGCTCTACGCGGCGGCGATGGGAGCGTTTGACCAACTGTACGAGGGCGGCGCTTCGGCGGAGGTTGCGCTGCGGGCGGCCTTGCGCAACGTGGAGGAGCTGGCCCATTATGACGGCCGCTTTACCGAGGCCGCGCAGCAACTTCAGTCGGCCCGGGCCACGCTGGGCGATGCGGCCGCCAGCTTGCGGGATTACGCCGAGGGCATCAACGCCTCGCCTGAGCGGCTGGCGGAGATTGAGGACCGGCTGGCACAGCTCGACCGGCTGAAACGCAAATACGGCAAGACGATTGCCGAGGTCATTGCCTTCGGCGAAGAGGTGGCGCGCAAGCTGGCCGAGGTCGAGGATCGCGACGAGATTCTCAAAGCACTTCGTGCCGATCTCGCTGAGGCGACCGCGGCCTATAAAACGGCAGCGAGCGCGCTGCACACGGAACGAAAGGCAGCCGCGGCCAAGCTGGCCAGGCTGGCCGAGACGCAGATCAACTCGCTGGCCATGAAGGTCAAATTCGAGGTGGACGTGAAGGCAAGCGAGAAGGAGAGCGGCTGGACATCGAGCGGCTGGGACGAGGTGGAATATCGCATCGCGACAAATCCAGGAGAACCGCTGAAACCGCTGGATGAGATTGCATCGGGGGGCGAGATGAGCCGCGTGATGCTGGCTCTGAAGGTCAGCGTGGAAGAGAGCGCGGCCAAACCCAAGACCAAGACGCCTACGCCGCGCACCCTGGTCTTCGACGAGATCGACATCGGCATCGGCGGACGGGCGGCCGAAGCAGTGGGCCAGAAGCTCAAATCCCTCAGCCGCGGCCAGCAGGTGCTCTGCGTGACCCACCTGCCCCAGGTAGCCGCCTTCGCCGACCAGCACTTCCTCATCGACAAGCGCGAGGCCGGCGGGCGCACCAAGATGCAGGTGCGGCTGCTGGACGACCGCGCCCGCACATACGAAGTAGCCCGCATGGTTTCAGGCGCAAAGGTGACCGAAACCAGCCTGCAACACGCCGCGCAGATGATCGCCGCCAGCCGGTAAGGCGAATGAGCGCCAGCGTGGCCTATCCTTACCAAAGCCATTGTTTCAATGAACGTCCGGGATGCCGGCAGGTCATGAGGCGAGAACGCCCTAAGGCAGCGCGCCAGACTTAGTCGACCAAGGTAAAGCTGCAGGAACGGCATTTGTGGCCGGTTGCGGCAAGTTCAAAGGCAGAGCATAAAAGTCCGTCTCGCCCAACCTCACCCAGCCACTGGAGGCCGGTGTCCTCCCTGTCATAGCTCCGGCATCGAATTGCGCCACCATCACCTTTGCGCCCTGCCCCTTGACGATGTCATAGACCTGTTGACGGTTCGGCAGTCCCTCAAACTCCTCAAGCAGATGCTTCGTCGTGGGGTTGTAGACCTCAGTTAGTATGCGTACTCCCGCCAGTCGCGCCCAATAGTGGTCGTAAAGGCACGCCATAGCACCCATGCAGGCAATCTCATCACCGGGCTTTACGCCGATTGCCTGCAGACCCTGAGCCGCCCCAAAAATCTGCATGGAATACAAGGGGTGTGGCAACCCCTGATTAATTTCGTTGCGGCGCTCTTCCGCAGCCATGCGCAACAACTCCCCCATCGCCAGAAACGCCAATAGCGCGACCATCGCTGTTGCCGCCGGCCTCATCCACGGATTTCCCCGCGCATCCCCCACGGTAGTTTCGCTGACTGGTCCCCGCAGTGCGGCAAAAACCGGGAGCACGACCACCAGATAGGCCAGCGTTACATAGCGCTCTTCGATATTGATGATTCCGTAAAGTACCCACATAGCCAATCCGAGTACGATCATCGGCGCCCAGAAGCCCTCACGCCGCCAGCGCGCATACCCGAAGCGCGCGCCGATTACCATCAGAAGCGCCAGCAGAACCCAGGCCTCAGGATGATTCAGCAGATAGCGAAACACCAGCACCAGGTTGCGCGCATCGCGCCGCACGAGCTCGCGCGGGTTGAGGTGAGGCACGATGCGCTCGTTGAAGTAGGTGGTATCGAACCAGTCCGGATAGGTGCCGTACGGCTCCACGCGGTAGCTGAATATTCCCGGCATCGCCAGCAGTTGAATTTCCGGATGCACCAGATGCACGCTCGCCGATCCAAAGCGGTCCGTCTGCCAGGGCTCGAGGTGCATTTTTTCAGTGCCGCCTGAGTACCACGCGTAGTTCAACGCACCCGAATCGCCAAAGTCTAACCGGTGCTTTTGCCGTGAAAGCGCCATCACAAAAGGGCCGGCCACCGCGGCAAAGACCACCAGCGCCAATATTCCGTCCACCACCACGCGGAGCCGCGGCCGCCGCTGAACCCAGGCTTGAAACAACATCATTACCACGATGCTCAGTAACGCCACCAGGAGCGCAAATGATTTGGCGAGATATGCCAGGCCGAAGAAAAGTCCCATGAGCGGGGCAAAAACCAAGCTTTCGCCGGCAAGCGCTTCCAACAGCATCGCGAACGCCGCCAGCATCAACGCCTGCAACAGAGCATCCGGCCTCACCTTGGCCATCGAAAGCTCACGCTGCGAGGCAATCACAACAAGACCCACCCCGAGCAAGCGCAATGCATTCAGAGAGAGCAGGGGCTCTTTGCCGTTAACGCTCATCTTTGCGCGCAACCGGTCGAGCGCAGTCACAAAGAACAGCATGGCCGCAACCTGGGCCAGGAAGATCGTAAAATTCAGTGCATAATATGCACTTAATTCATTCATCCGCGTGGGGTGAAGCACAATCTGCGTCAGCGCCAGACAGGCTGGATACAACGGATGCCAGTATCCATTGACCGCTCCCGCCCATTGGTGCGCATGCAACAGATCGGCGATGTCCATGTACGCTACGGCGTCGCCATCGATCTGATATGGATCGAATCGCGACGCCACCCACCCGATGGGAATTAAAAGAAGCAAGTAGACAAACAGTGTCCGTCGAATGACCGATCGATTCATCGATGAAACTCCGTCATGAGTTTAGCACGCATCCGTTCCAGTGGAAGATAGGCCGCGGAAATCACGTCTGCCAAGGCTGTGCCGCGCGAGCCGTTCAATGTGCTGGTGCAGCCTGAATGAGTGGAGGATTGGCAGTGTTGCCGGCAGGGGGAAAGCAAACAGTTACCCTATAAACTGTGGATTCCTCCTTTGCTGAAAGAAGTCTGACAATATTCCCGTCATGAACGAGTCTCGCAGCCAGCCACTCAGTACCTCCTCCGGTGTCTCCTGCTCCAGTGCCCGTAACTAGAAGAAACTCCCTGTGGTTTGACAAGAAGTTGTCATAGTTCTCGCCCTGAAACGGAAAGTAAGGCAGTAACGCAAGAAGGTTGAGATCAACTGTGTTGGATTTATTATTTGAGAACTCAACGGCTGCGCGAGGATCTACTATTGCATAGAGTTTACGGTTTAAGCCGGCCGGCGCGTAGTAAGCCATAGCCGTATACCGAGACCCGTTCGCAACGACTATCGGCAGGTCAATCCCGTTCTGCTCGGCAATAATCTGTTGCACTTCATGGGTCGCGGCCGCGCGCTGTACAAGAAGCGCGCCATTCAAGGCATATTGCACAATTTTTGCCGAGGATAGGCCATAATTCATCAGAAGAACGATCAGCAAGAGCACATTCGCTAACCTTGGCGCCTTGCCAATCAAAGAACCAATGACGACCGCACCGCCGATGACAGTCGGCATCATGTATCGCGGTGTCATTCCGCCCTGGCCGATAATAGCCACGACGACGGCAAACACAGGCAACCACAAGAGCAAAAGATACAATACTTGATCCTCAATAGGCAGGGAGTTTCTGCCTGATTTCGGGATGCCAAGAAAGCCAAGAATAGCCTTATTGGAGTTATTTAGATACAGAAATGCCAGGGTGACGCAAACCGCCAACGATATTCCCAAATGGCCTGGACCATCCAAGTTAAAGAGCCAGCTATGCGCATTCAGAATCAGCCCAAGGCTGGGACGCGCCCAAAAGTTCTTCCCAATATACTGACGCTGCTCCATTAAAAGCCTTGAAAAAAACAACAAAGGCAAGCCGCTGGCAATGAGCGAGACCCAAGCGACAATTCTAAGGCGATGATGAAATATGCACACTGATGCTTCGGCCGCGAGAAAGATCGGGAAGACAAGAATCGCGTAATAGTGAAAGGAAAACGCCGCGGCCAAGCTGATACCTGCGAATAAAGAATAAAGCTTCGAGTCATCGATACGCAGCCAAGCGAGTGTTGCGACAGAGATGCACCCAGTCACGAGAGTATACGGACGGGCTTCGTACGCGTACTCCACCATGGGCGTGCACAAGATAACAGAAGCACCCACGAGGGCCGATAAACGGCTAACTCTCCTGGTGAGAATGAGGTATACGCATAAGACGGTGCATAGCAACCCAAGGATGGAAGGGAGCCGATAACCGAGGTGATCGTCAGGAATAAAATAACGTGCCGGACGTGTAACAAAATAATAAATCGGCGGGTTGCTGTCCGCCGTGCCGTGCAAAGCTCTCCAGATATCTGCCGCGCTTGGCAAGCGAGACACGATCACCGTGGCAAGCTCATCGGACCATAATGGCTTAGCAACAGCATGCAACACCGACAGAAGCCCTACTGCAAACAAGATCAGCAGAAGGATTAATGCGCAGATGCGGCCCTCATGTCTGCTATTAACCGGATTGACCATCCTATTCTCCCCGCTATAAGACGATATGTTGCCAGATGACCCAGTTCGCGATCTTGTTACATGCGAACCAGGATTATGAACAGATATCTGAAACGATGCATTTGCAAGGAATACATTGCATTGAATTGCTCATACTTAAGCAATAAACCAGACACCTTTCTGAATGACCTTAGTCGCCCGCACCGGCTTGCATTCCGGACAGATCAGCATGCGTTGTTGCGAAACACTCATCGCCGGTGCATTCCCAGCAAGCTTAAAAAGAAGCTTGAAAAGATTGCTTCCACACCCAGCATAAGCGCTGCCGCAGCCGGCAAGGTCAGGCGCAGCATGCGGGTAGGAGATAGAGCGCCAAACCCGGTCTGGCGCCACATCTCCACAGAATAGAACATTGTTCCGAGCCCGGCCAGCAGAAGAGCCGCACCGATGAGCAGCCCCGTTTCAAGTGTCGCATAACGGAAAAGCCGTTCAAACTTCGGATTGGGCGGCAGAAAGCCTTCTCTTGTACCGAAGACCTTTGCGCTCACCGCGAAGACGCTGATATGGACGCCAATCAGCATCAGCCCAATCGCGTAAGTAAGGGTATCCACGTCGAAGTGAAGCCTTCCAATGGTGCGTTGCGAAGGCAACAGCCATAGCGTAAGAAGGAATCCAACTAGACTGGCCGCGAGCCCAGGATAAAGAAAAAGCCAGCGAGGGCTGTAGAGCAGAAGAAAGCGCAGATGCCGCCAACCGTCGCGCCAGGTTCTCAGGTGCGGCGCGCGAGACCGCCCGGCAGGCGAGAGCGTGGTGGGAACCTCGCCGATCTTCAATCCCATCATGCTTGATTTCACAATCATCTCGCTTGCGAATTCCATGCCGGTGGTCTTCAAATTCAGCCGCTGGATCGCATCCCTGCGAAAAGCGCGAATCCCGCAATGGAAGTCTCCTACCTGTGTCCGGAAGAACAACCTTCCGAAGTAACTCAGCACCGGATTGCCGAGATAGCGGTGCAACAGCGGCATAGCTCCCGGCTTGATCTCGCCGCGAAAGCGATTGCCCATGACCAGGTCAGAACCGGCATCCAGAGCCTCAATAAAGCGCGGCAGGTGGCTGAAATCGTAGCTGTCGTCCGCATCCGCCATCAAGATGTATCTTCCTTGCGCGCCCTCAATTCCGGCCAGCAGCGCGGCTCCATAACCACGCACGGGAACATTCAACACGCGCGCGCCCTCGGCGGAAGCGATCTCCAGCGACCCGTCCGTGCTGCCG
>Ga0326728_10012639_pt1 | contig 18668 bp, 15 predicted proteins | sample MB3enrmetagenome_FD_207602 | JGI IMG/M metagenome (GOLD analysis project Ga0326728, IMG submission 207602) | Lab enriched peat soil microbial communities from McLean, Ithaca, NY, United States - MB31MN | ecosystem: Environmental > Terrestrial > Soil > Wetlands > Peat | place: USA: New York... | reverse complement strand
TGCGTCCCAGCCGGTCACGCCCGGAGGCCGCTCGGTGGAGAGGATCACCTGGGGCCTGCGTCGGGCCCAGTCGCGGAGATAATCCGGCGCGTCAGGCACTGTGAGGTGCAGCGAGACATCCCGATCCACAGCGCACAGGGACTCTGCCATGAAAAGCAGGCTGTCCATGGCCACTGCGCGATCCTCGAACGCGCAGACGCGAAGCGTTGGATGGGGATCTTTCAATTTCAATCCTCCACCGCGTCGGATTTGAATTGTTGCCGGCACTCTGCCCAGCGTTCATGGTCAAAAATGCCCTCGGGTGATAAGCAATCTGCCGCAGCGTAAGCCATGGGTAAGGCATGGTGTGTATTGTCATGCGCGAACAACCCCTGGCGGCCGAATGTCAGCATGCCGTCAATTCCATGAATCCAATCATCCATGCGGGAAAGGTGGGTGGCATAATCCTGGAGATATACGGGATACGCCTGCCGCAGGCGGCGTGTGACCACTTTCAAGACGCGGGCGGTTACTGGAAGGCCAGCGCGACCCATCCATTCGCAAAGGCGATCGCCCAGTTCACCATCGCTCATGTCCCACTCGGGGCGTCCTGGATCCGAAGGGAGCTCAGCGCAGAGCACGGTCCTGCCGCGCGGTTCCGTGGCATTGTTGAAGTTCTTCGGCTCGGATAGGCGGGAGATGGGGATCGACTCCTCGGGAAAATAATAAGCGTCAAACCTGCCAAACCGATCCTGCTCCAGCACAAGGTAGATCAGAATCATTCCCCGGTAAGTAATACTCCGGGAGGAGTCGAGAACCTCGCGAGGAGCTTCCGGATGCACCCCCTGCACCAGCACGCTGATGGGGATGGTTGACCACACGATTCCAGTCGGGATCTCGAACACCTCACCGCCGAGTTGATACCGCACTGCTTTGATACGGCCGTTCTCCCGCTCGACACCCAGGAAGCGGGCGCCGAATTTGAATTCCGCGCCGAGCCTTTGCGCCTCTTCGCAAAGACATTCCGTGAACTGACCAAATCCTCGCCGAGCATAATAGAACCGGCCCGCATGCGGCGGTTTGAGGCCTGGGATCTGTGCGGATATTTTGCGCAGTATTTTCCCAATGGAACTGCCCGTCACGCGCCGTTGCGCTGCCATGATATCCAGTTTTTCGGGAGCAACACCCCAGATCTTGCGCGCGTAGGGGAAAAAGAAATCCCTGCAAACCGTCCGTCCCAGTCCTTGCTCCAGCACGGTGGCAAATGTTGGCGCGCCGGAACTTTTTCGCGGCAGGAGTTTTCGGGCCGTGTCGCCAAGCACGCCAAAAGCAAAACTTTTTGGCAGCCGCAGCAGCAGGTCCATCGGCTTCAGTGGGAAATGGATCCAATGTCCCCTTAAGAGGATGCTGCCGTGGCGCACCTGGTAGTAGAGGTCTGGACCCAGAAGCCTGCGAAGGTCCTGCATAATATTGGGCGGAAGCTTGGCGAAGAGCCGGTGACTGCCGTAGTCGCAGTAGACGCCCTCGAGATCGAAACTTCCGGCATTACCTCCCGGTTTGCTTTGTTGTTCGAGAACCGTCACGCGCGCGGTCCCTTTTTGCATCAGCCTTAAGGCTGCGCCTACGCCGGCGGGGCCGGCTCCAAGAATCACGACGTGTGGGCGAGCGGAAAGATCTACCTTTTCTTGCACGAAAAATCCCCTTGTCCTATTTCATTGTTCCATTTCATTCACAGCGATCTCGATTGACGCACCACAGTGCCCAACACGTTACTCAATTCCGTGACGTGCCCGGGGCTGGAAGCTCCGAAGATGATCGAATCAATTCCTGCAAGAGAAGACAGATAGCGTGCCGCGTCCGCGGGCGTCACATAGCCGGCTGCCAACACACTCATGGCTACCATGTGACAGGGGTACTCTTGAAGCAGTTGCTCACATCGCTCGCGCGAGGGATTCATCTGGAAGCCCGCTGGATTGAAGGGCGCCATAATCACAGGTGCTTCGAGCCCTATGTCGCGGAAGTAACTCATGGTGAGTCCGGCCGACAGAGTGCAAAAGGCCGGGCAGGCGCCAAATTCTTCTTCGATGTTTCTCGCGAAGAACTGCACCACCTCTTTGGCGCGGAGCGCCGCCAGCATGTCGGTCAAGGAATTGTGCAAGAACACCGACTGCACATTCAGCCCTTTGAACGGCAGGAGCTCTATTTTGATCAACGCCGCCAGAATCGCCAGCAGGTCCCTCGTGACTACCCCAGTTCCCGCTCTCAGCCCTATGGCCAGCCGCTCCCCCCACGTGGCCTGCTTCAGCGTTTCCTCAATCATGGAAATAGCCCCGCGCTCGTTGGCCATGCGGACGTATTTCGCCATGTAGGGAAGCAAGATGTGGAGATGCAGGCCGGATGAAAGTTCTGAATCCCGGCGCAGCGCCTCCGCGATGGCCCTGGCGCGTTCGTGAGTCGAGAGCATCAACCCGGAAACGCCGGCTCTAAATGCCGTGCGGACAAGCGAGATCACGTTCTCGGTGCTGCTGAAGTACTGCTCCGTAGCCACGCCTCTGGCCGAAGACAGGTGGTTCACACCAAAGAATTGGTTGTGCCCCAAAATCAATTTGTCCGCAATTTCCATTCGCTTGTCTCACAGCCCGGTCAAAATTCTCTATCCAGATCAACAGTGGCTCCGTTCTCGCCTGCCGACTTATAGAGACAGTCAATCACATGCTGAACAGTCCACGCACTTCGCACGTCATTCTCGATTTCGCTTTGTCCACGAACGGCGCGGAGGAAGGCTTCGTCCTGTTTCGTGTAGAGCGGACCTCCGATATCTGCAGTCTGGCCATTTGAAAGCTCGGGTTTTGACATGGATGTCCATCCTTCTCCGTACCCGCCGGAAGCCTTGCGAAGGAATAGCCGAACGGTGTCATCATCCACGGTCAGCGTCCCGTTTTCACAGGTCATTTCCAGCGAAGTCAGCATCAGACGATGCCCGTCCACGCTCCAGGAGGAGTCCAGCGAACCGATGGTGTCGTCTTTCCACGAAAACAAGGCCTGAGCAAAATCCTCGACCGTTCGAGAATAGTAGCTGTTGGATCGCAGATTGACGGAATGAGGCGTTCCGATCATCCAACACATGAGGTCGACCGCATGGATGCCCTGCGCGATCAACACACCGCCTCCGGACTCCTTGCGGGAGTACCGCCAGCCCTTACCCGCCTTGTAGTTCTGTGAAACTTTCGTGGCGCCACGGCACGCAAGCACTCGTCCCAGGACTCCCTGCCTCACAATCTCACGCGCCTTGGAAAACGTCTCCGCGTAGCGCATCATGTACCCTACCATGCCGATCTTGCCCGTCTGCTTCAAGAGTTCGACGAGGGGTTTAGCGGCTTCTGCTGTCAAGCAAAGCGGCTTTTCTATAAAGACATGGCACCCCTTGCGCACGCATGCCGCGGCAATCTCAATGTGGGATGACGGTGGTGTGCAGATGAAGACCGCGTCGAGCGGGACCGCATCCAGCATGTCCGCATAATTCTGGTATGCGGGCAGATTCGAGCCGAGGGTCTCAAACCAATTGCGAATTGTCCGGTTCGGTTCGCAGATCGCAGCCAGCTGCGATCCTTCGATCGCGTTTGCGAGCGAGGCGTGGAGCATGCCCATCTTGCCCAACCCAATCACGCCACAGCGGATATTTGCACTCATGGATTACCCAATGTGCGCCCAGCGTCTGCGCCTCGTTCAAGCACGGGATTTGAATGATCAATTCTATCGGGTTGGTGGGACTCGCCGAGTCTTTCACCGGTCTGTCTGGAGAACCACCTTACCTGGTCGAAAGGTTCGAGCTTACCTCTTTTCCGTCCGGCAGCGGCTTGCAAACCAAAACATCGCCACCGCCCAGGGTTCCCCTAAACCTGAATCTCCATTTTCGGCACCGGTTACGCGGAATTATACCAATCCTGAGACAGATTGCGAGGCCAAGAGAACGTTTGCCCCGCAAGAGCCAGCGTTTGTGGAAGTACAGGCGGGTGATTCGCTACGTCCTTGCCTCGTCTGCCTCATCGAGAGCCCTCCAAATCAATTCTTCCGATACCTATCCATCCTTCTTCGCATACGGGTTGGTTACTCCACGGGCGTTGTGCCGACCTTGTCCTGGAGAGCGGGAAGGCCGGGCAACGGCTTGGTTTGGGCAGGCGAAGCGCGCCCGGCGAGATAGGCAACGATCCCCGAAAGCAAGCCGCCGATGGTGCTAATGGCTTCAAAGACGAGGCCCGCTGCCGCGGTAAGCACCGGCGGGGCGCCAAAAGGCGCCATCAGGCCGACGAGTGCGGCCTCGCGCACTCCAATTCCACCTTGCGTGACGGGAAGAAGCGCCGAGATTTTGGCGAGCGGCCAGGCGAAAAGCCAGACGCCGAACGCGATATGAAGCCCGCAGGCCACCCCCAGCCAGCAGTTCATCCCTACCTGAGTAACCTGCAGGATCACGCCCAGACCCAGGCTGATCAGCACACGATCCCTGCGGCCATAGGTCGATTTCCCGGCGCGGCGCAACTTGACCATGATGCGCCGGACCTTGAAGGGAAACTTGCGCACCGGCATGGCCAGCAGAACTCCCGCGGTCAACAGGCCGGCGACGGCGAGCGCGCCCGCGAAGGTCAGGAAGACTTTGCGACTCTGCGGGTCGAGCGATCTGGGCAGCAGCAGCGCGCCCGCGGCCGCAATGGCTCCCAGGCCGATCACGTCCTGGACGCGGTCAATCAGGCTGCCCAGCACGACTGCGGCTTTGGAGCGCGAAACCGCAAACGCCAGGGCCCCGCGAACCACGTCGCCGCCAACCAGGGAGGGAAGAAATATATTGCCGAATTGTCCCCCATAGTAGCAGCGAACCGCCTGCCGGAATGAGAGGCCCGCGCCCGCCACGTTGATGAGCATGCGCCACTTAACGACACCCAGAAGATTGAGCGCCAGCCAAAAGCCCAGCAGCCCCAGGCTGAGCGGGGCCGGTATGCGCCTGATCGCGGACCACACCTGGCCGAAGGGCAAGAAGGTAAGCAGCAAACCCAGAATCAGCGCACTTCCCCCCAGCCGGAAGAGCAGGGAATTCCAGAACCTGGACTTGGGAGCGGAGTGCCCCTTGTCTGCGGCCGCAGGGGTCATCGCTGGAGTCCGCCTTCGGATTCCGGGTGTGCTTCGACCTTGCTGGACGGCCCCAAATCGCTGTGGCTTCCCCGGCCGTTCCGGTTCGCGGCGGCAGCGATCTCCATGCGGCGAACCCGATAGGTTAGTTCTTCGAGGAGCTTGCGATTGAAACTCAGCAGATCGGCCACAACTCCGATGAGCGAAACGATAAAGCCCACAATGATCAGGATGGCGGCCAGGATCAGCGACTGCACGTGACCCGTTCGCTGGCCAACGTGAATCAGGTAGATGAATCGCAGGCCGGGAATCGTCCCCAGCAAAATCATGCTGATTCCCAGCATCAGGAAGACCCGTAACGGCCGGTACATGGTGTATATCCGCAGGATCGTTATTCCTGACTTGCGAATGTACTCCGGAATGCTCCGCATCAGCCTGGAGGGACGGGTCTGCGGATTGATGCTGACCGGAACGAACTGAACCAGCGCGCGCCGGGCGCCCGCCTGCATCAGGGTTTCGAGCGTGTATGAGTACCCGCTCAGAACATACGTGCGCAGCGCCGCTTCCCTGGTCAAGGCACGGAATCCGCTGGTTGCGTCCGGAGTATCCAGACCGGAAGCATGACCGATGACCCAACTGCCAAGCACCTGGAGCTTTCGCTTGAAAGGGGAAAAGTTCGGGAGAGTCCCCACCCGGCGATCGCCGACGACGACTTCGGCCGTTCCCGCCAGCAGGGGCGCCACCAGGCGGGGAATGTCCATTGCCTCATACTGGTTGTCGGCGTCGGTGTTGACGATGAAGTCCGCCCCCTGGCGCAGGCATGCGTCCAGCCCGGCCGTGAATGCCGCGGCCAATCCCCTGTTCCTGAGAAAGCGCACGATGTGATGCACGCCGGAGGCCCGCGCCACTTCGGCGGTGCCGTCCACGCTGCCGTCGTCGATAATCAGGATCTCAATCTGATCGATCCCCGGAATCTTCCGAGGCAGCACCGCAAGAGTCTCCGGAAGGGTTGCGGCTTCGTTAAAACAGGGAATCTGAATAATCAGTTTTTTCATGGTCACCGCGGTTGAAGCCTGGCGACATAAATTTCGCCGCCGCCCACCGTACCTGGGAATACCCTTATGATCTCAAATCTTTCCTGGATCATAGCAGCCAGAGATGGCCGCCAGTCCTCAAGGTACCTGGGAAAAGTGGTTACCACCCAGACAGGCCGGCCCCGGGAACAAATAGCCTGCAGTTGCTCTGCTGACTCCACGCTCTCCCACGGTTCCGCGTAATACTCGTGAATAGGGAATGTAGTTGCACCGGCCGTGACCACGGGATCTCCGTTTTGCCGCTCCGCATCCACAAATCGGATTGCAGACTCAAAATCCTGCTTAGGATACCTGTAATTGTGCACCAGAGAGAACGCTGAACCGACAATGAGAATCGTTGCCAGAGCCGTCGACAATCCTCGCGCCAGTCGGATGTTGGCTCCGGCAGAGCCTTCGGGCAAGCTTGCCAGGAGCCATCGGGGAAAGACAACCAGGCCCCGCACCACAAACAGGATGGCAAATCCAATGAGGAAGAAGTAGAAGCGGGGATACATCGTGCCGCGCCCCAGGAGGGCTCCGATTGCTGTAAGAGCTACGGGAAGCGCAAAAAGTGAAAATACCAACCGGCTCTCCCGGTAGTAGCTCCAGGCGCCGCAAAAGACAATCAGCGCAGCCAGCACCAATACCCCCGCGGATCCCAGGCCCAGCGACAGACCGCGGAGCGCTTCCAACATGGCCCAGCGGGGAGTGGAGACCGCTACCATGGAGGAAGGATGCCGCACAAAAAAATGAAGTACCTGCGTCAGGATGGGGGCGTAGAACAGCAGCGTCAGCACTGCGGTCAGGACAAATGCCTCAATGGCGCGGCGCCATTTCACCAGGCTTAGTCCCTTTTTCCAATCGATTGCCGCATTCGCCGCGCAGATGATTACATGACTCGCGACAAGAAACGTCATCGTGAGATGCGTGTAGATACCCAACGAAGCCGCTACTGCATAAAGGACGTATGAACGGCGGCGTCCGGTTCGGATTCCTTCGAGCAGGAATATGGTTGACAACAGCGCCCAGAAGGCCAGTGTTGTATAGCCGCGGGCATTCTGAGAGAACCACACGTGATGGTACGAAACCGTCAGCAGTGCCGCCGCAATCAGCGCTTCGACTTGCGTAGCCACAGCTACCCCAAGCATGTAAATCGCGGGGATCGAAAGCGTGCCGAAGATCATCGCCGGCAACCGCAGGCTCCAGGGATGCTCGCCAAACAAATCGATGCTCAGTCGCGCCAAAATCGAATAGAGCGGATGCTGGGTGTCGGCGGGGAACACCGTGACAATCTCCGCCAGAGGATGCCGAACGGTGTTGACCAGGAACATAATCTCATCCAGCCACAGGCCGCTGTTCAGCTTGATCACGCGCAACGCCGCCCCCAGGATGGTCAGCGAAGCCACCCACATCCAAGGACGGATCGACTGGAACTTCACCAGGCTCCCGCAGTTAATTTTCATAAGATTTTCTTGTGAAATCTCGGCCCAGGGGTTTGGTCGTTTGAAGCTTTGCCTTGGGCGGATCATAGACGATGATCGTTCCAATGCGCAACTACTCCGCTGAGTAGACTTATGCCTTGCCGCCCGCGGGAGCATGCGGCTACTATCGTTGATACGCTAAAAGACCTGAGCCCCAAGACTTCGGCGTAGAACTTGGAAGGAACCGTGCCGGCAACAGAAATCCCCGCACCGCACAGCACGCCGCCTCTATCTGCCCGGTGGATACGATGGGCCGTGGTTTTGCTTCCGCTTCCGGCATTGATACCGCTCGCGGGGGCGCTCCTCGTTCCGTGGCTCAAGGGTAGGGTCCCCACGGGCTTCATAGAGTACGACATGCCGTACTATCTCGCCAACGGTAGAGCCTATTTTTATCCTCACTTCCATTTCACTTACAGCAACCCTTACGCCGGATACGACGCTCCTTCCATCTATTTCCAGCCCCAACTCCTTTTGCTCGGCTTGATCCAGAAGCTTGGATTCCATCCCGGCGTTACGTTTAACATTTTTGGCTTGCTTGCGCTTTTCTTTGCTTCAGCGGTGGCGGTCAAGTTTTACATCGAGGTGGTGGGAGCCGAAACCACTGCCAAAAAGATAGGGCTGGTTTGCTTCTTCTGGGGAGGTGGGATCTTTACCCTGGTGGGCGCGGGGCTTGCATTGGCCAGGCACGGCACGCTCTTATCGGTCTTTGAATTCGAGCCTACATGGGGCTGGTGGATGCTGAACTTCGGCCGAAACCTCGTCTATCCGACGGAAGCTTACTATCACGGCGTCTACCTGCTCAGTCTTCTGGCCCTCATCCGCAAGCGGTTCATTCTCTGCCTCGTTCTGGCTGCGCTCCTTTGCGCCAGTCATCCCTTTACGGGCGTGTCGTTGATCCTTATCCTGATCGCCTATTCGGCGCTGGAACTGGTGCTGCGCAGCGGCGCGGTCCCGGTCCGATTCCTGCTTGGCGCCATCCTGATCGCTGCCATGGACGTGGGCTATTACCTGGTGTGGCTCAATCGATTTGCCGAGCATCAGTCGGTGCAGGCGCAAATGTCGGCAGTGCTGGCAGCATGGTTGTACCGTCCCAAAACCTACATTGCGGCGCTTATGCTCGTCGGCTGTCTGGCAATTTGGCGGATTGCCAGCTCGCGATTTACTTGTTTTCGAGATTCCCGGACGCGGCTTTTTGCAGTCATGTTCCTGGTGGTGTTCGCTCTGACGCAGCACAACCTGTTCATGCGCCCCATGGAGCCCATACACTTTGCGCACGGCTACGACTGGATAGCGCTCTTCTTCATCGGCGCGCCGATGCTGATTGCAATGCTGGACTACCTATTGAAGCTTCCAGGCCCATGGCTTCGCGCGGGCGCTTTGGCATTATTGATGGGTGTTTTTCTGCTCGATAATGCCGCGTGGTTGGTAAAGGTTGCTGTCCACAATGAGTTCCTCGTGTCGCTTAGCAGAGACGAGAGCGGCGTCCTCTCCTGGCTCAGCCACAACGTGAGATCGGGAGATATGGTCGTCTGCAAGGACGTGCCCATCAGCTATCTCGTGGCCACGTACACTCCCGCGCGCAGTTGGTTTGGCCACGAAAAGAACACTCCCCACATGCAGCAGCGGCAAGAGGAGGTCGACCAGGCTTTCAGCCAAGGGAAAATACTTCCCGAATGGAAAAGGCACGGCGTGTATTTCGTTTCCCCGCCGGGGTGGCTGCCTCCCGCGCAACTCTCCCTCGCGCGGCTCTATGGAAACCCCGAGTTTTCAATTTGGGCTATCCCATAGCGGTATAAGGCGAGTTTCGAGGGCTCTCCTCATCAACTGGTCGCAACGCTCTCCAGAGCGGGTTCCGCGGGCGCTGCCGCAGGCTTTTTCTCTGTAAGAGCAGGAAAGACCCGATCCCGGAAATGGAGGACGGGAAACTCGATGATTTTAGCCATGAGGATGCCAAACAGGATAGGCCCGGCAATAGAACACCAGTAAAAGAACACGTGTGAAGTAATGTGAAAGTGCGGAAGTATGATCCACACGAAAAACATCTGCCAAAGATAAATTGAGTAGGAGTAAATGCCGAACCGGGCGAGCAAGCTGCTCATCGCACGGACTGGCTTTGGCCCCCTAACCGCAACGGCCTTTGCCACCAGGAACCCTGATGCGATATAGAGCACGGTGAATCCCCAAGTGTGCATCTGGCGGCTTTCATTCGTAAACGCTGACAGCACCACCAGTGCGGCTGCGACCGCTGCCCATGCGCCCCGCCACGAAACCATCCGCTGAAACAGCGTCGGTCGGAATTCCTTGAAATAGCGCAGAAGCACACCGTACATGAGCCCGTCCATCCTCAGGTGTGTCGGAAACATGTAGGTCAAAGGAGCGAAAACTCCGTCAAGATTCCATCCCACATAAAATCGGCAAACGAGCGAGAAGACGGCGATTGCCGCGAACACCCGCGGCAAGGCAGCAAAAGGTTTTTCGGGATCTCTGCGTATCAGGAAGATGAGCAACAGCGGCAGCCCGAGATAAAAGTGCTCCTCAACTGCAAGAGACCAGGTCAGGCCCCAGATGCTTTGAAAGTAGTCTTGCACGAAAAACAGTTCTGCAAGCAAGTGACTGATTTTGGGAAAAACATGCCCAGGCAGCAGATCGATCAACACGGTCACCGCGATGAGCGCATAAAGCGATGGCCAGATCTTCAATGCGCGGCGGATATAAAAGCGGGACAAGCCGATCGATCCATGCTTATGATAATCCGAAAATAGCAAGCCGGAGATCAGGTAGCCGGAAATGACGAAGAACAAATCGACGCCCGCCCAACCGATTCTTTCAAAGTAGCGTGTAAACGCATTAGAAGCATGAGCGATAGTGATCGCCCTGCCGGCGTGGTGAGCAAGCACCATCAGGATGGCAATACCCCTCAGGGCATCGAGGTTGGTGTTGCGGCGCGGTAGCGAATTGTTTGCCCGGGTTGCCATCGATACCGCCGAGTTTCCCACATAAGTAATACCTTGTCAAAAATCAGTCTTCGGCTTCGCCGCTTGTTCTTCCATGCTGGCTGAGACCTCATGTCGTGCTCATCGCCACTTCGCAGAAGCATTGATTCGGCCAGCGGAAAGAAGTCTTCTTAAGGCTCGCTGAGCCAAAACCGGCGCGGCGCGCGCAAGCTGCTCTCACGCCGCACAAATGCGACATCTGTCTGGAAGAGTGCGTAATCGCTTTCCCTCCTCAACTGACCACAGAAATCAAATACCACAAGGCCTTCCTTGTTCATAAAGGCGACGACGTCGGCGAATAGCGGAGCACCATCGTTATAGGGTATAAGCGATGCTTCCATCAGCACCACCTCGGAAAGCGCGAGTATGTGGCTAGCTCCCTTCAGCACTTCCAATTCAAAGCCCTGCACGTCGAGCTTCAGAAGCAATGGAGGTCGCAAAGAAGCTTCTGCGGTGAGGTTATCGAGAGTGTCCATCGAAAGAGCGATCGCATTCTTGCCAAACGAAGTCAGTTCGGGAAGAACGGAGGAGCCAGTTGTTCCCGTTTCAGGCCTGTAGAAGGTAACCGCGTCTTTCCTCTCCGGACCGAGCAAGCGAAGAAAGTACCTGGAGCGGTTTCCAATGTCACGCACGGTGTTGTGTAGATTTGGTTCGTTTTCCGGATCGCCGTCGAACATCAATATCTGTGCCGAGGGGAAGATGGATGAAGCCGTACGGCTCCATTCGCCGGCATTGGCGCCAATGTCAACGATGGCAGAGGGCGAGAAGCCGCTGTTTCTGAGGTTCTCAAGGAACCCAGGCAAGGTAGGAATGCCAGCGCGGAGTTTTTCTGCCTCTGTAATCGCGCTTGGAGAGGACTGTGGCTGGCGCCTGAGGGACCTGCGCAGTCCGCTAATGCGGCTCCGCGCCCCCAGCGGCAATACTTTCCAGGGCCAGAGAAGCAACTTTTTTGTAACCGTGCCTGCCATTCCAAGATCATCTCATAATCAGGAAATGCCAAATGGAGGTTTATCCGGCGGAAAGACGTGCGGCCAGAGACCGCACCACAACAAGAGCAGAGCCGACCAGGCCAAACGGTTTCGACGGGCACAAGCGTATCTCTTCGATGCATCCGAAAGCGGCGTTGGCCGTTGCGAGCGGAGCGGATTCCAGCGCAGTTTTGAGCATGGTTCTGGATGGGGTTACATAGTGAATGCCGGTCAAACGGCTGTTTAGACTGCTCTCGGAGCTTGCTGTCCCTAGTTGCTCCGGATCGTACATGGAACACCGGGCTCGCCAGGCTTGGTCCGCCCACACGGTTTGCTCGAACCAGCCGTGATACCTGCGAATCCGTTCCGGCCCCCAGCGCTTGAACAGGTACTCCATGCGTTCATAGTCCAGGCAATCGCGTTGAATCCAGAAAAGCCCGGAGTTCAATTGGCGCGGAAGCCGCAACGGGCCGAGCGGCCAAAAGTCCCCTGGATGCGCAGCAAAGCTATTGCTGCTATCCATCATGAAAGCTCCCGGGACAGATGGCTCCGAGGCGGGGAACAGCCCTCGAAAACTCTTCTGGAACAGCACATCCGTATCGACGTAGCGGACAATGGGTTCGAGGTGAATCATGGTCGTGTCCATCAGCTTGAGTACGTGCGGAAGATGGACACGGGCTTGTGAAATATGAGGAAACCGTGCCAGCGCATCGGCTAACTGAGCGTCGGCCGAGGGGCGCAGGACGAGAATCGCATCGGGAAATGCGCTGGCCAGCTGTTCGACGGACGCCGGGGTCAGGGAGCCGTCGTCATGGATCACGAGCCGTATCGGTTCCTGGGAGCAAGCGCTGAGTGAGCGCAGGCAGGGTACGGCAAACCAGAGATGCTGCTCACAGGCGAGAGTGTGAACAAGCATGCTGTCCTCCTACCGTGCGCCGACAAGGGATCGCACGAACTGCGTCAGTCTGGGACCGTCAGATTTCACGAAAACACCAATGTAAACTGCTGCTGCGACCGCTGCGGCGAGAGGGAGATTCCTTGGCGCCAACACGTATATGCAAAGGGCGGCCAGTCCCAGCGCTACCAGAGGCGCAAAAAGCTGGCGATGCACCGGCACTTCCACCACATAGTGGCGAACTGCAAAGTAGACGAGCGCAAAAAGCACAATGTTGGCAATTAACAATGCCCAGGCCGCGCCTGAACCCTTGTATGACGGGATCAGCGCAAAGGCCAGAAGAACTGCAACCGCTGCGGAAATGGAAGTGGAGACCAACAGCCATTTCTGTTGGCTGTACGCCACCAGGATGTAACGGTAATGACCGCTCAGCATGGCCACCGGCAGCACCCACACCAGAACCGCAAACGGCCGCCACCCGTCGTGGAAAGATGCTCCATAGACAATCGTCATTACCTGCGGTGCAAGCACGCTCAGCAGTGGCGCGGCCAGAAAGCCAGCCCAGGCCGTAAGCCGCAAGGAGTCATCCATCAGTTGCAGAAGATGCGTGCGCGGAAGTCCTGAGCAGCGAGAGATCGAAGGCAACAGGTTGAAAAAGTAGAGCATCACGAATGTGTGCGCGGCCATCACGATGCGATGGCCCGCGCCAAACCACCCGAGCGATTGGTCCGGCGAAAGAAAGCCAAGCAGGACCGTACAGAAGTACCACATGAACGTCCATGCCAACTCGCTCAAGCCGATGGGCAAAGCGTTCCGAACATGTCCCGTCAATCCGGCAGTCCCGAATGTGGGCGTCGGCCATGGGAATCCCATGCGGCCCTTCACCACATAGATGCAGAAGGCGGCCGTGAGGGCCACGGAAGCGCATTCGATCGCACCGATGTAGACCAGCGGAGATCCTCGACGGCACACCGTGAAAACCAGCAACGCAAACCCCGCTTGGCGCACAATCGACGCGATCCCAACCCAATGCATCTGATCGTGTGCCTGAAAGAACCAATGCAGCAAACAAGGCGTACCGAGCAGGCTCAAGCCGTACAGTCCAAGCAATTCCTTTTGCTCGGGACCTTTCTGCAAGAAGAGAATGAACACTGCAAGCAGAAGCATCGAACAGAGTGTAAGAAATAGCCGGAGTCCTGTAATCTCATGCAGCAAGCGCGGCGCGGTCGAGGGATCGCGCGCAATCTCTCTTGCGCCAAACATGCCGAGACCCAGGTCGGTAGGCAGGGTGAAAAAAGCCATCACTGCCAGGGTGAATTCAACGGAGCCATACGACACCGGGCCCAGCGTCCGCGCCAGGTAGGTGAAGCTGGCAAATGTCAGCAGCTTGGCGCCGAGCTCGCCGCCGGAAAGAAACAGAAAATTCACAGCGAGGCGCTTCGGCTCAACCGGACGCATGGCCGCGGCCGTGCTTATCGCAATTATGGGATCTTCGGAAGACGCTGACCCATCGCTCACTTACCGCTTCCCGTCCTGTGCCGTGATTTGAACCAGCATGTCCAGATCGTGCGTCGAGGGATGGGCGTCGGAGCCCGGCTGTGGGGAAGCGCCCGCGCTCAGTGGCTTGACCTTCCTCCAGACCCTGCCCCCGATCATGCCCCGCATCAGTTGATACGGCTGGTAGACGATGCTGGGCCACAGGAAAACCTCATTCGTGCAGGTGCATTCCCGGTTGGCGATGGATGTTCTCAACGCTTGCGCCTCGGGCGACGACCAAATTTCGTTGAAGCTTTTTTCGCGCAGGTTCCCCAACGGAGTATGCGCTTCGCAAACGCCCACGTCGCCGTTCGAATACACTACGGCATTCAGGATTCCGGCGCGGCAGGGAACCACCTGTTGCTGCTCCTTCGCGGTTCTGACCTTCGCCCATTGCAACATCGGCTCGACGATGGAGCCGAATCGGCCTTCCTCGCGTGGGGCCCACACCTGCTGCACGTAGCGGTAAAGCTCCTGGTACTGCTCCAGTTTCGGCCCATGCAAAGATGGGTTCTTTCGATCCCCGCGGATCATGGCAAGGTTATGGTGGTCCATCTTCGGGCAACGCTCAAAAAGGTACGCGGTGAGGCGCCGAATCTCCTCCATGTTCACGTCGGTCGCCGTCGAGATGGCGTGAATCCGAAGACGCGGGTCCTTCTTCTGTAACTCGGCCAACGCGTCGTAGGTTTGCATGGATTTTTCAAAGGCTCCCGGCGAGCCCCGGAACTTGTTGTGAAATTCACCCACGCCGTCCAGCGAGAGCTCCGTTACAAATAGTTCCAGATCCTTCTCCTCGAGCGTTCCGGTAATTTGCCTAACCGTTCGCTCGGTGAAGGAGCCATTGGTGGGAACATAGATTTGCCGGACCTTGTTGTGCTGAATAAACTGACGGCAAATTTCCGCGAATTCCGGGCGCAAAAACGGCTCGCCACCCGAAAGGTTGAGATTCTCGATGCGGCCCAGCGACCGGGAAAGCGCGAATAGCTCGTCCCTGGTGAGATCGTCGCGCCGGTTCAGATTGCGCCAATAGAAACAGTGTTCGCACTTCTGATTGCAAATGGAGTTGATGAACAGAATCAGAAAAGGCGGACTGGGCAAGTCACGGCGGTTGCGCCAGGTGATGCGCGTATGACGGAGTATACGTTTGAGAGTGTTCATAGAATCCCCCTGTTCCTCTGGCCGGTTGTCTGGTTTCGGCACAGCCGCCTGAAGCAACCGCAAACTCCGTTCCAACTTGCTTCTGCAGACCAGATTATCCCATAAACTGCCCCGCGCGGGTCGTCCGGGGAAGCCGGTCGCGTGGATCGCCGGGACTTCGCTCTGCCCCGTGCCTGTTCAGCGGTGTCTATGACCAACTGCCAGGCCGTGCATTGCGCAGCACGTTTCTGACGCCCACATAAAGCGCGCCCATTGGCTGGAATAGCTGCTCCATGGAAAAACTCCCGCGCAAGTAGTATGCATCGATTCGAGGTAAGTCCAGCGGGCTTGATCGCGACGAGAGAAACCGCAGCGAAGTGCTCACCGCAAAATCGAAATGTCTCCCTGCCGCTGTGATAACCCTGGCCGATCGGGATCCGTATGGATAAGCCAGGCAGCGGATATGCCTTCCCAAATGCTGCTCAATATCGTTCTTGCATGCACTCAGTTCCAACTCACATTCCGCCTCAGTCAACCTTGTCAGGTGCGGATGCGTCACCGAGTGCGCTCCAACCGAAATCCAGAGAGGAAGCGAAGCCAGTTCCCGCCAACCCATCAACGGGAAGTCAGGCGCTCCCACTGGCTGGCTTGGCCAGTTGTTCCTGCCTCCGCAGTACCCGCTCACCAAAAACACCGTCGCGGGGAGATGCAAACTCTCGAGCACGGGAGCCGCATAATCGAGAAAATTCGAGAATCCGTCGTCGAAGGTGATGGCCACAGAGCCGGGGCGCACAAGCAGCTCTTCCAACGGAACCACTGAAATCGACGAAGACGCGAGAAACTCCATTTGTCGGCGAAACCGGTCCGGAGGCATGGAGATTAGAGAACCGGACTCATCGAGCGAGTGGTAGGTAAGAATTGCGGAGCGCCGGAAAGTCATTGTGCAGCATCTTTTGGTACGGGCTTTTTCATTGCGACTCCTCCTCGGCGACGCGAAAATCCGAAGATCCTGAGAGCCTGGTATCGCGCGAACTCAATCAGGAAAGCAACCCCGCTGGAGAAGAAATAAAGCAAATGGAACGGGATCGCCGCCAGCGCGAAGAACTTTCCCTGTTTGGCCGCCAAAAAGACGTAGAACTGCTGGTTCAATGCAATGAGCGCCAATAGGAGAAGAAACAGCAAAAACACCATCGGCTTCCACGGGAAGTATATCCAGACGAGTAGCGCAGCCAGAAGGCTATAGCCGCCCACCCACACTCCAGTCCATTTTCGTCGCTTCTCTGTCGAGAAGGCATAGCGATGCCGGATAAACAGCGCAAAGGCCGCTACCGCAAGCAGTGGGGCGATGCCCCGCATATGAAACCAGAGGGAGATGCCTGCAATCGTAAACAGGACACCTCCCATGATTGCCCAAACCATGACGGAGTTATGGGCCCAACCCTCAACCCAATATCCTGAAAGCAAAATGAAGAACGTCGCAAACAAAGGCACCAGAAAATACACATGCCAGATGACCGTGAGGTAAGCGGCCATCAGAGTTACCAGAAACACCAGAACCACACTAATGCGCTGACTAATTTTCAGACTCAGCGAGTCAGGTGTTTGCCCCCAGCGGAGAGACAACTCGGACCAGGGAAGAGCCCGATAAAAGAAGTCGGTCCGCAGCATGTTATGAAGGGTCCACCTCTTGAGGTGCTTTACCTGGATATCCGGAAACAGAATCACATTTCGATTGGCTTGAGCCATCCGGTAGCCCAGCTCGATATCTTCGATGGCGGGCGCCTGATACATCTCATCGAATCCGCCGAACTCGAGAAAGACAGATTTGCGGATCCCCCCACAGCCCGCCCAGAATGTGGAAGCTTTTCCCGGTGACGATTGGTGCGTATGATGGTGCAACAGGTTGCGATACTCCGAGATGAAAGCGGAAACCGCAGGGGAACTATCGTACGATCCCATCAGCGCATCGAGAGTAGGATCTCTGTCGAATTCAGTCCGGACTCTCTGGACCGTATCCGGGCCGACGCACACATCCGCGTCGATAAAGAGGAGAACATCGCCGATTGCTGCCTGGGCGCCGATGTTGCGCGCCACAGCGGGTCCCTTACGTCCCCCCGTCGATAAAACCTTCGCGCCCGACTCGCGCGCAACCTCTGCGGAGTTGTCAGTCGATCCATCGTCCACAACGATGCATTCCAGGGGAGCTTCCAGCGACCCGCGCAAGCCGTCCAGACAAAGCCGCAAATTGCGAGCGTCGTTGTAAACGGGAATAATCACTGATATTTGCGGCCGCATGGGGCCCGATTATAAACAGAATGGGGTGCAAATACCAGTTTTTTCATTTGAACGCCGTTTGCGCCCGGTGGTTGCTGAGCGTGCGTTCGCTCTCAACCTGGCGGTAGCTGGGGAAGAGCCAGTGCAATGGGCTGGAACTCCCAATCAACCTGAATTCCCGGCTAGAAAGAGCAGGACACAGAAGATGCAAACAGAATCGACTCTCATAGAAGATGCCGCCCAGCGCGGGATTCTCAGTGAATGCCTTCACTCGCGACCAGTCACCGAATTGGCTAAAAGTGGCAAAACTCACATGAGCGACCTGGTAATGCGTGGCTGGAAGGCCTTGTTCCTTATTGCCGCCTGTCTCTGTTTCGTGCAATCGGTGCAGGCGCAGAGCACCTGCCCATGTTCTCCTGGCTCATCGTGCACTGTGGATAGCGGGTTGGTAACCGCTTACTGCGGGACTTCCTACTCGACCACATCGCAGCCCACTTCTTGTCCCCCCGGGGCATTCTATGGCTACGCAAGCGCCCCTGTTTCGGCATTGAAAGGGCAACCCTATCCCTGCATGAACTTCTACCTGAACACCGCGGACGGGGCGGCAAATCATAACCCAACCATAATTGTTATGTATGCGGGCGGAGACGCCAGTGTTAGTTCTTCAGGGAATAGCTGGTGCTTGGGCGTGGACGGAGCGAACGGTTCTGAGAATCCAGTGATGTGGGGCTGGATCACGGGAACGGCCTTCGCCGGGACACCGATGGAGGGTGTTCATTGGAATGTGGCCTGCATCCAGTTCAGCCTCTTTGCAGCGGCTAGACTCACCTCCCACGTTCATGCCGGCGTTGCCTCCGTACAGGTGAACGGGATAGCCGGGGGAAGCCACTTCTGGCCGCAGGACGGGAACTACACGCTGTGCATCGACTCTAGGAATCAGGAATGCATCGCGGTATCATCGCAGACCGGCTCCTTCGCTTCGCAGCCCTACAAAGTTACGTTGTCGCGCGCATTGGCTCATAATCATTCGTCAGGTGTATATGTGTGGGCTGTGGACGCCAACGGCAGGGGCGGCCCCGCCTACCCCAACTACTTTCTCGATTCAATGTGCGACTTGGGCAATGCGCTTGGCTACCTGGCGGCTAGCTCTTACCCGCATGCCACTGCGCCAACGCTTCCGGGCAACGGGCATTTCGTGCTCCTCGGCCTAT
>Ga0326728_10012638_pt1 | contig 18670 bp, 20 predicted proteins | sample MB3enrmetagenome_FD_207602 | JGI IMG/M metagenome (GOLD analysis project Ga0326728, IMG submission 207602) | Lab enriched peat soil microbial communities from McLean, Ithaca, NY, United States - MB31MN | ecosystem: Environmental > Terrestrial > Soil > Wetlands > Peat | place: USA: New York... | reverse complement strand
GAAAACTTCACCGTGAGCGATGGGGTTCATAGTTCCAGCGTCAACGTTCAGATATGGATCCACTTTCATTATCGATATTCCAAAGCCTCTTATTTGGAGAAGTTTAGCGATTGAAGCAGCCGTTATTCCTTTACCGATTCCCGACATGACGCCGCCGGTTATGAAAAGATACTTTGTGTCCGTCGGCATAACGAACTAAAATCAGTTGGTTAACTTAAAGTTTCTCCGATACCTTCGTGATACGTTTCCGCGAAAAATGAGCGGGGCTATTTTGGCATTTGACCTTTAAGCCGACGTATTTCTTGGTTGATCAGATTCAACGCGACCTTTGCCGTGCTAATCGCTTGATCTAATGATTGAGAGCTATCCGAATTCCAGATCTTGCTAGCTCCCTGAGCTGCCTGCGCACCAAGCTGTGTCAGGTAGAGCGCTCCATTCATGTCAGAAATCAACCCCGCGTTCACCATTCCTTTTATCGTATCGGCTTCATGTGCTGTTAGCTGAAGTTCTGACCGGGGTCTAGCGGTCTCTCGTGTGAGAGCTTTGGCTTTGAGAAGCTTGATTATGGTGCTAGGGCCAGGAGGAACCGTGGCTCCGAATTCTGATTTGGCTGAATCTTCCACCTTCCGAAGTTGCTCTATCCGTGCGACAGCATCAGTGACAGTGGTCAGACTTCGTGTAATACTGAGAAAAGATTGAACGACTGGGCTCTGCGGGTTCATCCTATAAAGAGTAACTGCACCTACATGGCGTGACGGCGCAACTGCCCTCATTCGCTCAAGGTCGTTCCAAACCCTGTAGAGGGTTGTACGCCCGATTCCTGCCTTCTGAGCAATTTCAGTTTTCGTTAATTCGTCTTGCGGTCGTTCCGCTAAGACATTTAGTACTTTGAATTGTGGACTCTTCGATAGGACTTCCATGAAGGCTGTAGCTTCATCGGCTGCCATGTACTGTCTTTATCAATACAGCCACTAACGGTATATTAATGTTCGCATTACCAAACATCAAAGTTTCATCCATATCGATAAGTTAGTGTCAATTATCCATGTTCGCATGCCTGACAACCAGCTTTCGGAGCTCTCTGGAAAAATCCTGATGTCATTATGGAGGTTGAATGGGATAGGCCCCAGGGCGATTCGAGAACAGATACTGAAGGCAGATCTGAAAGTTGAATCAGAGCAAATTTTTCAAGAGACTGAGGTCCTCACTCGACTGGGATTTCTGGATAAATTAACCCTCGAAGGTCAGACATCATTTTCGTTGACGTCTCTTGGGTTGGCCATCCTCCGGCAGCTGGAGGAAGATAAGTTACAGGAACTAGGATGACGCGCATCAGCTGCGAACCTTTTAATGTTCGGTCACAAATCAATCGAACTGGATGATGAATCCTTTAAGTGCAGAGCGCTCTCAGCCAGCGCTGTGATGTCATTCGACGGGCAGACTGATTAATTCTCTGCCGTCGATATCCGCGCCACAGCGTTGCTTGTGAGTTCGTTAAAGCTTAAATTCTCTTTGACTTCCCCATGCGTGGGATAATCTGTGGCTTGCACAGTAATCGTTGGTGGATTTTTCGGCGATGAGGGTAAAGGTAAGATAGTATCGCATCTTGCGCTAAAGGACAAGCCCTCAATCATCGCACGTGCAGGGGTCGGACCAAATGCGGGACATACCGTGGAATACCACGGGAAGCGTTACTCATTGAGGCTACTGCCGAGTGGCTTTGTCTATGACAAAGCGAGGCTCCTAATCGGTTCCGGGGTAGCAGTTAACCCGAAAGTCATACTTCAGGAGATAGAGTTAACAGAATCCAAATCACGATTTGGACTTGATTATCAGTGCGCCATCATTGAGCAGAAGCATATTGATCAGGAATCTCAATCTGAGCATTTGAGTAAGACCGTGGGCTCAACCAAGAGCGGCGTCGGGGCATGCAATGCAGCAAGGGTTATGCGTACTGCGAAACTCGCTAGGGATGTTCCGGAACTTTCACCGTATTTACGAGAAGTTGATGTTGAGGTTCATACCGCGCTGGAGAAGGGCGAAAACGTGATAATCGAAGGAACTCAGGGGACGTTCCTCTCACTTTATCATGGAACATATCCGTATTCTACTTCGAAGGATACTACTGCGTCTGCAGCCTGCGCCGACGTGGGGATTGGACCGACAGCTGTGACCGATGTCGTTGTTATTTTCAAGGCTTACGTAACTCGAGTTGGATCCGGTCCGTTAGTCGGGGAGTTGTCCTCTGAGGAGACCCGTGAGAGAGGATGGCAAGAGTTTGGGACAGTCACAGGACGAGAGAGGAGAGCTGCCCCTTTCAACTTCGACTTAGCAAGGCGAGCCGTACATCTTAATGGTGCCACCCAGATAGCAATTACGAAGCTCGATGTTGTGTTCCCTGCATCGAAGGCGAAAAAGGAGTTCGGAAGCTTATCTGAACCCGCTAAGGAATTCATTGCCAATATTGAAAGAGAGGTTGGAGTTCCGGTAACGCTGGTTGGCACTGGACCTGCGGCCGATGACATAATCGACCGGAGAATAGGTGCGTAACTGTTCGAAATTAACGATTACTCGTCGACAGTTTCAGGCGCGCTCTCTTTCTTGCCTTTCTCTTCGGCTCCGTAGAGTTTACGCAGAATAGTTACGGTTTTTCTTACGGATTCGTATGACTGTTGTGGTTGTTGTGCGAGTGATTTGTGAGCTTCCTTGAGTAAATGTTCAGCGATCTCCAATTGATCGCCTCCTTGGTCTTCATCGATGTTTGGAGGCGGATAATCTTCGTATCCTAATGTGGAGGCGATTCGAAACGCAACGTATTCAGTTTCTGCAGCTGCCTTCCACAACGTGAGCATGAAGGCGCGTTTATCGGGACGAGCATTCTGCGCTTCCCTAACTAAGGCCTGCGCTTTCGCCATACTCTGCAACAGCACTTGGTCTTGCTTGGAGGATTGATTCAATTTCTCACACCATCGATTTTCTTATTGGACCGTCACTGATTTCGCCAGGTTTCTAGGAAAGTCTGGATTGTTTCCCTTCTTGACTGACATGTAGTAAGCAAATAATTGGAGCGGGATTACGTACACGATTGGCGATAGAACAGAAGGAATCCCAGGCAATTTGACTATTTCATCGGACAGGCTTACCACGTCCTTGTCCTGCTCGTCCGCGAGACTGATAATTCGTGCACCTCGCGCTTTCATCTCCATGATGTTTCCGATTATCTTCGTGTAGGTTTCGTCTCTTGGCGCGATGAAAATAACGGGATAATCTTGCTCAACAACTGAAATGAATCCATGCTTGGATTCTCCAGCAGGATACGCGATGGCGGGCAGATAGGAAAGTTCTAGCAGTTTCAGTCGTCCTTCAAGTGCCGTTGCCACGTTAACACCTCTTGCTAGAAAACAGAAACTGTTCTTATCGATGAATCTGTCCGCTATTTGGCTGATTCGAGTTTCCTGCCGCAGTGCTAACGAAATTAAGTCGGGTAGTTGGGAAATAGCTGACTCAAGTCGTTCAACTTCTTTCTGTGCAATTACCTGTCGTTTTCGCGCCGACGCTATCGCTATCTGTACGAGTATCGTATATTGCGCGGTAAACGTTTTGGTTGCTGCTACTCCCATCTCTGGTCCTGAATTTTGACCGATGTAGACGTTGGCCATTCGGGTCAGGCTAGAGCCCATGGTGTTAGTAATACCAAGGATTATTGCTCCTCTGTCCTTGGCACCTCTTACAGCGTTGAGAGTGTCGGCAGTTTCTCCTGATTGGCTAACTGCGAGAACCACTGTCTCGGAGTCAATCAGTCCACCGTACATGTCTATGAATTCTGACGCTACTACAGGCGTTACCGAGAGCGTTGCTAACTTTGAGAAAGCATAAGCTGCTCCCATGCAAGCGTGATACGATGTCCCACATGCGACCAAGAAAATCTTCTTTGCACGGATCAGTTCTCCAGCCATTAGATCGAGGAACATAGGATGGGTTCGGGCGACACTTCTAATGCTTAGTGGTTGCTCATGGATTTCTTTCAACATGAAATGCGCGTATCCGGTTTTGGCTGCACGATCCACATTCCAGTCCACAGTGAAAGGTTCGCGGATTATTTCGTCGCCGTTTTCAATCTTAAGTATGTGGATTTGACTTGACGTAACGACTGCCATCTCGTCATCTTCGAGCAGGATAGCTTTGTTGGTTTTGGAGAGAAAAGCAGGGATGTCTGATGCGCAGTAGTTTCCATCTGGGCTATTCCCTAAGACAAGAGGGCTTTCTCTTCTCACACAAACGATTTTGTCAGGCTCAGCCGTCGAAATGATAGCAAGCGCGTATGCTCCTTGAAGCCTCTTCACTGCCGACCGGACCGATTCAACAAACCCGCTCCCTGAACGAAGATTAGCTTCGATTAAGTGTGCGACAACTTCAGTGTCAGTCTTTGATCGCAACTGATGACCTGCGGCTTCGAGTTCTTCTCGTAGAGTGAGAAAATTTTCAATTATGCCATTGTGAACCACTGCTACGGTATTGTTGCAGTCGGTGTGGGGATGCGCATTCTCTTTAGAGGGTGCACCGTGAGTTGCCCACCTTGTGTGTCCTATCCCGACGAGTCCTGGGAGCGTGGATAGGTGAAGCAGCTCTTCTACTTCCGCAATTTTGCCCTTATCCTTCTTTATTGTCAATTCAGCATTGAATATTGTCGCTTCGCCGACTGAATCGTAGCCGCGGTACTCGAGTTTGGTTAGACAATCATAGATTGCCGGCCCAACGGGCCCTTTTTTGAGTGCGACAGCTGATATTCCGCACATTACGAATGCTATCCTTGAGATTATTGCATGTCTTTTGTGAGTCTTGCCTTCACTATTTCCGTTACTACTTTGGGATCGGCCAAGCCACGTACTTCTGCCATAACGGATCCCATTATAGAAGCGAACGCAGCTGTTCCCTTTTCTTCTACCAGCTTCTTGTTCTTGGATATATGTCGCTCTATTACGCTGTCCAGTTCAGTCTTACTCAGCATGCGAAGGCCGAGAGATTTTATTGCTTCCGTCATTGTTCCTTGTGGGTTTTTGGCTTGCCATTTCAATAGTTCTGGCATTGTTTCTTTGGCAACTTCGCCGTCATTTACGAGCCTAAACATATTCCGGATCTTTTCGTCAGGCACAGTATCGACTGGCACCCCTTCCCTTTCTAGGCTTTTGGAGGTCTCAGTCAGGAATGTGGCTACAAATGATGGTTGAACGTTTGGCGAACTTGCGATAATTGTTTCGAAAAGTTGAAGGTAATCTGAGTCTAGGAGCTGCTTTGCTAGTTTCTGGTTTAACAGATATTTCGTGAGTAGACGAGCGATTGTGATTTCAGGTTTCTCCGGAAGTTGAGAGATTAAGTTGTGCATCAGTTCGTCGGTTATGGGGGTTGGTGGTACATCCGTCTCAGGGTACATTCGTGCGGCGCTTGGTCTGGGCCGTATGAATTTGCTTGTGCCATCAGGCGTTGCGTTGCGCGTTTCTTCTGGAATTTTTGAGATTGCGTCTACAGCCCGATCTATGACTGCACTCAGCGCTTCTTTGGCTCGGACGTACTCGTCGGCGACCAAGACGAAAGCATCGGTGGGCTCTAGTTTGAGGCTGGTCTTTGTTTTTTCAATCTCGTCCTGGGTTATGCCGTAGGCGGGAAGTTCGTCTGAGTGAAATATACCACCTACACCTCCTGAAAAGATAGCGTAACTGGACATCTCAGTACCTAACCGTAGTCCAGGGATCAGTTCCTTGCCTATGATACCCGCGAACTTTGGAAGTTTTACTCCAAGCACTACGCCGTTGTGAGATATAGCTTCCTTGAATACGCGTGCTTTTGTTTCTTTAAAGAGATCGGTTACGTCTACGTAGTTTCGTAGAAGGTCTTCCGAGTGCACGTTTCTCTTTTTTAGCTCTTCCCGTACCTCAAGTAATGCCCTTTGTCGATCTGCTTCTAGCTTCACGACTTTACCTAATAATTCCAGTTCCTGGACTCCTTTAATTTCGACTATGGCTCCGTTTGGTATAGAGATGTTTAGATCCTGTCTGACGCTGCCTAATCCTCGCTTAACCTTACGAGTTGTTCTCAAAATGTTGCCGATGGCCAGCGCGACTTTTTCTACTTCAGTTGGCGTTTGAAGCACGGGTGCAGTGGTGACTTCAATTAGAGGAATTCCTAACCGGTCGATCCGATAACCGGTGGTGTCACGTGTCTGCGTTGTTTTTCTTGCTGCGTCTTCTTCTAGGGAGATTTGATCGATGGGGATTGTTTTCCCGTCGACTTCCATTTTTCCATTCATTGCTATGACGCAGGTTCGTTGAAAACCCGTAGTGTTTGATCCGTCTATCACTATCTTGCGCATGACGTGAATTTCATCTACTGGCCTTGCGTTGAGGAGTAACGCCGCGGTCAAACAGATTTCTATAGCCTCCTTTTCCAGGAGTCCTGGTGGCTCTTCGTCGCACTCTACTAGACAGGCCGTTTGGTGATCGTATTCGTAATTGATTCCTTTTCCTCGATTGAATTCGAAGAGCGCTGCTCGATCAACTTGTCCAAGTTCGCTTTGTGTCGGTCGGAACCTACGCAAGAATTTCTGTTCGGGTTCTAATTCACCAAGAAATGTGGGGCAGGCGCAGAAGAGTTTATGTTTTGTATCTAACTGTCGGTGGACCTCGAGTCCAGCCTTGATTGATTCTTTATCGTCAACCATCATGTTTCTCCTCAATTACTCGCCGATCTGAAAATTCTTGCGCGAGGTTAGTGTGCATGATCTGTTTCACATTTTCAGGTTCACGCTCATTACCGAAGGCCCACATCATTTTGACAAGCGCGGTTTCGCTAAGCATGTCATAGAGTGGGATTACTCCGATTCGCAGCAGATCTCTTCCTGTTGAATAGACGTTCAATTGTACTCTTCCCCAGATACATTGGGAGCACATTCCCACAACTAGCCCGTTCTTTATGGCTCTCTCCAACGAGCTGAATAGACTCTCGCTTACGTGACCTAGTCCGCTGCCTTCCAATACTAGTCCTTTGTATCCGGTCGCGGTCGCCCAGTCAATTATCCCTGCAGAAAGCCCAGGGTGGAATTTGATAAGTAAGACGTTTGGATCGAATTTCGGTTTGATAGACCAATCGTTCGGTTTTCGCCTTCTATCGTAGTCATCGGTGTTCATCTTTAGCGAACGGTGGATCAGGTCATAGTAAGCCAACGGTGAGGTGTTGACGCTTCTGAATGCGTCGCGCCTACTCGCGTGGCATTTGCGAACCTTGGTACCTCGGTGAACAGCTATGGTTTCGTCGGATATCCAATCGTGCATAGCGATCACTACCCCGGCGAATGGTGCTTGTCCAGCAATAGCTGAAGAGGCGAGAAGATTTGTGGCGGCATCGGAGCTTGGGCGGTCGGAAGATCGCTGGGCGCCAACCAGGACTATTGGGATTGGTGGTTTGTTCAATGCGAAACTTAACGCGGCTGAGGTATAGGCTAACGTATCGGTTCCGTGAGCTACGACTATTCCGTCCGTGCCTTTCCGTACCTCCTTTTCGATTGACTCAGCGATTTTTGACCAGAACGGTGGCCCTATGTTTTCGCTGAATATGTTGGAGATAATGCTAGCGTCTACGTTTGCGATCTGCGCAAGTTCAGGTACAACACTGTGGAGGTCGTCGGCATCCAAAGCGGGTTTGACTGCGCCTGTTCTGTAGTCTACGCGACTGGCTATCGTGCCACCAGTGCTCATGATGCAGACTTTGGGCAGGTCTTGTTGTCGTGGTGGTAGTTCCGGGCGGCTGAAATGTGGCTCAGTGCCCTTTCCTGTGATTTCGATTTTGGTACCTGAGTCAATTCTTACCCCCACATTGTATCCTGTTTTGAGCTTGACCACTACGTAGTCTTCGTCGTCTTTTGTTGCGAATCGTGGCATGAGTAGGCCTTCAACAACCTCCTGCGAATCGCCTCGTTTTAGGACCAACCGCACTTTATCGCCTACGCGGGCATCCGCCGTTTCCAAAATTTCTTTACACTGGCCCGTGTACTGGAAATCGTTTGCCAAAATAATACCTCATTTGGAACTTGGATCTGATGCCGATACTTTCCGAGTTGTCATGATAGAATCTTGCTCATATACGGACCTTCGTATCCGTATCCAAAGCGTTTGTAGTATGCTTTAGTTCCAAGCGCGCTTATGATGACCATCTTCTTTACGCCTTCGGATTTGGCGCAAAGTTCAGCCTCGCTCAAGAGCATGCGACCGAACCCTTTATGCTGCCATGCAGTATCTGATCTTTCTCCCACCGGCACTTCAGGTCCATAAATGTGTAACTCCCTAACTATTGCTGAGGTATCATTAATTTCATGTCTGTGGGCCTCTTTCGAGGGAAAGCGGACCCGAAGATAACCGATTAAAATGTCCGATTCTGGATCTTCAACTGAAATGAAAAGTTCCAATCCAGATGACGCACGATAGGTTCGTTTCACGGTACGGAAACGTGTAATGTCTACAGATGCTTTTTCTTTCAGCATTCGATGTCCCACTTCACGGCATCTTATGCATCTGCATCTCTTTCCTTCCAGTCTGAGTTTCTTAATGGCCAGTTCTCTTAGGTTTCCGCTTTTTGGGCCTGCGGCTATTCTCTGAACTGGAAATTCTCGTTGAACACGCATGATTCGGACCCAAGGAGGCACGATCGCTTTGACTCTGGCGATTATGTCTACGGCTTCGGCTGTATCGTAAGGTGTGTATTTGCCTTTTTGCCACCATTCATAGAGAGTTGTGCCTTCTACAACGAGGCAGGGATAAATTTTCACCATATCAGGCCGAAATCGTTCATCTTCGAAGAGTGTTCGAAATGATTCAAAGTCCTTTTCGGGGTTCGAGTCTGGCAGACCCGGCATCATGTGAGCGACAATTTTTACGCCGGCGTCTTTGGCGATCTGGAATGACTCGACAACATCCTCTATCGTATGTCCACGGTTCGTCAATTCGTACACGTGATCATCCAGTATCTGTACCCCGATCTCTACTCTTGTCGCACCGAATCGCAGTAGCTGATCAACATGAGGCTTCTTGCACCAATCTGGTTTCGTCTCAACTGTCAATCCGACGTTCCTTATCGTAGCCGTCTCCGCCAGGGACTTTGCTTCATCCAATGATCGTGCAACCTTCCCATTGACCGCGTCGAGTGACCGTTTAACAAAATGTTCTTGATAATCCAGGGGTGCCGCTAGAAAAGTCCCTCCTTGAATTACAAGCTCGACCTTCGAGGGCGTATGACCGATGGCTCTGAGCTGGTTCAAGCGAGAGGTAATCTGCACGAAAGGATCATATCCAGACTGAAAACCTCTCATGACTGCGGGTTCGCCGGAAACGTAACTCATCGGAAAACCATTTTCCATGGGACAGAAAACGCAACGACCATGTGGACATCCGCGAGGCGAACTCATGACTCCGATGACGTTTATGCCAGAGACACTTCGCACCTTCTTGAGTTGTAGACTGGCAATAAGTCGTTCTTTATCAGCCGTCGGAAGGGCGTTGAGTATGTCAGAGTTGCGCGGCATTCGATCAAGGTCATGTTGCTTGCAGAAATCTAATTTGATCTTGTTCAGTATGGTTGGATCTTGTTTCCCAAGTTCCTGAAGTCTTGAGGCAAGTTCCACTAGAAGGTCCAATTCCGCTTGCGACGCGGTGTGTTGGTTACTCAACTGTGCTTTCACTGCTGGCGTAGGTGCTAGGCCTGCTTGCCAGCGTCCACACAAATGTAGAGTATGTTGCTGCCGCGGAGGATCACATTACCGTAGTTTGCCGTCAGCGAATTTCCACGGTACTCGCTCGCACCTTCCAAGATAATATTCATGTGGCTGTCGGCGTCGATCATGCGTCCGCGATATTCAACATCGTTCTTGAGCCTAATGCTTACTTCACCGTTCAGTTTCTTTACGAGGAGATTGAGAGGTTTTCTGGAAGGCTCCAACGGGAATCACTGAGATGTTGCCAGTTTCCTTTGGCGCTAAATAACCTTGCTGCCAAACGCAGTTTTCCTGAACAACCCGATCCTAGCCAATGAACTGGCTGAGTTTCATATCCTTCATTGTCTTAAGCACAGCAAAGCATCGTTCCGGAGATAGTTGGACGAATTCGAACTTGGAGCTTTCCAGAGTCAACTGCGCGCTCTTACGGAGTTCAGGTGCGGCAATAATCCCACGCAAGGGCTTGTTGACTCTTCCTCGAAGCGTGTCAAGGTATCGTTGGAGCTGGAGCACGGCATCCTTCGAAGCTGCACTCCTTTTGATTTCTACGACTACAATCCTTCCACTCTTGTCCTCCGCATAGATGTCGGTAAATCCAGCTTCACCAAGGCTTTTTTCTGCTTCAAGCGGTTTCAACCCCTTTTCAACCAGCTCCGGGGAAATCAGAATCGCCTGTTTCATCTGCTCTTCGGTCACGTGTAGGAAAAACTGAGCGGTATCTTTTAGGTCGGTAGTTATGGTGACATCAATGCTGCGGTACTCGATCGAAACGGTCTCTCTTGGTTGGGAACGCGATGCAATTAACATAAGACTCCCCGTATCGAGAAGCGTGACACGAACTAAACATTTAGGCGGTTGCCAATTAATCGGTTCATAACCAGTAGGCCGATGAACAAGCACTGATCCATCCTGTTTTATGATAGTCAGTCTTTCTCCCCAGTCCAGTGTTGATGAGGCTCTTCCATCGTAGTCAACTTTGCATTCACCAATTAGAAGAACGAGCTTTCGTGCTCGAAGCGCTCCATCGAGAGCGTTGACCGCTTCATCCATAGTAGGTTTGATTGTCATAGTCAACGAGAGCCACATCCCAGTGTGGCATTTACCCCAATCGCCTCATAAAGCCACTTTCAGTCAGCTCTCTCCATTATTATTGCGAACTGAATAGAGACCAGTCAATGTTGAAATAAGTAGTGTGCGATTGTTGGCAATAGATCAGGCCTTGGAAGAATCATCCGGCTCACGTCCAGTAGAGAACAACGAACCAACAAGTGAAAAACGAAGAAAATATGAAATAATAGAGGATATTCCAGGCGTAGGTCCTGCAACTGCTGACAAACTCAAAGAAATGGGCTTCCATACAGTCGAATCATTGGCCACGGCTACAATCAAAGAACTTTCTCAAGTTGGCGTAAGCGAAAAACAAGCTGCGAAGGTAATCGCTGAAGCGAGAGAGAGCCTAGCGCTCAGTTTCATACGTGCTGATGAACTCATTAAGATGAGACAAAACGTTAGACGTCTCACAACTGGCAGTAGACAGATTGATGAATTGCTTGGCGGAGGCTTAGAGACACAGACAATCACAGAGTTTTACGGAGAATACGGCGTCGGTAAGAGCATACTCTGCCATCAACTCGCCGTCAATGTCCAACTTCCCGAAGAAAGAGGCGGGTTAAATGGGTCAGCTCTCTACATAGATACAGAAAATACATTTAGACCTGAATGGATCGTCAGGATCGCTACTACCCTAAAGATAGACCCTGTTCAAGCAGCCAGGAACATAATCTACTCCGAGGCGTTCAACTCCGACCATCAGACTTTGCTACTAGAGAAGGCTGATAAAGTGATTCAGGACAATAAAATCAAACTCATCATAATCGACTCATTGACTTCGCATTTCAGAAGTGAGTATTTAGGACGTGAAATGCTGGCGGAACGACAGCAGAAATTAAACAGCCACATGCATCGCTTAGTTAGATTGGCACGCGCATTTAACGCGTGCGCGGTGGTCACGAATCAAGTCATGTCGAAACCGGATCAATTCTTTGCAATGGCCATCGAACCAGTTGGAGGGCATATAGTTTCACACACTAGCCACACAAGAGTCTTCCTTCGACGAACTGCGAACGGACCGGTCAGAATATGTAGACTCATCTCAAGTCCATATCTACCAGAAGGTGAACGGATCTTCAAAATAACTGAAGAAGGGATCAAAGATATCACCGAAGAAGACGAAATCAAGCGTAGGCTCTAAACGAAAAAGAAACTCTACTCCGGAGACCGACGACGGATTAGAAAGATTCTACCAGGCAGTGGTCGAGAGAAGACTCGCTGATGCAGAAAAGGAACTTGATTTGATTCGGGCTAACGTCCAACCCACAGAGAGCGGCAAAGGCTACCTGAAAGCATGCGAGGGGCTAATCTTAACCGCAAAAGCGAACAGTGATAAGTATCTTTACTTGTCGAAAATTGAAAAAACCCCGAAACAACTTGATGAGTTGCGCAAAGGATTCGCTAGGCAAGCAGCAAATCCGCTCCATGCGGATTATGACCGAGCGTACTTTAAGGTTCTCGAGGGATATACAATACGTCTAGAGCGGGAAGAGAAAACTCAACCTAAACCTACAGCCCAGACGAAAAAGGATTAGGCTCCTCCAGTAAGGGTGTTGAGAGCTACCGATACCATCACCCACACCACTATGAAGGTCCCACCGCCAAGCGTTATGTACCTGTTTTTCCCACGCAATTGCGTTTCATCATATTTCAAAGCATAACGAACTATTATGAGGGATAACGCATAGAAGATGACTCCTAGACCTATCCCGACAAACAATGCGAAATCGCCGAATGTCGCTGTACCGATGTGAAGATAATTGTTCGTAACTCCGGCCCCGATAGCTAGGAAGAATCGTAACCAGTAAACAACAGAAGTTGGTTTGATTTTGCCCTTGGTAGGGCTTTTGTCAGTGATTGAAACCTTACTCGAATCTTGTTCACTCAATCTGAACCACACATCAGGTATCGGCTATGCACGATTACGCAACTCTCTAGATAACCCTTGCCCGCGCTCGATCGGTACAGACACCTCCCCCCGTAAAGTCCATAAGGCGTGAGTTGGAAGATCTCGTTGAGTACAATGTCAGGTCGCAACGCGGTCCCAGACGTAATAGTTGAGGATGTAATGTCCAGTCCAGTCATAACTATCAAGGACACTGACACCGTCCTGACCGCAGCTAAGCTCATGAAGAAACATAAGATCGGTTGCGTCGTTGTCGTAGACAAATCTGGAAAGCCTCATGGGTTAATCACCGAGCGTGATATCGTAAGACGTGTAACTGCACTAGACTTGGATGCGGGCAAAATACAGGCTGGTAAGTCTATGACAAAGCCTCCAGTGACCGTAGATGCATCAGCCAGCATTACAGATGCAGCAAAGAAGATGCGTGAACTCAAGGTACGGAGACTAGTCGTAATTGCGAACAACAAGGTAAAAGGAATTGTCACCAGTAACGACGTTGTAGATATAACGCCGGCACTAATTGACGTCATCGCCGAAAAATCACAAATATCTCCAGTTGAAAAAATTAAGGAAGCAGAACCGCAATCCGGGTACTGCGATCGATGCGGATCTTGGGCTGACGAAATGAAGTCACGTAATGGCCAATTTGTGTGCGATGAGTGCGCGTCAGATACAGAAGAGACAAGTACGGAAGAGGAAAGTTAACGCCCGCAACTCATTAGTCCAATCCATGGGAAATCGACGCTGTCAACGCTTATCGAATCATCTCAAATCCTTATCGGCGAACAATTGGACACAGTACACATTCTGCTCGAAAGTGGCAAAATCAAGAAGATTAGCAAATCCCGAACACTCCAAGCAGACAATAGAATCAACGCAAGAGGCCTGATCGCCCTCCCCGGCCTGATCGACGCACATGTCCATCTTCGCGATATGGAATTGAGTTACAAGGAAACATTTGAGACAGGAACTCAGGCTGCAGCGGCAGGTGGCTTCACCACCGTCATCGACATGCCAAACACCAAGCCACCAACCGTTAGTAGCATTAGGCTGGATGAAAAGAAGGCGAAAGCCGAGGGCAGATTGTTTGCTAATATTGCTTTCCAGGGAGCATTGGTTCAGGATCCAAGGGAACTACGGCTGATGAAGGAACATGGAGCGATCGCCTTTAAATTATACCTGAATAAGTCACTTGAAACTTTTGACTCAGCAGACGATGTACAGCTCAGGAACGCGTTCTTGTCGGCCAAGAAGGCGAACGTCCTCGTGACTGTTCATGCAGAAGACGGGGATGCCATAAGAAAGCATCAGCAAGCAAGCATTCGAGCGGGCAAAACATCAATCAATGCCTTTCTCAGAACGCACGCACCAAAATTCGAGGTCAAGGAAGTACGGAGGATTCTGAAACTTAGTAAAGAATTAGCGGTACGAGTTCACATATGTCACACGAGTGTTCCCGAAGCAGTCCAGTATATTCGTCGCGCAACCGACGCGACCTGCGAAGCCACGCCGCACCATCTGTTCTTAAACCACTCCATTTTCACGAAGCAGGGCCCTCTAGCAATATGCGTACCTCCAATAAGGAGCGAACAAGACCGATCAGATCTGTGGCGTTGCTTCAAAAATGGGCAAATCGATATTCTTGCGAGTGACCATGCCCCGCACACAATAGAAGAGAAAGTGCAAGACGTTTGGAAAGCCGCCTCAGGGGTTCCTGGTCTAGAAACCTCCTTGCCATTGATGCTCAATCAATTCTCAAGAGGCACGCTGAGCCTACGTAGATTAATCGACGCAACCTCCACTCTTCCGGCAAAGATATTTCATCTCCCCAAAAAGGGCCGCTTGGAAGAAGGATTTGATGCAGACATCGTACTTGTAGATCCTAAGGCGGAGACTCACATCAATGCGGCAAACTTTCTAAGCAAAGCCAAGTACAGTCCGTTTGACGGAATGAGATGTAAAGGCGCCGTCGCCTACACGATTCTGAACGGCGAAGTGGTTGCTCAAAACGGCAACGTAGTAGGTTCGCCAACGGGCAGGATCGTCAAGGCCTAATGCGTTTCCTAATAGACGGCATGTTAGGCAAACTGAACCGTTGGATGCGAATTTTAGGGTATGAAACAGAGTACGCAAAGAACAAGAGAGATGACGAATTAGTTAATTCAGCCAAACATTCGTCATCTATCTTGTTGACCTCGGATGAAGAACTCTACAGAACTGCGGTAACTCGCGGAGTGGATTCATTCTTAATCAGAGGCAAGAACGAAAACGAGAGACTTGCTGCTCTAGCACAACGATACAACATTCGATTAACCATTGATCCTGATCTGTCTAAATGCCCACTCTGCGGTTCCTCAATCAAACAAGTCTCAAAGGCAGACATCGAGACGCTTGTTCCGCCAACAACCTTTAAAGTCTATCAAAGTTTTTGGAAGTGCGCCAATCCTACTTGCGCCAAGATATACTGGCATGGAAGCCACTGGAAGAAAATCGAACAAACACTTGAAACCACGAGGAAACTACATGACTCCGAAAAGAAGCACTCAGAAATCTCAAACTCAGAATTTAACACTTCGAGAAGGCACTATTCTAGTAAAGTTGGCAAGAGAAGCAATTACATGTTATATTGAGAGAAAGACAACGATAAAGCCTCCTTCGTCCAACGGAAACTTAGTAAGAAAATCAGGGGTATTTGTCACGCTGAATACATTCAAAACTCACGCATTGCGTGGCTGCATAGGTTTCCCCTATCCTGATCAACCATTAATCGAAGCAACTGTGAAAGCAGCGATTTACGCCGCGACCGAAGACCCTCGATTCGAACCAGTATCAATTGACGAATTCGAACACGCGATTGCAATCGAATTGACAGCTCTGACAGCCCCCCGACCACTCACAGTTGCAAATCGAATGGCCTTACCTGAACTGATAGAGATTGGGAGACATGGCCTGATAGTTGAAGGAATGGGATCCTCTGGACTATTACTCCCGCAAGTTGCGGTGGAATGGGAATGGAATGGAGCAGATTTTCTGACGAACTGCTGCTTGAAAGCAGGGCTACCACCAGACTCATGGCTGCTCAACGAGGTAACCGTAAAGATCTTTGAAGGAGAGATCTTTGAGGAAATCGAACCCGCAGGAGAGGTTAAGAAAAGAAGTTTCGGCGGATAACCACTTTGCGTGTGTACATAGCGCCTTGCGGAATTGGCCTCGGGCACATTACGCGGACCGATCCAATAGCAAAGGAATTGAATAGGCGCGGAGTCGAAACAATATTCTCCACTTACCTAGATGGACTTGAGTACGCGAAACACAATCACTTGCGAACCTTAGAAGCTGTACCGATTAATTTCAAAGTCACGAGCGACGGCACCATAGATTTCAAAATGACCGCGGCAACCAGCGGCTTTTCCCTGGGCATAAGACGGTTTCTACGTCAAGTGATATGCGAAATCCAATTCATGAAGCGCTTCAAACCTGACGTTGTCTTGTCAGATTCTAGAGCTTCATCACTTATCGCCGCCTGGCTCTTGAAGATACCAGTAGTTCTAATGCTGAATCAATTCCGTGTCGAAATCATAAGGCGACCTTCATCGAAAAAATTGTCATTGTTCGACAAGATCTTCTTCCTAATAGCCAACCTAGGCTGGATTTTCATCCGCACTGGTATCCAACTCATATGGGTGAGATGCAGAGTCATTCTTATACCTGATATGCCAGCACCCTACACGATCTCCGTAGGCAACCTCGCTATTCCGAAGGGGTACATTGACAAAGTGAAACTAATAGGTCCCATCATCTCAGATTCAAACGGATCTCAACTCGATAAGAAGAAGCTTGGGTTCGATCTTCGAACTCCTCTAATTTATGCCGCGGTCAGCGGACCAAAAATTGAACGGCAAGCGCTGAACAAGGCCTTGATGGAACCACTACTAGATCTCTCCAAAAAATACAACGTGGTCATGTCCAGAGGACAACCGAACTCCGATTTCGCAGAGGAAATTTCTGAGCGATTTCAAATCTACGATTGGATAGAGAAACAGGACGAGTTTATCCGAAGCTGTGATGTGGTCGTCTCACGTGCCGGGCACGGCATCATAATGAAATCAATGGTGTACGGCAAACCGATGATTCTAGTCCCAATACCAGACCATACTGAGCAGTATGGTAACGCAAAACGCGCTGTCTCGATTAATTTGGCTGAATTAATCTACCAATCCGAACTGAACACTAAAACATTGAATGAAGCAGTAGAGAAGATATTGAATTCTCCAGAATTCGTTCTAACCGGCCAACGCGTAAAAAAGGTCGCTGCCTCCACGAATGCCGTGGTTTTAGCATGCGATGTGATCATGAGCCTCAGTGGCAAGTCCTAAAGGGATTTTGTCAAAAATTATATCCACTACGTGGTCATCAGCTAGTTCAGTTGAATCATTCAAATCTTTATGCTCAGCAGCAAGCTGCGAGCTTAACTCCTGCTCTGAGATTCCCACTAAATCACATAACGATTTAAGCTCTTCAAAGTCTAGCCCCAACAGTGGATAGAATGTCGGCATTTGGTTCTTGGAAACTTGAGAGACGTTACCCGAAATATTAGAAAATATGATCCCACGGAATCTGGTAATTGCGAATTGTGCAGCCATCCTCCTCACGCTGTCCAGCGAAATTTCTGAAATGCCGTCGGCCTTCCTTATGGCATCAAGGTCGACGGCATAACCAACGTATTGTGGCCTTGGGACTAATTCACCTAGCATCTTCGCGAGAGTCAGTTGTGTTTCCTTCGCAAATCTGTAGGCGTGCCGCGAAGTTGGAATGAAAGGTTCGACTAAGCATCCACGGCGCATCATCGCAACAGCCGCCAGAACAGAGAGTACTCCAGAATCAAGTACCACTACCATTTTCCATCGCGATGAAAGAGGCAACCCACCCGGACCAGGTACTCGGTTTCGATAAATTAACGCCAAGTCGTCCGCTGTATCCACGGAAATCAAAACGTCAGGTTCCTTCAAATTCACAGTTACTTCTCTGTCTGCGAGTTGGTGTAGGATCTCTGCGCCGCCTCTTGTTTCAATCTCTCTTCGTGGGAGTTGACTGATCTTCGAATGTCTGGAGCGGATTGCAAATGACTCTCCGCGTGTGAGGCTTTCATCTGCGTTTTTGACTACTGCTTGCAATACGTCATCTAGTCTTCCTGGAACGATATCTACCGGTGCAGCGTAGGCAACGCCAAAGACCTTCCCGAGGATCGAGGCGGCTCTATCTGGGTCTGACACAGCTCTGACGAGAATCCTCGCGGCTCGTCTTTCAATTTTGAAATCTCGAAAGCCAGCTCTCGTCAACGAAGACCGTAAGTCATCCACCAATCGGTGCTCCAGCGATCGCCGGACGGGTGAGCTTTTGAGGACAAATTCCGATGAAGCGATCAATACTCCTTGTTCATACCCCAAACTTATCCCAACGGGCAGAATACGCTCCCGCTACGGACGCGCTTGGATAAAAGTAAGAGAGAAAAAAGAGTAGAAGAGGACTAATAGTCTTCGGGGCCACCCATTCCACCTGGTGGACCAGGAGGCTTCATGTCTTTCGTTCCCTTCGATGCAATCACGTCGTCGATTCTCAAAAGCATAGATGCGGCCTCAGTTGCCGACTTTAAAACTTGGGATATGACACGGAGCGGCTCGATGACGTTTAGAGCCTTCATATCCTTGACTTTTCCTGAGAAGACGTCTACTCCATACCATTTGTTGGCGGAGTCTTCATGTTTCGAGCGCAGCTCAACCATGATGTCGATCGGATCCAGTCCAGCGTTTTCCGCGAGCGATAGGGGGATACTTTCAAGGGCGCCTGCGAAGGCTTCGATTGCCAGTTGTTCTCGTCCACCCACCTTTACTGCATAA
>Ga0326728_10012637_pt1 | contig 18671 bp, 16 predicted proteins | sample MB3enrmetagenome_FD_207602 | JGI IMG/M metagenome (GOLD analysis project Ga0326728, IMG submission 207602) | Lab enriched peat soil microbial communities from McLean, Ithaca, NY, United States - MB31MN | ecosystem: Environmental > Terrestrial > Soil > Wetlands > Peat | place: USA: New York... | reverse complement strand
CTTATTGCCGGGAACCCCGCCCATGTACTCGCGCCGCGTATAGGCCTTCTTTGCAAGGTTCCTGTACATCTTCCCCGGTTTTCTTACCATCGAGTTCTACTCCTAGTGTATGAATTGTAAAAGCAGGCACGAAAGCACAGATTTATCAGGGCTGTCGTACCTGCACATTTCACAAACTGCTTTTATAAAATAGAGATTGAGCGTATTAAACCTTACTGGATGGGATCTGTCTCTTCCCGGATCATATCGAGCAGGTGGCGCCGGATCTGGCCGAACTCTTCACTGGTACGTTCGCGGGGGCGGGCAGAGGGGATGGAAACAATCTCCTTGATCATGCCCGGGCGGTGCGTGAGAACGACGATGCGATCGGCAAGGAAGACCGCCTCGTCGACACTGTGGGTCACAAAGAGGATCGTCTTTTTTGTCTTCTCCCATATCCGGAGCAGTTCGTGCTGCATCCGGTTCCGGGTCTGGGCATCGAGCGCACCGAATGGCTCATCCATGAGAAGGATCGACGGGTCGATCGCAAGTGCCCGGGCAACCGCCACCCGCTGTCGCATCCCCCCGGAGAGTTCATGGGGGTGCCTCTTCCCGAACCCTGCAAGGCCTACCAGATCAAGGTACTTCTCAACAGCAGCACTCCGTTCGGCCTTTTTTATCCCCCGGAGTTCCATGCCGAGCGCCACGTTCTCCTCCACGGTCCGCCACGGGTACAGGGAATATTCCTGGAAGATCATGGCCATCTTCGGGCTGGGACGGGTGATCGCTGCCCCGTCCAGTATTACCGAGCCGGAGGAAGCAGATTCCAGGCCGGCGATAATCCGGAGCAGGGTGGTCTTGCCGCACCCCGAGGGCCCAAGGATGCAGATGAACTCCTCGTTCCCGACCGAGAGCGAGATGTCCGAGAGTGCCTCCATGGTCTGGTTGTCCTCCGAAACAAACGTCCGTGAAACATTTTTTATCTCAAGCGTCATCGCTCAAGCCCCCTCCACCCGAACCAGCGTTTTTCCACGGCCCTGAATCCCTGGTCAATGACAAGGCCGATCAGGCCGATCACAATAATGCCGGCGATAATTACGTTGATCTGGCCCAGGTTATAGGCGTACATGATCAGGTAGCCCAGGCCCGAGGTCGGGCCGGGCAGGATCTCTGCGGCAACCACGCACATCCAGGAGATCCCAAAGCCCACCCGGAGGCCGGTCCAGATGGTCGGGGCAGCGCCCGGCAGGACAACCTTTGTAAGGATCTGGCGCTCGCTTGCCCCCAGTGTCGTACTGACTTCGACCCAGGTGTTCTTGATCCCCCGTACCCCGTCAACGGTATTGAGGAGGATCGGGAATACCGCCCCGATAAAGATGATGAACACGATAGAGACAATCCCGATCTTGAACCATGCGAGAGCAAGCGGTACCCAAGCAAGGGGAGGTACCGGGCGGAGGAGCTCTATGGTGGTATCGAAAAAATCATTGAGCACGGCAAACCTGCCCATCCCGATCCCAAGCGGGATGGCAACGGCAGCCGCAAGGGCAAACCCGAGGACCACCCGCTCGATACTGACGGAGGCGTTCTGCACAAGGCTCCCTGTTCCCAGGATATCGGAGAACGGGGAGAGCAGCACCGGGATGACCGTTTCAAGCTTGGGCAAAAAAAAAGGATTGTTGACGATGGTAGCCGCAACCTCCCACCCGATGATGAGGAGGATGGGCAATACCAGTCCAAGGCGCCGTGTCATTGTTCTTTACAGTAATGGGCGGTGATCCTCATCAAACCTTCACTTCAGTTACGGTGATACCGCTGCTCTGGAGGGCGGCGCGGATCATGACATCCTGGATGGAACCCTTGCCGGGCGCTGCAATCACGAGCGGCTTTCCTGCATCCGAGCGTGCCTTTGCCCATGCGGCAAAGCTCTGCCAGTCCTCTGCGGGTGCGCCATTTGCCACCACAAGGCCGGAACCGAGGTTATCGATCGGGTAGGCAATGGTTATAGGGGTCCCCTGATCGATAGCGGTGATCGCCGGCGGGACACCGACATAGGACATCTGGAGCGAATTGGTTGCCGCAAGCTGCATCAGGTTTGGCCCGGCATTTGCCGGTACCAGGTTGACGGTGGCAACTTTCTGGCCGTTCACGATGAAGTCAGCGCCATCCGGCTTTGCTTTGGTGAGGTCTTCGGGCTTAAGGGCAATACCATAGGTGTCGTTGAAGTACTGCCAGTTCTTGACCGCGACAAAGAGTGCCGAGTGGTCAACGGCATTGAGGTACCCTACTCCTACCGTACCCTGCACGGGTGCAGGTGTAGGCACGTTCTTTGAAGCGATAATGGCAGATGCGCTGGTGTAGGGCTGGAAGTTGTAGAGAACGGCATCCTGGCTGGTACTGTTCGCGACAAAGCCCTTGACGGTCCCCAGGTTAATGAGTGCCTGCACGAAATTTCCGGTACTGGTTTTCCATGCGTCGGTGGGGTTGTTGGTGAACGCAATGGTGGGCAGGGCATTACTGACTACAGTCACCGATGAGACACTCACGTTCCCGTAGGTGAAGTTCTGCTTGCCGGCCAGCCAGTCCGCATCGATCGCGGCAGTTTCCTGCGGGTGGTCGTTGATGTACTGTGTTGCCGCAAGGTTGAGGACAGAGAAGTCATTGACAAAGTCCGGGTTCTGGGCATAGAAGTCCTTTCTCACCACAAAGACGTTCTGCGGGTGGTTGCTCCACTCGCCTGCGGGCGGGAGGTCTTTGGAATAGACCGCGACCTGGCCGATGTTGCTTTCCACGCCGGCTTCGACGACAGGCTGCCAGGCGATGTATCCGTCCACCTGGCCGGTGGCCAAGAGCGAGGGCATCGGGCCGACACCGGCTGTTTCCAGGATCCCGACCGTCCCGTTGGCCGAAGGAGTAGCGGTGCTGGCTGAGGGACTGGACGGCTGCGTGCAGCCGGCCGTGAACACTACAAGGATAAGGGCAAGTGCGATGAATGCAGATGCCGCAATCTTAACCGGTTTCATGCGCACCGTGTTGCACGGGAGATAATAAAAAAGTGTATTATTCAGGCAAAGAACCTATCCATTTGGGTTTAAAAGTGGCTCCAAAAAGTACAATTAGATAATAAATGGGTCTGTATTGTCCACATTTGGGCTTATCGTATTCTACAAGCAACCATTTCGTTTGGACAAAAAGAAATTATCTTGTAATAATTGGCCCTATTGTATCTTTGGTATGGCACATGTGGACCCGGTCGACCGGCTTATGCGAGCTGCGCTCGCCTCAGACGAGGCGTTCGTGGCGACCCTGAACAATCTCTTAAAAAACGACCTTCGCATCAGCGTGCGGGATCTTGCGGAGCACTGCGGGATTGCCCAGAGCTCGCTTTATAAGATCCTGAACAGGAAACGCTCGCCCAACCTCTCGACCCTGCGGGAGATCGTAAAGGCCCTGCGCCAGTTCTACCATGTGGGCGACGAGAACTTCATCGGCCTCATTGCGGCCCGGCCGGTCCTTGAGAGCGTCGAGGAGCGGCTTGCCGATGTTGACGGTCACCGGATGCGGGTCCGGGAATACCCGGTCCATACAATGGAGGATGCGATTGTCGCTGCGGTCCGGGCCGAACGGGAAGGGGCGATCGCAATTGTCTGCGCCCCGATCGTATCGAGCATCATCGAGCAGCTGGTCCACGTACCGGTAGCGACCATCATTCCGCGCGAATCGGTCCAGCGGGCGATCGAGCTTGCGGCCCGGAAGGCGTGGATTTAATCGATCCGCGCACAAAGATACCGGTGTACATATTCTGGTGAGGGAAAACGGATGCGGACCGATGTGGTAAGACTGGGACGCCTTTCGGGCGAGAGGACGGGAGAGATGATGCGCTTCCTCTCCTCGATGCGATCCGACCGCTGTATTGCCGATGCTGACGTGCTCGTGGATATCGCCCATGTGCTGATGCTCGAACGGCAGAAGATCATCAGCACCGATGTCGCAAAGCAGCTCCTGCCGGCGCTTTTGGAGCTCAACAGCGAGGGAGTGCCCGAGGAGGTCTTTGACGACCGGTTCGAAGACGTCCACGCAGGGATCGAGACCCTCCTCATCGAAGCCGTGGGTGCCGATGTCGGCGGCCGCATGCACATGGGCAGGTCCCGGAATGACGAGGTGGCGACCTGCATTCGGCTCAAGCTCCGGGAAGACCTGCTCAAGCAGATGGCGGCACTCCTCAAGGTCCGCGAAGTGCTCATCGCGCTTGCCGAGCAGCACCGGCAATCGGTCATGCCCGGCTTCACCCATATGCAGCACGCCCAGCCCACCACCCTTGCCCATCACCTCCTTGCCTACGAACAGCAGTTCACCCGGGACTTCGACCGGCTGCGCGATGCCTATGCCCGGGTCAACCTCTGCCCCCTCGGGGCTGCCGCATTCGCATCCACCGGCTACCCCATTGACCGGGAGTTTACCGCAAAATTGCTTGCGTTCGACGGCCCTGTTGTCAACACCATGGACGCGGTCGCCACCCGGGACTTTGCGCTCGAAACCCTTGCCGATCTCTCCATCCTGATGGCAAACGTGAGCCGGCTCTGCGAGGAACTGGTCATCTGGAGCACCTCGTTTGTGAAGTTTGTCACCCTTGACGACGCGTTCTGCTCGACCTCGTCCATCATGCCGCAGAAAAAGAACCCGGACACGGCAGAGATCATGCGGGCAAAGACCGGTTCGGTCTTCGGGGCATTCACGGGAGCACTCGTGACTGTCAAGGGCCTGCCCATGAGCTACAACCGCGACCTCCAGGAACTCACCCCCAATATCTGGCGCGGGATGCGGGACGCAAAAGAGAGCCTGCGCCTCCTCATCGACATGCTTTCGAGCGCCACGTTCGACACGGAACGCATGAAAGAGGAAGCCGGCAAGAGCTACTCCACCGCCACTGAACTCGCCGATACGCTGGTGCGGGACTACGGCCTGCCCTTCCGCATGGCCCACAACATCGTGGGCCGGGCCGTCCAGAAGGGGAGTCTCTCTCTGGAAATGCTCGAAGCCGCGGCAAAAGAGCTTGAGGTTGGGATCTCGCTTTCGGGTAAGGGGCTCACTCAGGACCAGATCGACAAGGCGCTCGATGTGGTACATTCGGTGGAAGTCCGTCGGGCAACCGGTGGGCCGGCACCTTTTGCCACCAAGATCGCGATCGCGGACCGGAAGAAACTGCTCGATACCGATTCGGCATTCATCGATGAGCGGCTGGCAAAGATCGCGAAGGCCAAAGAGGATCTAATTGCGGATGCACGGAGGCTGGTAGCATAACGCATGCGTTTTCCGCGGGCGACCAGGTCTCCTGCACGTATAGCAACAAAACCCTTTCCGGGACCTATATCACCGACCGCGACGGCATGGCCGTGGTCAAGCTCTCAAGCGGCTACAACATTGGGGTGGAGAAGGCATGCTGCACGCTGGTCTCCCCTGCACCTGCATCCAGTCCCCGTAGTGCACCCATTAAGCAGGACCCGAAGCTTCCCGAACTTGCCATCATCTCCACCGGCGGTACGATCGCGAGCCGGATCGATTACCGGACCGGGGCCGTGACCAGCCAGTTCGATGCGGACGATATCCTGACTGCGATTCCGGCGCTTGCGGAGATCGGGAGGTACCGCACAAAGGTGCTCTACACCATCCTCTCCGAGAACATGACGCCTGCCATCTGGCAGGAACTCGCGAAGGCTGTCTATGACGAGATCAAACACGGCGTCACGGGTGTTATTGTCACCCACGGGACGGACACGATGGCCTACAGCGCGGCTGCGATCAGTTTCATGATCGATACCCCGGTGCCGATCATCTTTGTCGGTTCGCAGCGTTCGGCCGACCGGCCGTCGAGCGACAATGCGATGAACGGGGTCTGTGCGGCCCTTGCGGCAGAGAGCGGGCTTGGCGAGGTGGCGATCGTGATGCACGCGACCACAAACGATGATGCCTGTGCGATCCACAGGGGAACGAGGGTGCGGAAGATGCACACCTCCCGGCGGGACGCATTCAAGAGCATCGGCATTCCCCCGGTAGGGACCGTTGACTATGCCTCCCGCACAGTCACCCTGTCCGATGCAGCAGTCAAACGGGGCACGCACAAGCTCGCCCTGCATGACAAGCTCGAACCGCATTGCGTCCTTATCCAGTTCTACCCCGGCATGTCCCCCGATATCCTGAAGGCATACGAGGGGTACAGGGGGCTCGTGCTCTCTGGCACCGGCCTCGGGCACGTGAGCACGGCACTGATCCCGCAGATCAAAAACCTGGTCGCCGGCGGGACGCAGGTGGTCATGACCTCGCAGTGCATGCATGGTCGGGTCTGCGACCGGGTGTACGACACGGGTCGCGACCTCCTTGCGGCGGGTGTGATCGAGGGCGGTGATATGCTCCCCGAGGTGGCGCTCACAAAGCAGATGTGGGTGCTCGGGAACGAGAAGGACCCGGCAAAGGCGGCGGCACTGATGGCAACCGATCTCAAAGGCGAGTGCATGCGGAGGAGCGCCCATGGATTATAATGAATCAGGCCACACGGTCTTATCCGTAGTAGATGGAAAACTCGTCCTACCGAAAACCAACTACAAAGATGTGGGACTTGTGGCCGGGATCGAGATCCACCAGCAGCTGGACACGAAAGAAAAACTCTTCTGCCACTGCCCGACGACCCTCATGGACAACGCGGATCACTCCGGGGAGTTCTTCCGGTACCTGCGGGCCACCGAGAGCGAGATGGGCGCGATCGACCGGGCCGCACAGGAAGAGATGAAGCGGGTGCGGAAGTTCGTGTACTACACCTACCCCACAACCTGCCTTGTGGAGAACGATGAGGAGCCGCCTGCGCCGCTCAATGACGAGGCGCTCGACATCGGTCTCACCATCGCCAAGACCTTTGGTATGACCCCGATCCCGCAGATTCATGTGATGCGCAAGCTCGTGATCGATGGCTCCAACACGAGCGGGTTCCAGCGCACCGCCCTTGTGGCCATCAACGGGGCGCTCCCGAACGGCGGGAACATCGAGACGATCTGTATCGAGGAGGAGGCGGCACAGCGGGTAAAAGACGATATATTCTCGCTCGACCGTCTCGGGATCCCGCTTGTCGAGATTACCACCTCGCCCTGCATGCACGCCCCCGAGGACGTCCAGCAGGTAGCGGAGTATATCGGTATGGTGCTCCGCTCAACCGGCGCGGTCAAACGCGGCCTTGGCACGATCCGGCAGGATGTGAACATCTCCATTAAAGACGGCGCCCGGGTGGAGATCAAGGGCGTGCAGGACCTTGCCCTGATCGCCGAGGTCGTGCGCCGGGAAGTCCAGCGGCAGCAGGAGCTCCTCGCAATCCAGAAGGAGCTCGTCCAGCGCCACGCGAGCGTCGGGACGGAGCAGATCGACATCACGGCACTCTTCAAAGAGACAAAGTCCGCGGTGCTCAGGAAGTCAAAGAAGATCTCTGCCCTTGTCCTGCCGGGCTTTGCCGGCCTTGTCGGCCGCGAGATCCAGCCCGGCCGCCGGCTCGGGAGCGAGATGTCGGACTACGCGAAGAAATGCGGCGTGGGCGGGATCTTCCATACCGACGAATTGCCCGCATATGGCGTCACCGCAGACGAGGTCGCATGCCTCCGGGAGTTTGTCCACGCAAAAGAACAGGATTGCGTGATCCTCGTTGCCGGTGCAAATGAGAAGCAGGCTGTCTGCGCATGGAACCAGGTACACAACCGGGCGAAGCTTGCCCTCTCGGAAAAGCCCGTGCCCGAAGAGACGCGCAAGATGCTCGAAGAGGGCAGCACCGCGTACATGCGCCCTCTCCCCGGGGCAGAACGGATGTACCCTGAGACCGATGTGCTCCCCGTGCGGATCGATGAGGCCCGCTGGAATACGGTGACCGTGCCGGAACTTTTAACCGTCAAGGCAGAGCGTTTCACAAAAGACCTCGGTCTCGATCCAGCGGTCGCAAAGCAGATGGCGTTCTCAGAGTACCTCCCCCTCTTCGAGCGGGCGCTCGCGAACGGGATCAAGCCAAGCCTCGCGTCCCGCACGCTCCTTGCAACATTAAAGGAACTCCGGCGCGACGGCGTTGACACCGATAAGATCCCGGACGATGCGATCCTCTCGGTGCTCGAAGCGGTTGAGAAAGGCACTGCCGCAAAGGAAGCGATCCCCGAGATCCTCACGGCCATTGCCGGGGGAAGTTCGGTCAAGGACGCGATGGCAAAACTCGCCCCGACCGTCTCCCGCGACGAGCTCGAAGCGGTGATCAAAAAGATCGTTGCCGACCGCAAGGAGTTTGTCACCGAGAAGCAGAAGGGCGCTCTCGGACCGCTGATGGGTGTCGTGATGCAGGAGGTCCGGGGCTCGGTGGACGGGAAGGTTGTGAGCGAGCTGTTGAGGAAAGAGATTGAGAAGGTGCTGGTGGGGGAGTGAGGGAAACATATCGGATATCTGACGCATCTACCCCCTCAAAACTTTTTACGAAATTTTAGTATTGGTAAAATCCCGACGGAAATACTCCGTGTTTTCAGATCAACATTTCTTTTAAAATTCAGGAGTGTATAGTTTCGAGGATGTTGTCCGGAAGAGATTAACCCCACTAATTTCCTTATCAGGGGATGTGATACTAATGATAAATTCGTCATTCGGTGGGAAGGCTGATCCGTCCAAGGCGATCGAAAAAACATTTGTTTTATTTAGGCCGAAAATAACGGAAACCGTTCCATTAGGCCCGATAAACGGGCAACCCCCTCCGGGGCAGAAGTATGACCGGTATGATTCATAATACAGACGACTGCCGACCGGCAGATTTGTATTTCCCGTTACATAAAAAATTTTTTTGAGGGATTTGTCGTGAATAGGGTTGAGGTTTATCCAGTACTCAGGCGGGGTCGTTCCTCCTGTGAGGGAAAGAATGGGAGAATAATTCCGTGGGGTCAATGATATTGATCCGCCCAATTCATTGTTGGATTGCAGTGGATGTATGATTCCGGAAATAATGAGACCTACAATAAAAAGAAGCAGCAGTACAAGGAAAAATTTCGCCGAAAATCTCATTGATAATTCTTCTTTAAATCAGGAATTAATTCTGGTGATAAGTGCAAGAATCCTTGCAGTTAACAAGGAGATGAAACCTGAGAATTCCGGAAAAAGAACGTCCCGGCAGTTACTCATTATTTGAAGTTCCGCCCTATTTTCCAAAATTTCCCGAAAATATCCGCCCCCCCCCTCTCCTGATCGCTCCGGAAAATTCCAAATTATCGTACAAAATCAAGGGGGCCCATCATCATCGCAATCGGGCCCCCCTTCAAAAAAATTGATCACCCCCCTCCGGCCCTTTTTGGGGTCTGCAAAAAAATGAGCCGGACCCCCTTGACCCGATCATAAGGAGGACCCCCTTTGCGTATTCCAGTTTCAAAACCTGTATTTCCACTGAAGTGTCAGGTGAGAGGGGATCGGGGGTCCCCCCTTGATGTGATGAAAGGGGGGACCCTCTCAACGTGATCATAAGGGGGAGTCCCTTGCGAAATTCGCGGATCAAAGGTACCCCCCTCCCCCCCTCTTTCGTGTCTGCAAAAAATGGAGGGGGGTCCCTGATCAACAAAGTAAAGGAGGACCTCCATCCCCGCATTGGGGATGCCCGCGGTTCTGGGGGGTTGTCCCGGAAAAAAATGGCCACAGATTCTTCCGGTGACAGGATCTCCCGGGATATCGATATAGATTCATGGTCCGAACACGATCCCTTATAGGTCATCATCACGGGGTGATTCCGGTGTGTTCTTCGGGATTCCGACGGTTGCACCTGTCCGCAGTCCGGGCACATCCGCGCAAAGGGAAACAGATGCAGAAAATCAGGTAAATTAATCGTGTTTTCCGAAAAAGTACGGTACGGTTCGTGAAGATTCCGGAAAAAGCCCGGCACAGCAGCTGAACATTTCCAAAAAAGTCCAAATCCCCGGTAGACAATTCCGGAAAAAGAACGGCCCATGGGGGTACCCTGTCTGGTGTAAATCCTGTACGACTTTGCAGTAATCTGCCCGTAAAGTCACGGAAATACCAACCTATTTTATTCCACGAAATGATAGTATTGTAAAGCGTACCAGCCGTTCCCGTGTACGCCATTTGGTTAACCGGGGTTTTCAATCGTGGCAGAAAAAAAGACGGTGTGTGTTTCAACCGATCCGGAGTTCATCCAGGAATTATCTGAATATCTGGAAGTACTCTCCAACCCGGTGCGGCTCAGGATCCTCAAGGTGATTGAGCGGGAGCCAAAGGAGATAAGCGAGATCGCCTCCCGTATCGACACCAGCTACGCGAATACCAAAAAGCACATCGATCAGCTTGTCCATATCGGTCTCGTCAAAAAAGAGGCCGGGTTCGGGCGAGAGACTGTAAAGGGCATCCACCCGGTCTGGAAATTTTCCCTCGCTGAAGGCAGCCTTGAAATGCTGATCAGGAATCTCGGGGTCTTTTCCCGGGTAAACATCCCTCTCGGGTTTGGCGGGATACAGGAAAAACTCGAGTCGGTACGGGCGGCCGTCGTAAAAGAGTCGGGCACGAATTACCCGGCGCTCCATCTCCTGGGCGGGAGCCGGGCCGGGCAGACCTTCCTGCTCAAAAAAGATCATATCGCGGTCGGCAGGTTCGATCCCGATATCCCTTCGCGAAGCAACGAAAGCGACATCGTGCTTCCCGAAGAGTACGTGATGGTTACCCGGATCACAAAGCCTCATGCAGTCATTTCCCGATCTGCAGGCAGCTGGCAGATCGAGGATCGGGGCAGCTCCGGGGGTACCTACGTGAACACCGAACTCATCGCGCCTATGCACAAAACCGGGCTCAAAGACGGTGATATCATCGATTGTGCACTGGGAGAGAATGCAGCGCGGTTCCTTTTTATTGCGGACAAGTGATGGGGTTTGCGGGGCCCGGGGCGACCAGCGCTAAAAAAAGTGTGGAGGTGTAAGATGCCGAAGGCAGGACAGATCGCCGTTTTTCTCTGCATCCTCCTTGTGGTTGTCCTCGCCGTTTCACCAGTCTCGGCAAAAGTCATCACGTACTACGGGAAAGATACCGCCGGGACCATACAGGATGTGATCAATAACGCAAGTAACGGCGACAGTATCTTCCTTGCCGGGGGGATCTACGATGAAAACATCGTCATCAACCGGTCCCTCGTGTTTGGCGCTCTTGATTCAAACGATCCTCCCTCTATTGTATCAAGCGGGCCCGGTGCAGGGATCACGCTTTCTGCCGACGGTATCACCATAAACGGTGTCACCATCACCGGCAATGCATCTTATGGCCTCATGGTACTCTCGAATAACAACCGGATCAGTTCTGCCACGGTATCGGGACATGACATCGGTCTCGGCCTGAAATCCGCCTCCAATAATATCCTCTCTGAAAATACCATCACCGGCAACAGCGTCGGTATCGATGTGGATCGTATGTCCCATTCCAATACGTTTTTCCTCAATACCTTCAATAATACGCTTGATGCTATCAGCCAGTCTGCCGACACGGTCTGGTTCTCGGCCCGGGAAAATTACCAGTACCAGGCCAGGGATTTTTCCGGCCCCGTGGGGAACTTCTGGACAGGGGCAGGTGCGACCGACAGCAACGGCGATGGGATCGGGGATGAGCCCTTCACCCTCCCATCAGCCGGGCAGAAGGGTCCCGGTGCGACCGGGATAACTGATCCGGCGCCGCTCGCAAGCCCCCCGTCCGCATATACGCTCACAAACTCCGCACTGGCAGTCAACACCTCCCCGCTGGGCGGTCTTGAACCACCTGCGGGATTCCCGTCCTCGCTCCAGCTGGATAATGTGCAGGTTTCCGTCACGTCCGGGTCCTCCCTTTCACCATATTCCGGGCCCCTCCAATCGGAACAGAATCCCCGGGGCCAGCCCCCCAACCCGGTGATCGGCTTTCTCATCAGTTTCTGGTGGCTGATCCCGGTCGCACTTGTGATCTCCGCAGTATGCGGAATCTGGTTTGAACGGACCCGCAGAAGAGGACGGGATCTTCTCCCTCCCGATCAGATCCCTCCCCGTGAGTCACGGAACGCAACTGTAGTGAAAAAACCGGCCGGGACCGCCCCCTTCGAGGCGCCCGGGCATGAGTATGCCGTCCGCCTGCCTGCGGCGCTTGAGAAAAAATATCCCGGCGCAGAATATATTGCGGAAGGCGGGGTTTCCCGGGTATTCCGGGCACGGGACGAAAAGAACGACCGCTGTGTCGCAGTGAAAGTCCCGATCCGGTTCGACGAGGTGACCGGATCCCAGTTCACCAAAGAACTCAACGTATGGGAGGGGCTCCATCACAAAAATATCGTCGAACTCTATGCAGCAAACATATTCCCCCGCCCTTATATCGAGATGGAATATGTCGCGTCATCGCTTGCGGAGATGCATTTTCCCATCGATGAAAAGAAGGCTGCGGCAATCATAACCGGGGTGGCCGAGGGACTACGGTACGCCCACGATCAGGGGATCGTCCACCGGGATATCAAGCCGGGAAATATCCTGATTGCACCCGACGGGACGCCCAAAATTACTGACTGGGGGCTCTCCAAGGCAGAGGGGACAAAACAGTCGGGCCTCATCGGTTTTTCCCTGGAATACGCTGCACCGGAACAACTGGCCCCCAACCTCTACGGGGAGCCCGGGCCGTGGACTGATATCTACCAGATGGGGGTTCTCTTCTACGAGATGCTGTCCGGGCATGTACCCTTTGCAGGTGACGGTATGGGGGAGATCACGCATGCGATCCTGCATGACGATCCGGTGCCGGCCGTCGCCGGTGGCAGGAACGCGGATGCAATCAATGCGATCATCACAAAATGCCTTTGGAAACGCCCGCAGGACCGGTACGCTTCGGTTGCGGAACTTTTAAAAGATCTTGACCGTCTCGGTTCTGCAGAGTGACGGCAGGCGAAAAAAAGAGAAACGGTTGATCCCTGCCGCCTGCCACTTCTTCGTATCCGGTCTTTTCTACTGCGTTGCCGGGGGAGTGCCTGACGGCATTGTTCCCGAAGATGCAGCACCGGATGGCGCTGTGCCATTCATCATTCCACCCGGTGGAGTACCGGAGGGTGCTGTACCATTCATTTCTCCACCTGGTGGTGTACCTGAGGGTGCGGTGCCGGACGGCGCTGCGCTGGTCCCGCCGGCCTGCGGGGTCCCTGTTGAGGACGGGGTGGATGACGAAACCGCGTTGCTGCTTGACGGCACAGAAGTACTTGTGGAACTTTGCGTACAACCGGCAATCATGATTCCTGCGATGAGGATTGCTGATGCAATCAACATGAGTATACTGCTTTTTTTCATAGAATATCACCCGGAATACGGGGTGTCCCTCATGATATCGGGTCACCCCGTTTCTTTTTGTATCTGACCCACCGGCATTTACCGGCAGGGACATCCTGTACCTTATAGTGCAGTTCCCGGCTTACCGGGCCACACTCCCCGGGGCTGTGGTGCCACGGGAACAGGATGTTTACTGGTATTTTTCACCGTTGATCCTTCCCTGTGAAGGGAGATCAATCTCTCTCCTCCTTGACCGGGACCGTATTATATTCGCTGCATGAACCGGGTGATAACTTTCATCCGAACGTGATTAATTTAACCAGTTGGTTGAGGATATGGCACTGCCATACGAAGGCAGGTAAAATTCCAGAAAAAGAGGGGCCGGAAATGATCCGACCCCGGTTAAGGTAATGGCCCGGTGGGCACTGCAGGTGTTCTCCCCCGCCGGGCTCATGACCTGGCAAAAGATCTGCCCCCTCCTGCCGGGAGGTCATCGGGTGCGACATCCCTGGGCAGCAGATTATATCATCGTCGTGCTGATGGTACCGCCTGTAAGGTACCGGGTTTTCCTGCCTTTCCTGATTGCATGCTCGTATTCTGCTTCTCTTTTTTTTGGATGCCCTGGTGCCCCGGGTCATCCGTGGATCTGGTGGCAGTGTCCAGGCGCGGGATCGTTTCGTCGTCTTTTCCTTTCCCCGCGCCGGGGGGTACGATGCCGGGTTCATGCCTGCTTGCCGTTTGTTGTCTGCCCTTCACCTCCCGCTGGTGAGTGCCTTTATTTTCGCACCCGCCATGCAGGATGAGGGCGCCGGTCCGTCATATAATCCCTGCATGGGCGGGGTAAAAATATGTACTCCGATCCGGGATTGGTTCAACCCTCTGGTGTAAGTTATCCGCAAAGCAGGAAAAATGAAAAAAAAGTAAACGATCGGCAGCCCTTACCGGGACCGGTGCTCCTTTCGTACCCGCGCCCGGGTCGCCCGCCCCGGTTTGGGTACCACGATCTTTCTCATGACCCTCATGAGATAATAGTTCATCAGCGCTGACATGGCTTTTTCCTTCTCTTACTCGCTTCTCAGTGCATCTATCGGATCCATGTTCGATGCCCTCCACGCCGGGTATACCCCGGATATGACACAGACAGCCACACCGATGAACATGGCGGCCGGGACATACAGGATACTTGCCGGCTGGAAGAAATACGCTGTCGTGCCAATCATCGCATCCACGACAGAGTATCCTATAATCATACTGCTGATCCCTCCGATTCCTGCTCCCAGAAGCCCGAGGATGAATGCTTCATAGATGAACATACGGCGCACTTCGCCTTTCTCTGTCCCGATGGAGAGCAGGATGCCTATCTCCTGGATCCGTTCACTCACGGACATCATCATTACGTTAAAGATACTCACGGCTGCAACGAGGAGGGAGATCCCGCCGATTGCCATAATGAACGTCGTCACGGTGCCCAGTGTGGAGGTCTCTGTCTCCAGCTGCGACGTGGCATCCGTGATCCTGACCGCAGGGGTTTTCGCGTTGGTGTTGACTTTAGCGTCAAGCGCACTTTCTATGCCGCTGATGTTATCCACATCGTTAACGATGACATTTACCTGGGTCCACTCATTTTCCCCGCCGTACTGGTTGGTATACCACTTGCTGTTCACCACGATCCCGTTATCCGTCGAAACGCCATCGGCAACGGTTCCCCGTGGATTGAGGATCCCGGCAATGCGCAGCTCGGGCCGGGATGACGACGAGAACGACCCGATTTTAATGCGGCTTCCGACCCTGAGGTTAAATTCTTCGGCAATAGTTGACCCGACCAGTACTTCATTTACCCCGAGATCCATTGTCCCGTTGCCATATGACTTGTTCAGGGAGAGGAACTTGGAGATATCATCAGGATCGATACCATAGATAGGACCCCTGCCGGCGACTGAACTGATCGTAAACTCGCTGTTTGTTGAATAAATGGGGATTACCGTACCGTTTGATCCCACGACCGATGTGATCTTCGTAAGTTCACTTTTGGTCACACCGCTCGCCGTTGATGAGGAGGGGGTAAATCCGGGCGGACCCATCCTGACCGTATCTGAGGATATGACAATCGTGTTTGCGCTGGAGGAGAGCTGCTCTTTTACTTCCAGCTGCATATTGGTGCCGAGCATTCCCATGGACGCAATGGCGACGACACCGATCACAATGCCTATTGCGGCAAGCATCGATCGCAGGAAGTTCAGCCGGACGCTCCGGACCGAGAGGTTAAAGAAGATATCCCCTTTGATCATGATTCTGCAATCCTCCCGTCCACGAGCCTTATGGTGCGGTGGGCATACTCTGCGATCTTCGGGTCGTGGGTCACGAGGATAACCGTCTTCCCGTCCCTGTGCAGGCCGCAGAGGATGTCCATGATCTGGTACCCGGTCCTGCTGTCGAGATTCCCGGTCGGTTCGTCGCAGAGAAGGATCTTCGGATCGTTCACGAGCGCCCGGGCGATGGCTACCCGCTGTTGCTGTCCCCCCGAAAGCTGGGTGGGCCGGTGTGCGCTCATGTCCTTGTCAATACCCACTTGTCCGAGCAGGGCCGCGGCTTTACCCGTGGTGTCCCGCTTCTTGTACTTCAGGATGAGCGGGTACTCCACGTTCTCGTATGCCGTAAGAAGGGGGATCAGGTAGAATTTCTGGAAGATATACCCGATCGCATCCCTGCGCATATGCGTCCGCTCGAGGGCTGACATTTCAGCCACATCCCTTCCCGAGATGTACAATTTTCCCGATGTGGGGACATCGAGTATTCCCAGCTGGTTCATCATGGTCGATTTACCGGAACCTGACGGTCCCATGATTGCGATGAACTCGTTTTCCCCGATTTCAAGGGAGACGTGATCGAGAGCGGTAAAGTCTCCGCTCTCCAGGTGATACGTCTTTGTCACGTCAACAAGCTGGATAAGGGGGGTATCGATCATATCCGATCCCTCACTGCTGTTTTTTCAGTTTACGTAAGATCCATTTCCGCTTTGTCCACAGGACAATACCGGCAATGAGGATGATACCTGCTCCTATGACCGGGTAGAACGAACTGATACCGGCGCCTTTGCTGCCGCTGAAAAGCGACGTGGCGCTGCTACTGCTGCCACCGGGACCACCCATATAGCCACCAGGGCCACCGCCCATCCCGCCGGGGCCGCTCATGGAGCTCACCGAGCTGGAACCGGATGAAGTTTTTGACGTACTGCTGGCAGTTGAGCTGCCTGTTCCTGAGGCCGAAGTGAGATCGAGCGTCTTTGTGATGTTATAATCGTTACCCTCGGAATCCTTCCAGCTGACAACCAGCGGTACTGAAGACAGATCGCTTGTGGTAAATGTTACATCGAAACTACCGGAATCATCCGCTGCGATACTCCCGATGGCATATTCAGGATAGGTCCCTGTACCGGTTGCCGGCGATCCGACCGTCACGATCACTCCATACGCATCGGTAATACCGGCATTGGTGATATCACCGGTGATTTCATCGACCGATCCGGTTGACGTGAGCTGGACATTGTTGACTACGGGCACCGCGGCTGTTTTGTCCCGTCCGATGTTAATAGGTAATTCTACCTGACTGTAATGGGTATTGTCACTATTCTGGTAACTGATATTGAAGATGAGGTTCGACGCCTCGTGAGGTGTAATGCCGAAGGTAACATCTGTGGAACTGCAGGGATTCAGAGAGGAAATGAGCTCCATGGACGGGTCTGAATCGATACCGGTTCCCTCAGGAGTTATCATAACATTTTGTATTTCCCCGTCGCGGGTGTTCATAAGGGTGAGCGTCACATTCTGCTCGGCTTCGGGTGCAAACGAGGTAGGTTTTGACGTGACAGCTGCGGTGAGATTGTTTGAGCTGACATCGATCTTTATCGGGTAATTTATGGCATTGCCACTTTGCGTCCCGACGGTAAACAGGGCGTAATATGTTCCGTCCGGTGGTTTTACCGTGAACCTGATCGAGTACGTTATTGTCGATCCGGCGCCGACAAAACTCATGCCCTCCCACTCATTGGCCTGGACATTGAGTTTTGAACTCAGGAGGTCGGGATGGGAAAGCCCGATGGCAGATGTTCCGCCGTTCGTAAGTATTACAGTGATTGTTCCCTGATCCCCGGGGAAGAACGATGACGGGTCCAGGGTCACGTTTGAGACATAGACCAGAGCTGCATCATCGACATTGGTGGTGCTGCTTGTCGAACTGCTTGTCGAACTGCTCGTCGAAGTACTTGTCGAACTGCCGGACGAGCTGCTGTCAGCATAGACCGCTGATACCATCAGAAGTACCAGAATGAGACCAAAAATCCCCAGCTTTATTTTCATAGGTTCTCCATTTTTATGCAATTTCCTGACCCTATTCCCGGGGGACTGTTGTCCCGGTGATGCGGACCCGGCGAACAATTTCCGGGAAGTGTTCCCTTAAATGACCGGATCCTGTATCCCGGACCGACAATCCCTTTTGGAAAGGTCACGTGGATCACCCTCCATACCGGAGCTATTATATTCACTCCATGACAGTCGGCAAATTATCTGCAAAAACCGCGATACCCTTAACCGGGCAGTTCACTATATCCGGATTCTCCTCTCGTCCCGGCGGGGGACAGGTCCGGTGTACTGGCACCGCAATCCGCGGTGTTTGTGGCAGCAGGCAGTACCTCCGGTACCAGATTTCTGCGAAAAAATATCGTTCTGCACCGGGGGAATATCAGCAAAAGAGTACCTGCCCGGAAAATGCCCGGGTTATCAGGAATTTACCCCCGTGCACTAAAGGATTGATGCGAAACATGCCTGTTTTCGGATCAAAATGAGGGCAGAAATCAAACAACATCAGAATCTGAGCCCGGCATCGATTCTTTGCAACAGGTTCTTTCCGTGGGAGCCGTTCCAGTACAGTTTCCTGCACCGTTCGCACCAGAAGAACGTATATCCGCCCCGGTCACGGGGGGCATACGCGGCCGCCCGGATCTCATCTTCTTCTGCCTCCCGCAGCACCGTGTTGCAGATGGAGCACCGGCTCATGGGGAGCCGTCGTTCGACCAGCCCCAGATCGACAAGCTGCTGCACCTGCTCAAGTACATCTCCTTCCTTAACCAGCACTGCGAGATCGCGTCCTCTCCGGGCAAGCTCGTGGTCCCGGGTCAGCAGGATGCGGTGTTCGTCATGCGCGAGGGCAAGAAGCAGGGAGTCCTCATCTGCGTTCCCGTTCAGTAAGCCGTTCGCGCTCATCGTATCGTAGCCCATGAAGCGGAGGTACCGGGTGAGCGTGCCCAGCATCCGGTCCGCGACAAACCGGGTCTCACAGGAACCGGTTCCCGGGGCACCACCATCAGCTGACATGGCGCAC
>Ga0326728_10012636_pt1 | contig 18673 bp, 16 predicted proteins | sample MB3enrmetagenome_FD_207602 | JGI IMG/M metagenome (GOLD analysis project Ga0326728, IMG submission 207602) | Lab enriched peat soil microbial communities from McLean, Ithaca, NY, United States - MB31MN | ecosystem: Environmental > Terrestrial > Soil > Wetlands > Peat | place: USA: New York... | reverse complement strand
CAGCCTTCACCGGCCGCAAGTACGAATACGCCGCCGAGCAACTTGGATATCTCACCGGCACCGATCTTTACGACGCCTACATAGAGGGCCGCCTGACCACCGCCGCGCTGCGCAAGCTCTTCCTCACCCACATCGAAGAGCCCGGCGTGGCCCGCGATGCCTACGTCCAGCTAAGAACGCGCCTGCGCGCTGGACGACGCGCATAAATTCTTCGTGTGCCGAGACAATGTGGGGAACTTCGGCGGAGACGATGGCGAGACAGCGGAGTACTTAGTACTGGGTACTACTCCCCCACCAGCCAGTCCATCGCTTCCTCCCGCGTCTTGAATGTGGCGATCTGGCGTTGGGAAAAAATGTGGAAGCTTTCCATGACTGCATGTGGAATACTTTCGGCGCCGATCCACGCCGTCTTTTTCACAAAAGGACGGTCGAGAGTCAGCACCTCTTTGATCTTGGTGGCAACCGCATGGTCGACGGTAGCGCCGGTGTAATCGGCAAGCGTAAGCAGCGATTCGCGTGGGTGCTCCGCCACCGTGCTCCGCACTTCCTCCAGCAGAAGAAGCATCTCACGGGCGTTAGCGCGCGAATAGTCCAGCAGCAATATTTGCTGGCTGCGGTGCTCGACGAAATAAATTCGATCGTCCATGTCCCTACCCCGAAAACACAGCTCTCGACATTATGCTTTAACTTTGCTCATGCCTCACACCGTCGAACTCGGCTCGCCGCTTGCCATCCGGAGAGCGGTTTCCTTGTCCGCTCTGGATAGGATTCACCGCGCTAAATTCTACGGCTTGCATGCCGGATCGACAGGCAGGTTCGCGTCCAACCAGTGTAGATAAGTTTCCATCGAATGCCAGCATGTGGGATTCGGTTTCACCTCCGAAGAGAACCCATAGGCTGTATTGACATGTTCAAATTCGAGGACAAACGGGATGTGCGGTGGCAGCTTGGGGACGAGGTCCCAGGAGTTGACGATGCGCCACGACGCGATGGGTAGCAGGTTGAAGACGCGCGCAAAGGTCATGTCGCCGACACGGGGCGAGGCGAACGTACACGACGTAGTGATATCGAACTTCTGTTTTTCTTTGTTCTCCATCACGAAGAGCGTGGTGAGCGCGGCCCCCAAACTGTGTCCGGTGACAATGTAAGGACGCTCGGGCCGGCCTTTCGTTGTGTTGATGAGCGGTTTTCTTTCCGCGGCTTGCTCCAGCCGCAAGTGCAATTGCTCCAACTGATCGCCAAACGATCCCTGCAATTCCGCGAGCGGAGCGGCTGCCGTTACTTGCGGAGCGGTGCGGGGATGCTGTTCGATTTTCAATGTGCTGTAGATCTTGTCGAAACCGTTCGCCACGCGGCCCGAATGAGGGACCTGCGAGAAGGGGACCTGATGGATCGAGGCGTCGTCCCACCATTCGGTAAAACCTTCGGTGCCGCGAATGGCCACGGCAAACTCTTCCCGGTTATTTTTGTTGCGCGCGACGAAACCGTAGAACTTCGGTATCTTGCTTTCGAAGATGAAGTCCGTCATGTGGATCCAGGCGACGAACTCATAGGGATCGGGAATGTCGCCGGACTGAGGTTCGGGCCTCAGGTTGGCGGGATCGCGCTTGAACATCGCGTATGCGCCCTGAATCAACTTGCCATAAAGAACCGCTTCGCTATTCACCAGGGGCCGGCCCATGAAAAACCTCCGCGGAAGGAATTGCAAATCAGAATGCTGGATTGCCCCAGTACTACCGTGTGTCCCCTTTTGTGAAAAGAACTTTACCACAGAGGGCACAGGAGTACACAGAGGATTTCTAGGCTAGCAAGGATTCGACGACGCTGTAGACCGCGTCGAGAGCGGCGTCGAGAGCGGCGGCGTCTTTACCGCCGGCTTCGGCCAGGTCGGGACGGCCTCCGCCTTTGCCACCGACTTTTTGCGCCACGGGGCCGATGACTTTTCCCGCCTGAATGCGGCTGGTGAGATCTTTGGTCACGCCGACGATCAGCGAAACGTTGCCATTCGAGGCCGAGCCCAGCACGACCACGGCGGAGCCGAGCTTGTCGCGAAGCTGATCGACCAACGTACGCATCTGGGGGCGGTCGAGATTGTCGACGCGGTGGGCGAGCACTTTGACGCCGCGAATCTCTTTGACTCTTTCGCCAATGTTGGCTGTGCTCGACGACGCCGACTTCATCCGCGCTTGATCGAGTTCGCGCGTTAGGCGCTTGATTTCGGCATCACGTTTTTCCAGTTCCAGCTTCAACGCCTCAGCGGGAGAAGCCATAATCTCTTCCCCGGCAGCGGGTGCCCCATCCTTTCGCGTTTTTTGCGAAAGGGTGGGCCCAACAAAACTTGCCACCACATTTTCCAGTTCGTGATCTTGGCGGAAGTGGCGGAGCGAGTTTTCGCCGGTCACGGCCTCGATGCGGCGCACGCCGGATGAAACGCTTCCCTCTTTCAGAATCTTGATCAGACCGATCTCGCCGGTCGCGGCGGTGTGCGTGCCGCCGCAGAGTTCGGTGGAAAAATCGCCGATCTTGATGACGCGCACCTTGTCGCCGTATTTCTCGCCGAACAGCGCCATCGCGTGATACTCGTTGACGGCCACGTCAATGGGAACGTTTTCGACGATCTCGACGCGCTCGTTGCGCAAGACTTCTTTATTGATGATGTCTTCAATGTCTTGCAGTTCTTCGTCTTCGACACCGGTAAAGTGCGAGAAATCGAAGCGCAGATGATTGGGCGCGACCAGCGATCCGGCCTGCTTCACATGCTTGCCCAGGACTTCTCTTAGGCCAGCGTGCAAAAGATGCGTGGCGGTGTGATTGCGCATGGTGGCCGCACGCGTTTCGGGGTTGACGACGGCATCAACCTTGTCACCCCTCTGAAGCGTCCGCTTTAACCGTACCTTATGGGCACGAACGCCGGGCGCAGCGAAGTAGCAATCTAATACGTCAGCAACGACGGTGCTTGTTCCCGGCTCTAAAAACCAGCCGGTATCTCCTACCTGGCCGCCCGATTCCGCATAAAATGGTGTGCGATCCAAAATGATTGCAACGATACTTCCAGGCGAGTCGTCGCCCTGGCTTGCACTCCTATCTATGCCAACGACCTCACATCCGTTTGAACGCGTGCTCGTGTAACCTTCGAATGTATAACCCTTGAAGGTTACCCCTTCCTTCTCTATGAGTTCCTGAATTAATGGGCTCGGCCTTGACTTGGCGGCTCCTTTCCAGGAAGCGCGAGCGCGCGTTTTCTGCTCTTCCATTGCGCGATCGAAGCCATTTTGGTCAAACTTGATCCCTTGATCGCGCGCTGCGTCCTGCATGAAATCCAGCGGCATCCCGAATGTGTCATAAAGCCTAAACGCGAGCCATCCGGGATAGATTGGCTCTTTGCCAATCTCTCGCAAGGCGCTCACAACGGCCGCAGTCGGAAGTTCGTAAGCTCCCGAGGAGTTGGTGAGCCTCAAGTCAATAACATCCGTAGGCTCACCGCGCTCTTGCAGTCGACCTCTGATTTGCAACAACTCTTGGTCCGTTAGGCCGTCGAGGGCGCTGTTGATAGCGTGGGGCAAATCGGTGGTTAAGCGTTTCAAGCCCTCGTCCAATGTGTGCGCGAAGCGCATCTCTTCCCCAAGGACAACCTTCGATACGCGCTCTACCGATTCCCTTAACTCTGGGTACGCATCCTGCATCAGATTGCGCACCGCAAAGATCATTTCGTGCAGAAACGGCTTCGTCTGACCGAGCAGTCGTCCGTGCGTGATCGCCCGCCGAATAATCTTCCGCAGAACATATCCGCGACCCTCGTTCGAAGGAATTATGCCATCGGAAATTAAAAACGTTGCGGCGCGCGAGTGATCGGCGATGACGCGCAAGGACGCTGCCGACTTCGTATGAGCTTCTTTATCGAGTTCCTTCTTGAGTGATGTTCCAGTCAACTCCGCAGCGCGCTTGATTAGTGGCGTAAACAAATCCGTCTCGTAATTTGAAATCACGCCTTGCAGCATGGCCGCCAGCCGCTCCAAGCCCATTCCTGTGTCTACGCACTTCTGGGGCAGCGGTTCGAGCATTTGGCAAGCACCCTCGTCGTCCGAATGTTTGTGCCCAACTTTTTTCTGCTCATCCCAATTTGCCGGAAAGCCCTCCCGCTCGTAACGGCAATATTTGTTGAATTGCATGAAGACCAGGTTCCAAAGTTCTACGTAGCGGCCGCACTCGCAGCCGAAGGTGCAGTCGGTGTGACCTTGGTCGCTGGCGGCCACGCCCATGTCGTAGTGGATCTCGCTGCAGGGGCCGCAGGGGCCGGTGTCGCCCATCTGCCAAAAATTGTCTTTCGATCCGAATTCGTAGATGCGATCTTTGGGCACGCCTTGGCCGAGCCACAGGTCATAGGCTTCGCCGTCGCGTGGGACTCCGTTTTCGCCTTTGAAAATTGTGACGTAGAGCTTCGCCTTGTCGATGTCGAACCACTCGGGCGAGGTGATCAGTTCCCAGGCGTAGGCGATGGCGTCTTTCTTGAAGTAGTCGCCGAAGCTGAAATTTCCCAGCATCTCGAAAAATGTGTGATGGCGATTGGTGAAGCCTACGTTTTCCAGATCGTTGTGTTTACCGCCCGCGCGCACGCACTTCTGCGAAGTCGTGGCCCGCGCGTAGTCGCGCTTTTCGAGGCCGAGAAAAACGTCCTTGAACTGGTTCATGCCGGCGTTGGTGAAGAGCAGGGTCGGATCGTTGGCCGGGACGAGCGAGGCGGAGTGCACCTCGCGGTGTCCCTTGTGAATGAAGAAGTCGAGGAATTTGCGGCGAATTTGGGAGCCTGTGAGCATCGGAGATTAAATTCTAAACGATTACCACGGCTAGTCGTTGGTCGTTCGGAATCCCTGAACGACTACCGGCCATCGTCTAACGACTGATTTTCCGTCGGTGCATGACAACGAAGTGAAGGGACGGGAGACTTGCGCGTCCAGCCGGGTGGGGACGCACGGCGCTCCACCGGCGAAGTTGGACGGCGGCGAAGGCCAGTTGCGCAAGCCGCTCGCAGCTAGCGCTTCGACGCCGTCGTGACACGAGGAGTTACTTCACTTCTTCCTTGGGTTTGTCGGCGGGCTTGTCGGCAGTTTTCTCGGCGGGCTTCTTGACCTCGTGGCCAACCGCTTTAACGCCTTTTTTCACGTCTTTGCCAGTATCCTTGGCAGCGGTCTTGGCGGCATCGCCGGTTTTGTCGGCGGCTTTTTCAGTCGCCACGCCGGTCTTGTCGGCGGCCTTTTCCGTGGCTTTGCCCGTGTCTTTGGCGGCAGTTTTAGTGGCTTTGCCGGTATCTTTGGCGGCGGTTGCCGTGGCGTCGCCGGTCTTCACGGCCGCCTTCTTGGTGACGTGCGCCGTTTTCTTGGCGGCGGTGTCGGTGGCTTTGCCGGTATCGTCGGCTGCTTTCTTTACGTCGGTCCCGGCCTGTCCATACGAGAACGCAGTCAGAGCCAGCAGCGCGGCTGCGATGGTCAGCGAGAATTTCGTCTTCATAGTTCCTCCAAAAGAATTGCAGAGATTGTCACGTGCAAGGTTTTATCAGAGTATGAGGGATCGCGCAAGCAGGGCAAGAGGAGACAGGTTTCAAGGTTTCAAGGTTTCAGGGAAACCAGCAGAGGCTGCGCGATCCGAAGGGTGACGAGGCTTTGAGGCTCTGAAACCCTGAAACTTTGAAACCTGGCCTACTCGGAGGTTTCGTTCTCGAGTTCGGTGAGAGTTTCTTCGTCCACATCCCACTTCTTCAGGATGGTGAAGATAGTTTTCGATTGGAATCCGGCGCGCATCAAGTTGCGAAAGATGCGGGCTGTCTGTTTTTGGTCTTTGTCCTTGGGCTTGAGCAGGCGTTTGCGGCGGAGATAATCGCGCGCGAGATTTTCTTCCTTCACGCCGTCATAGACGGAAGAAACGGCCTTCTCGATGACGTCGCCGTGCACTCCCTTGGCCTTCAGGTCGGTGACGACGCGCGCACGTCCGAATTTCTCGTTGTCGCGGCGATACGACGAAAAGGCCGCCGCGTATTTGGAGTCGTTCAGATAGCCCTGGTCTTTCAGGCGAACCACAATCAACTCCACCAACGTCTGGCCGAATTCGGTATCGGCTTCGACGCGGTTACGCAGCAGGCGTTTCAGTTCCGCGACCGAACGCATGCGGCGGGCCAGCGCGCCCACGGCATAATCGTAAAGCTCGGCTTCGGTGAAGAGTTTTCTGGGACGGCCAAACGCCATGCCTACACGATAACGCGAGACGGGGCCCGAGGGTTAGCGCTCATTGGCTCGCTCTGCCGGCCCGCTCTGCCGGCAACGAATTCCCAAACTTCTTCAACCGGCCTATTTTGGCGGAGGAGCGGAACTCGGCGAAGCTGGTTCGCTCGCCGTAATGGGCGCGACCAGCGCCGTTTTTGCCGACGGCGGCAGCTTGTCGGCATTGGCCAGCAAAAGCGCCATTTGCCACATTTGAGTTTCCGAAAGCGACTTGCTGAAGCCGGGCATGCCGCTCAGGCGAATGCCGTTGAAAATCTTCCAATAGGTTTCGCCCGCCTCATCGTCGGTCACGCCTTTTCCCTGGAAGAGCTGCGGCGGACGCGGATACATGCCCGTCGCAATCGCCGTCTTCTGGGCAAGCGGCAAGCCGTGGCAAACTGCGCAATGCTGCTTGTAAAGCTCGGCGCCGGCCAGGTAGTTGGCATCGTTCGGTTGTACCGGGACATCCTTTGGCATGTCTTTCGCGATGCGCGCATTCAAAGCCTTGTGCGCGAAAAAGTTTTCGAAGGGCACGTCGGAGTCGGTGGTGGCAACGGGAGCACTGCCACCCGTGAAATACAGATAAACCCCGAAGGGTACGACGAGAAAACCGAGCAGCATCCCGGCGATGAATTTCATTGGTTGATCCCGCCTTTCTGAATTTCAATACTTTAACACTGCGAATCCGTACCGAACAGCCCGCGCCGAAGGCGAGGCTTCGCTCTTCAACTTTGGATTCGCCTGTTTTTGCCGTCCCGCGGGGAGCGAGAGATGCGCAGTTTGGCGCAAGATGCAGATCCCTTGCTCCCCCACCCATCGCGCCAAAAGCTAGCGCGCTGAGGACCACGGCTCCCTCGGGATGACAATTCATGAAATGAGCCGCACGCGACCGCTTATACGCAAATATTTCGATGAGGCCGAGGTGGCGCTACCGGTCGACCTTCGCTCGCTTGCGCCGCATGGTTACTTTTTTCCGATTACGCGAGGTTACTAACAATCATTACTGGCGTAGACTAACTCCCGCCCAACGGCAAAACATCTGCAACTCTTTTCACCTTCCTCGATTGTGCAACTCGTAAGTTGTTGCAGCGGCGAGTACAAATTTGCGTGCCTGTTGGCATCGCCGTTGCACTGGTAAGTCACGTCCTCCCCGCCTGGAAAGTTTGACGAAAACAAGAGTAATCGAATTCAAGTTTGTGTTTTGGAGGCCTATCGTGCTGCGTAGCCGTTTTATCCTGTCGCTGGTTGTGGTTCTGCTCCTCTCCACTCTGGCCCTGGCCAATTCCACCACGGTCAATATGACGTTCCTTGGCCCTGGGAACAACACTTATGGCGGTTATTACACCTATCCGTACTATTTCTCGGTCAACGGTGGAAAAACCACGGCCATGATGTGCGACTCGTTCAATAACAACGTCACGCCGGGTGAGAGCTGGACTGCCCGAGTCAGCGGGCTGCTTTCGGGCAAAGGCATGTTTGGCAACAACATCGCGGACTACAAGGCGGCGGGCATCATTTTCCTGGGAGTGATGAATGGGACGATTAGCGCCACCACCGGCAGCTGGGCAGTGTGGAACCTGTTCAGCAACACGGGAACGACAGACGCCGCGGTGCTGGCCATCGACAAGAGCGCTCTCGCTGCGGCGCTGCACGCTCCGGCGAGCGAGTTTAAGGGGCTGGTGCTGTACACGGCTGTCGGCTCAAGCCCGGGCAACGGACCGCAGGAATTTATCGGCTATAGTCCCAACGGGTTGTCCACACCGGAACCGGGCAGCCTGCTGCTGCTCTCGACGGGCCTGATCGGGATTGGTGGAATAGTGCGGCGTAAGCTGCTGCGCGGCTAACTCCGGTTTTGTCGTCTGAAGTTTTTGTAAGTTAAGTTTGTCCTCGTTCTCCTTTGTACGCCGCCATCGGCGAAAATCCGGTGGCGGCTTTTTTCCGCGCGCACGCCGAGTGCTGGCGGCAAAGGCCAGGTAACTTCCTTCCGCTCGCCGCAAGAAATCCGCACAGCGCCGCGAAATGCGACACTCGCGCAAAATGAAACCCAGCCCATAGAAACGCCAACTTTCTCAACCCAATACCCGTGTCACGCCAGACACGCCCGCGTAGATGCGGACACGCAATTCCGTCCGCTCGCGGCATTAACTCTATTGTTTTCAATCCGATAACTCTTAGCTTTCGGCTTGCATTTTCTTTGGGCGAGAGCGGTTGGAAGCAAACAGGAGCGACGCGATGAAACTGGGAAACGGCAAAGCGAATCGGCAGACGAAAGCGATCTGGGTGCTCGGAGCAGTGCTCGCAATGACAACCGTCAGCGCGGCCCTACAGGCAAAGATTCCCGCCCCGCCGCGTCCCAAGGCCCCTGAGTTCGCGAAAGCCACGGCGCGCTGGGTTTTGGTCAGCATTCCCGACCGCAAGCTGGCGCTATTTGAAAACGGAAAGGTCGTCCGTATTTATCGCGTTGCGGTGGGCAAGAGCTCGACTCCGAGTCCGGTGGGCGAATTTAAGATCGTCAACCTTGTCTCGAACCCGACGTACTACCACAAGGGCCGGGCCGCCGCCGCCGGCCAGGACAACCCTGTGGGCACGCGCTGGATGGGGCTAAGCGCGAAGGGCTACGGGATCCACGGCACCAACCAGCCGAACTCGATCGGCAAAGCGGCATCGTCGGGATGCATTCGCATGGGCAAGCAGGATATCGAGGAACTCTTCGCCATGGTCGACGCAGGCGACACGGTGGAGATTCGCGCGGAACGCGACGAGCGGATCGCGGCTGTCTTCGGAACGAATTCGGGAGCGCATAAGCAGACGGAAACGATCGCGCTGCTTGAGACCGGATCGAACTCAGGCGGCGGCCAGTAGGCGCCGAATTTCTTTTGGAAACGAGGCCCGCTTCGTCCCGAAGCAGTCAACGGCTATGGAGGCAAGTCATGGAAACGATACTGCAAGGTTTGGTGATCGCCGGCGGGCTGACGTTCTCGCTGGCCGCATCTCTGCTGATCGAAGAACTTATTTTCGGACAAATCGTCCGCGTGGCTTTTGTTCGCCGCACAGAAAATCCTAAGCGCATTTCTGAACGCCTGCCAAAGAACTGATAGGAGCGCCACCATGCTGTTACTGAAACATTTACTGTTGGGCGCGGGAATCGCGATGTTCGCGATCGCCTCTGGAATTCTCACCTACGACGCTTACTTGCTGATTGCCTATCGGCGCAAACGCATGAATTTCGGCCCCGAGGCAGGCGCGCACGGCCCCGCGCCGGAGTCTGCGCCGGGAATTTCGCCCAACGTCCGCTGGCGCATCCCGGTTGCGCTGGTGATGCTGGCCTGGGCACCGCTCTTGATCTCGGCAGCCATCGTCATCGTGCCGAGCGGAATGGCCAGCGTGCGCCACAGTCAGGCGAAAGGCACGCTGGCCGGAACTGTGGATGGCCGATGAGCAATGACCAATGCATACGAGAGCACCGGGTGACGGCGAGATGAACAATCCACCATCGACCACGCGCTATAATCAGCGCATTCCACAAATGCGAGCGCGAGAGTTTACTCAAACGTCCAGCGGTCTGCGGCTAAGTTGGCTGACATCCTTGTTACTCGCAACCGTTTTTCTCCCATCTTCCTTATGCGCTTCGCCGCTCGGAGACACCGCCCGCCAACTGGCGCGCAAGATCGCCGCGGCCACCGGACCCGGCGCCATCGCACTTGAAGTCGCCAACCGTTCGTCGCTCGACGAAAAATCCGCGCGCGAAGTGCGCAGCGCGCTCGAAGCCGAGTTGCACGCCCAGGGCGTGCACACCGCCAAAGCCGAGCAAGCGATGGGGACCGTCGAGGTCGTTCTCTCCGAGAGCCTGCGCGAATACGTTTGGACGGCAGAGATCATGATCGGCTCCGACGAGAAGAAAGTCGCCCTGGTCTCGCTGCCGCGATCGCAAACGGGAACGCCATTCGCCGCCGCGTTGCCGATCGTTCTGAAAACCACGCTTCTGTTCACGCAAGAACAACCGATGCTCGATGTTGCGCTGGTCGAAATGCCGGGAGGCGCTCGCCTGCTCGTGCTCGACGACGACATGGTCGCAATCTATCGGCATCAAGAAGCAAATCCGGCTGCGCGGTGGGAACTGGAAACGTCGTTGTCCATCGCGCACTCGCGCACCTTCCCTCGCGATGTGCGCGGACGCCTGCTTTTGCGCCGCGATCATCTGTTTGACGTTTATCTGCCGGGAGTTTTTTGCCGGGCGAACGTCAGCGCGGGCGCGCCGATCGGTTTGGAATGCAACGATACTGACGATCTAACTTATAACGATCCGTGGCCCCTGACGCCGGAGGACGGCAGCGTGCGCGCCTTCTTTGCGGTCTCGCGCAATTTCTTCACCGGCGCGCTTTCTCCCGGCATCGGAAAATTTTCCAACGTTCCTTCGTTTTATTCGGCCGCCGCGCTTCCGCGCTCGAATTACACGCTGTGGGCACTCGCGGCGGTGGATGGATCGTTGCATCTGGTCGATGGAACGACGGACCAGGTAATCCGCGGCGCGAAGTGGGGCAGCGACGTGGCTGCGGTCCGCTCCAGTTGCGGCACAGGCACGCAAGTGCTCATCTCGGAGGGCGGGGACCCGACTTCCGGTAATGCGGAGCGCGACGGGCTGCGCGCATTCGAAATTCCCGATCGCGATCCGATCGCTGTAAGTTCGGCGGTGGAGTTCGACGGGCGCGGCGTTATTGTTGCGTTGTGGACGGAGAGCGGCGGCAATGGTGCGACGGCAATCGTACGACGAAAAGACACGGGATGGTATGAAGCGTATCGCGTATCGATTTCTTGCGGCAATTAGCCCCGCTCGTGTGGGGACGGGCGCCCTCGCCCGTCCAAGCCGAGCGCAGCTCGGCAGCTGCCAGCGGTCGCGGAAACTCTGGTTCCGCGATGGCCTGGCAGGCGCGGCCTTAGTAATGTCCATCATTGTGTCAGTGTCCGCAACGGCGGCAACGCGTCCACACTACGGCGGGACTTTGCGCGTCATGCTGCAAGCGGCGCCGGACGCGCTTGACCTTACCACGAACGCCGCTCCAGCCGAATACTGGGACCTTGCGCGCACGCTATCACTGATCGGCGACACTCTGGTAAAACTGGATGCGCAAGGCCGCCCGCAGCCCGCGCTAGCCGTGGCGTGGCAGAGCGATGCGAGTTTCCGGCATTGGCAATTCACACTGCGGCGCGAAGTGAAATTTCACGATGGCAGCGCGGCATCGCCCACAGCGGTCGCGCAGATCCTGGGCGCGCTTCATTCCAACTGGAACGTGCGCGCAGCGGCGGATTCGGTGTCGATCGAAAGCGAGACGCCCATGCCTTCGCTGCTCGCCGAACTCGCGCTGCCGCGGAATCTCTTGCTCAAGCGCAATGCGGACCGCATTCCCATCGGCACCGGGCCGTTCCTCGTCGCCGATTGGCAGCCGGGGAAAGCGCTCAAGCTTGCCGCGAATGAAGAGAGCTGGGCGGGGCGTCCTTTTGTGGACGCGGTCGAAATCGAATTCGGAAAATCGCTACGCGACCAGGCTATCGCGCTCGAACTGGACAAGACCGACGTGATCGAGGCGGCGCCGCAGGCAGCAAGCGGATCCGAGCGGCATGGCTCGGCGTCATCTTCATCGTCATCGTCATCCCTGCCGGTGGAATTGCTGGCGCTGGTTTTCTCCGCGAATTCAAAGACGCAGGGCCCTCGTCTTCGCGAAGCGCTGGCCCTCGCCATCGATCGCAAGCCCATCCAGTCTGTGCTGTTGAAAGGCGCGGGAGAACCCGCCGCCAGCATCCTTCCCAACTGGATGACGGGCTACAGCGCGGTCTTTCCGGCGCAGGCGGATCCGCAACGCGCCCGGGCGCTGCTGGCGGACTCGCGGCAACCCGCACTCAACCAGAGCCTCAATCTGAGCGTCGTTCTAAGCATCGTTCTAAGTTATGACCCGCGAGACCCGCAAGCCCAACTGATCGCCGAGCGCATTGCGCTCAACGCGCGCGAGGTTGGCATCACGGTGCAAGTATCGTTGTCGGGAGCGGAGGACGTTCGCCTGATGCGCGTAGTGCTGCCGAGTCCCGATCCCGCCACGTCGCTCGCCGAGGCCGCGCGGCAACTGGGATTGCCGCAACCCGCATTTCCGGCCACTTTTTCATCGACGCGCGGCATCGCTCTCGACAGCCGATATTTAGACGATCTGTATCAAGCCGAGCGCGGCTTGCTCGATGGATACGCCGTTATCCCGCTTTTTCATTTGCCGGTGGCGAGCGCGGTGGGCGCTCGCGTGCGCGACTGGCAACCGGACCGGCTGCGGGAGTGGAGCGATCCGGGACCTTCGCTGGCCGATGTTTGGCTGACCGATGGGCGGGCGGGAACTTCGCGGGAAGTTTCGCGGGAAGCTGCGCGGGAAAATTCGCGGGCATATTCACTTCCCCAGGCGGGTCCGCGATGAGCTTCCGCAAGAAGCTTCTTGGGTTGTTTGCAGCGACCGTGCTGCTCTCGGTCGCGGTCATTTCCGTGTCGGTGTACAGCACCATCCGGCGCTCGTTCGAGCAAGCCGATCGGGTCCGCGCGAATGCGGTTGCCGCCCAGTTTCAATCGGAGTTCCAGCGCCGGGGGCAGGAAGTTGCGCGCAAGGTCGAGTCGGTAGCGGCCAGCGAGACCGTGCAGCGCATCGCTCTCGATATGAACCGCGGCGCCACCGACTTTGGCGACTATGTGAGCGAAGCGCGCACGCTGGCGAGTCAACAGCAGCTCGATTTTCTGGAACTTGCCGACAATCGCGGCACCATTCTTTCCTCGGCGCAGTGGCAGGCAAAGTTCGGATATCTCGAGGCGGCGGTTTCCCCAGCGGCGAATCCCTCGACCGCTGCCCCGGCCGGGGCCTTTCTGAAACGCGAAGAGCTGCCGGAGGGCGCAACCCTCGGCCTATTTGCCGTGCGCGTGGCCCGCGTTGGAGAACAGCCTTTGTACGTCATCGGAGGCGAGCGGCTCGACCAGGGCTTCCTCTCAACGCTCGACATCCCCGCCGGAACGCACGTGCTGCTGTATCAAAACCTGGACGCGCAATGGAACCCGAAGTCGCTGCTCGATCTCAACGGGCCGGCCGCGGGCGTCGACAAAATCGCCCCGCTGGTCGCGCAGGTGCGCGACACGCTGCGGGAATCTCAACAAGCGATCTATTGGACCTCCGATCCCGCCGACGCCGAGGTTTTCCATGCCATCCCGCTGACTGGCCCAGTCTTCACGGCGGCGAATCAGAGTGTGACAAATCAAGCTGCGAGTAATCCGAGCGGCGAAAATCGGCAACTGCTGGGCGTTCTGCTGGTCGGCAGTTCGCGGCGTCCGCTGATCGAATTGCAGAGGCAGGTCGTCTCTACCGCGATGCTGGTTGGCGGCGTGGGGATTCTCATCGCCGTGCTGGCCAGCCTGTGGTTCGCGGCCCGCGTCACGCGCCCGGTCGAGTCGCTGGCCGAGGCGGCGCGCCGGGTCGCCGCGGGCGATCTCGGCGCCAAGGTCGAGGTGGAATCGGGCGACGAACTCGGCGAGTTGGCGGCGGCGTTCAACCGCATGACGGAAGATCTTGCCGAGCAAAAAGACCGCACGCTGCAAGCCGAGCGCGTGGCCGCATGGCGCGAACTGGCGCGGCGGTTGGCGCACGAATTGAAGAACCCGCTTTTCCCCTTGCAGGTCACGGTTGAGAATCTGTTGCGCGCGAAACAGAAATCGCCCGCGATGTTCGAAGAAGTTTTTCACGAAGGAACGGCGACGCTGCTAGCGGAAATCGACAATCTAAAAACTATCATCGGCCGCTTCAGCGAATTTTCCAAAATGCCGCAACCGCAGCGCCGGCCGACGCAGGTGAACGATGTGGCACGCTCGGTGCTGCGCGTTTTTCAAGCGCAATTGCAGGAGAAGAACCAGATTGTGGTGCGCACCGAATTGGCCGAGACGTTGCCTGAAATTTCCGCCGATCCCGATTTGCTGCATCGCGCGCTGCAGAACCTGGTGCTCAACGCCATCGACGCCATGCCGCAAGGCGGAGAGCTGGCGATTCGCACTGCAACTCTCGACGATGGGGTTGAAATTTCGGTTTCCGACACTGGTTCCGGCCTGACCCCGGAAGAATGCGAGCGATTGTTCACTCCTTATTACACGACCAAGCAGCACGGCACCGGACTTGGCCTGGCGATTGTGCAGTCGGTGGTAAGCGATCACGGCGGCAAAATTTCCGTCGAGAGTACAAAAGAAAAAGGGGCCACGTTTCGCATCGAATTACCGTGCGATTTCTCGGCACACTCGGCGTCTCTGCGGTAGATTTGGGTCTGCATTTCAGTTGAGGTCAATAATCGTGGCGCAAAAAGCGCATTTACTGATTGTGGATGACGAGGCCAACACGCTGGCTTCGCTCGCGCGGGCGTTTCGTCTGGAAGGGCATGAAGCCGCCGTCTGCGACAACGCCAACAAGGCCCTGGAGCTGGCCAAATCGCAAGCTTTCGACTTGATACTTTCCGACGTGGTGATGCCTGGAAAAGACGGGCTGTCGCTGCTCGAAGAGCTCAAGGCGCAAGGCGTGCTCGCTCCGGTCGTCATGATGTCGGGGCAGGCGCATATCGAGATGGCCGTGCGCGCCACGCGACTCGGCGCGCTGGACTTTCTGGAAAAACCGATCTCCACCGAAAAATTGCTGCTCACGGTGGAGAACGCGCTGAAACTCGGACGCCTGGAGCGCGAGAATCGCGATCTGGAGCGGCGTCTGGGCAAACACGAAATCGTGTGGAAGGGCGAGACGATGCGCCGCGTGATGGCGCAAGTCGAGCGCGTGGCCGCTAGCGAAACGCGCGTCTGCATTCTCGGCGAGACGGGCACGGGAAAAGAGCTGGTGGCGCGTACGCTGCATGAGCGCAGTCCGCGGGCTGGCGGGCCGTTCGTCACGCTGAACTGCGCGGCCGTCCCGGCGGAGCTGATCGAATCCGAATTGTTCGGACATGAAAAAGGATCGTTCACCGGCGCGGCCGGACGCCATCTCGGCAAATTCGAGCAGGCGCAGCACGGGACCATTTTCCTCGATGAGATCGGCGACATGCCGCTCACCATGCAAGCCAAGCTGCTGCGCGTGCTGGAAGAAGGCGAAGTGGAGCGGATCGGCGGCGAGCGCGCCATCACGGTGGATGTGCGTGTCGTTGTCGCTACGCACCGCGATCTCGAAGCGCAAGTGCGCGACGGAAAATTCCGGCAGGATTTGTTTCATCGCATTTACGTCTTTCCCCTGCGCTTGCCGCCGTTGCGCGAGCGCCGCGAAGACATCCCGGCGCTGATCGAGCATTTTGCCCAGCAGGTAAGCGCCACCAACGGATGGAAGCCGATGCACTTCACCGCCGACGCGATGGCCGCGCTACAAGAACATCCGTGGCCGGGAAATGTTCGCGAATTGCGAAACGCGGTCGAGCGGCTGATGCTACTGGCAACTTCCGATGAAGTCACTTCCGAAATCGTGGCGCTGGCGCTGCCCACTTCCGCTACCGCGCCCGACGCTGCTCCGTCCGGCACTGGCCCGCTCGCCGAACGCGTGCGCGCCTTCGAGAAACAAACGATTTTGGCGGAGTTGAAACGCAACCATTATCAAATCTCCAACACGGCACGCGCGCTTGGACTGGAGCGGTCACATCTTTATAAGAAGGCCGAGTTGGTGGGGATCGATTTGAAAGCGGCGAAGAGCGAAGGCTAATCTACTTTTTCACCACGGAGACACGGAGGCACGGAGAAAAATCTCGGGACGGTAAAGGCCCAAGATCTAACGTTTTAGGTAAGAAGTTGGGTCCTCCGTGCCTCCGTGAAAGAAAACCAAATTGGGACATTAGCAGATATTTCGTCCTCCACGCTCAACGATGTGGGCCAACCGGCGGGTGGAAATTCAGAAATTTGTGGGGGTACCCCCCCCTACCCAAAATGAGTTAAGTTGATGATAACAAGATAGTTAGAGGCAAAATATTCAAAAGATTGGACTTAGCGTTGAATTTTGCCGTTTGGCGTGCACTTGCGGGGGTGCTGACCGGGGCCATTTGTTGTCATTTGTTGTCAAAGAGCGGTGAAAAGTTTGCGGCCGGAAATGCGTTCGCCTCTGGAGACTGGCACACTTCTCGATGGTGCAGTGTCGAGGTATCTTCGCACCGATTGTGGTGCAAGTCTGTGATGAGCGTACGAGAAAAATGTGATGAAACCTATTTACTCCTCCACGTCGGCGGCGGTGATGGTATCGCGAGAGGCGTGCCAGATGCGCAAGACGCGGACATGCTGCTCGTCCTCCTGGATATGGAAGATGATTCGGTAAATGCCATTTCCTTTGCCAAAGAGCAAATGTCGGGCGGGATAGCCAAGTTCTTTTGCTTCGGAAATGACGGGACAGCGTGCGGGAAGTCTGTCCAAGCTGAGAATGGCCTCAAATAATCGTGAGAGCCACTTCTCGGCGAGTCTGGGTGCCGCTGCGCGTATTCGTTCAAACGCCGCATAGGCATCCGCTTCGGCGGGCGCGGTGATACTAACGCGATAGGCCATACTTGGTCCGCATCTCGTCAAAGACCTGAGCGGCAGGCTTCAGTTCGCCGCGTTCCGCGCTGGCCATCCCCTCCTGAATGGCCGCAAGGGTCTCCATGAAGCGCAAGCGATTTTGCATGAGCTGGTAACTGGCTGCGTCCTGGATAACGACTTCGGCCTTGCCGTTTACGGTCAGCACTTCCGGGGCTTGCGTCTTTTTGAGGCGCTTTACGTGCGTCTTGTGGTTGCGCAAGAAATCGGTCAAGGAGTGGATTTCACGAGTATCGAGCATGGGGCCTCGCTGATAATTGTCTGATAATTATATGTTGACATAATGGAGGTGAAAGTCAATAAATATTTTCGATTGGTATAGCTGCCCGGTCGTGGGGCGTAAGGCGGGGTCGAACAGTGCCGGCTGCGCGGCAACTACTTCATGAACGCGAGAAGTGGGGCCCAGGTTAGCGTCCAAAGAACGGACGCGAACCTGGGGCACCGGGCACTCTGTCAAACGCGAGACGGATTATTGAAATTCCATACCTGAACAACTAAACCTGCCAGGTTTTTCGCGCGATCCAAGATCGTGGTATCGTCCCATTGGTTATACTTGGACGCTATTTCTTTGGTCATTACAACTTGAGACAAGAGGTACTTCGGCTGCTTAATGTTGTACTCAAAATTCTCTACCTTCTTATTTGCTTTTTTGCCAAAGATGGTCAGATTCCCAATATGCCAAGTCAATGGTTCTAGCTTTTCCTGATTCACCTTCCCACCCCATTCATTCTCATCTGGATTTTGCGGATAGATGTGCTCAACGTTTGTGTCGCCAACCACAACTTGCTTTTGCGGGTCTTGCATGTAGTTGGCGAGTCGTTTCAGAACATATTTCGCGTCAGATGGGTCTAACGTGGTGGTCTCTTTCATTACAGCCGCCTTCACTGCGGGATCATCGGGAGAGTTGGCGGTCAGAACAGCCTTGACATTATCAGCTGCCTGTTTTGAACCGTTCTTATCGTTTTCATCTTTCACCCCCGCCCGCACCTCTCTAGCCAGTCTGAACAATAGATTTTCCATACCAGCTGAGTCTAGGTTTCCGATGATTGAATAGCGAGTAACAAACACTAATAGGTACTTGGTCACTCGTTCAAAATCTGACGGCTGGAGCAGCAGATAGCTAGATAAAAGCAGTGGCATAGCTGGCTTAAATCCAAGTTCTCGTGTAAGTGCTCGCACGAACGGGAACGATTCCTTGGGAAGCTGCGTTTCATCCGCAGTAGCCAACTGAATATAGTCATCGCACTCATCCCCACACTGCTTGGCAAAGTCCACACTACCCACATGATGTTTTTCTATATAGTTTTTGAGAGCCGTAAAAAGGTCGTCCTTTTTCAGATCGCCATAGCGCGACACCCACATGGCACGCAGAAAATCATGAATGTCGTGCGTTCCCATCTTCTGAATCATTTCTGTCCAGGTGGCTCGAAGGTCCTTACGGTCGCCATCTGGCGCGGTCTCCATGAGGTAGCTCAGCAATAAATCTGGCGGAGACAGACGCAATCCACGATCATTTAATGTCGTGAAAATCTTAAACGCTGCCTCTTGGGAAGTTACTGGAATCCGCGCCATCACGAAATCAGTAACGATGGTCTTCTTGACTTCCTTGAGAGTTTCGAGAACTTGGATTCCAGCCATTTGTGGCTGAATAGGTCCAGTTACAGAAAGAACTTTGTCCAACAATGTGGCTCTCGCGGTTTTTATATTTCTATGCGTTAAGTTGGTAGCCTTGGTATTTAGCGGAGGATCGCTTTGGATTGTGTTTCGAAAGTATAGAAGATCGGTTTCTCCCATTTCAAGAGAATATCCGCCATCCTCGTCATAGATAAACTGCAGC
>Ga0326728_10012634_pt1 | contig 18674 bp, 11 predicted proteins | sample MB3enrmetagenome_FD_207602 | JGI IMG/M metagenome (GOLD analysis project Ga0326728, IMG submission 207602) | Lab enriched peat soil microbial communities from McLean, Ithaca, NY, United States - MB31MN | ecosystem: Environmental > Terrestrial > Soil > Wetlands > Peat | place: USA: New York... | reverse complement strand
ATTGAAGTACTATATTCTCTCCTACCGAAACTTGGGCATTTTCTATGAAAACGCCGTAAACCGCATCCTGGATGATGTGACCCGTGCCTGCCGCCCGAAGTGGGCAGTAGTGCGCGGCGAGTTCACCACCCGTGGCGGCATGCGCACCATGATCGAGGTGCGCTACCCTAGAAGAGTGGTTAGTGGTTAGTGGTTGGCCAGTCTTCAGGTTTGTCGGCGACGGCAGCCGTGCTACGGTATGGTGGTCTGGGTTTCTTGGGTGCAGTCACATAGGCATGCGGGTCTTCTTCGGGTAAGCGTGGCTCTTTTCGAAAAAGGCGTTTGATTTTCTCGACCGCCGCGCTGAGTTGGCTTATCTTCGACTTCGTCATATTAGTCCAAGTCAATTTCCTTGAGCGGGGGTCCGACTGGAACGTCTTTGGTCTTCTCGATCGCCTCTTTGAACCGGCGCTCCAGCAGTTCGGACTTCATCTTTTGGTCCTCGGCGCTTTGTTTGAAGAGGTTCTCGCGACGCTCGGCCTCTTTCTTGAGGAGTTGGGATGCGTGGTCCAGGTCAGGAGCTTTGGTCGCTCTCGGGGGTGGTTCGTGGAAAAGAATCTTGCCAAGCTCCGTGTCCACTTCGAGCCGCGCCCCGCAGCTTGGACAAACCACTTCTGCCGTTTTGTGTTTCTGCTTATTCATCCTTGATTTTCATGATATACGCCAGAGGGACCTGAGTCAATTCGCGGCGAGGCAGCAGCCATCAGCTCACAGCGAGTGTCCGGCTGGGGTTGCTTGCTGAAAGCTGACGGCTGATAGCTGAGGGCTTCTTTATCTTAGGCCAGGGGGCAGCCCGCGATCCGTTCCAGGATTCTGACCGGAGCCTTTTCGGGCAAGACCAGGGCATGCTTGGAGACGATAAAGGTCTGTTCGAGCGCGAACTGTCCGGAGAGAACTGCGTGGCTGACCATGTCCGTAAACACCAACCACGTGGATTGGGGCGGAAACTCCCATTGGGTCCGCGAACCCATATCCTGGAATTCGCGGTTCGCTTTGAGGAAGTGATGGAAGCGCAACATCCAATCGTCATAAGGAGGGCGCGCCAGGCTGTGCAGTCCCGCCGCGCGCGCAAGTCTTGTTAGGACTTTCCTTGGCCCGGAAGGCATTCCTCGGGGGAGCGGCATCCCGCCGGCGCCGACGTACCGCGCTACGAGATACTCGAAAGTCTCGGAAGTCACCCACACCCGAGGTTCGGTTGGGTTGATGTTGGTAAATACGCGCAGGATTCGATTCCCGTGGGAGGGCCGGGTTGGAAATGAGTCCACATGCAGGAGGTCGTTGCGGGCGCGCAGGCGGATTTGCCGGCCCGCCTCCTGCTGCGGGCGGAAGCTGGCAAAGTCCGCCGCCAATGAACCGGCATAGGGGGCCAAGAACCGCGGCGTGAACCCCACGACCGTTTGGGAGTAGCGCTGCATTATCGCGTGCAGCCTGCCCTTGTGGCCGTTGCGCGCTTGAGCGTATCCCGTAAGCCGGTTCGAGACCGGACGATAGGCAATGTTCTTGTGGTACCCCGCAGCGCTCTGCTTCTGGCCTAGTAGGAACTGCACTTCGTCCGGAGGCAATTCAAACGGAGTTTTTTCGAAGAAGAGGATGTTTCCTTCTTCCAGGCGGGCGCAGCACCACCGCCCGTGCTCTCCTGTTGGGACGCCTTCCAAAGCGTCCGGCAGACGAATAAGCTGAGTCATCTTTCTCTCCCGGTTGTGGTGCGGCAAATATGCAGAATCTTCGCAACAGATATAGCCGCTGATTATTGGATTCTAAGAGGCAAACCGGAGATACATGGATGATCGCAGGTGTGGTATCCTTCGCCTGGCTTTGCCTGGGGCTGGGAAGAGGCTGTGATGATCGATCCGCGACCCTCAGAAGGCCCAGGCGGCGGAACTTTTTGTGAGAAACTGAGACCTGCAACCGGAGTTCGAATAAAGGAGGTCCAAGAAATGAAGCGCCGGGATTTCATCGCCACTGCTTCGCTCGCTTTAGGTGCATCCGCAAGCGGTGCGAGCATAGTCGCAGTCGGAGGTCAAGTTGACACGAAACCCAGAATTCTGGCAGTCAGCGCCCATCCCGCCGACTTTTGCTCGCGAGGTGGGGGCACCCTCATCAAACATGTGCGCGCCGGCTCGAGCGTGCGGGTGATCTGGCTCACGTGTGGAGAGACGGATGAGAGCGCTCTCCAATATCAGAAACACCCCGGCATCTCCATCGAGGAGGTGCGTCGTATAAGGGAAAAGGAGGCATTCGCTGCCGCCCAGGTGGTGGGCGCCGAAGGGCGAATGTTGGGATTCTCCGATCATCCGCTCAACATGACCCCGGAGCGCATGGAAAGGCTCGCCCAGGAAATGGCGGATTTCAAACCCGATATCATCCTGACGCATTACAAAGACGAACTTACCTACCCCACACATTGGCGGACCGCGCAGAGCGTCATCCACGCCGCTCAGCTTGCACATGTCTCCTGGGATATCCGTTTCTTCGAGCCCAACATCGGCACGGCGAGCCGGGTGGGTTTCGTCCCCGACGAATACGTGGACATCACCGATGTCTTCGAGCAGAAGGTCGCAGCGTTGCAGAAGCTCGAGACACAGCCCGACCTTGTCGAGCATTACACAGCCTGCAATAAGTGGCGAGGCCTGGAGTGCGGCCGTCCTTATGCGGAGGGATTTGTGCGCTGGGCGCGCAAACCCCCGGTCGTGGATGTCTTGAGCAGATAAACAAGCGCCATCGCCTGACCCACCTCCCAGCCGGCAGCAGTTTCGGGCGTCGCCTTGTGCCAGGCATCACCGTGGGGTATGATGCCTCGACGCGTCCGGGGAATCACTCTCGGTAACAGTCTGGCTGGTACGCTTCTCAATAACAAAGGCTTAGTCATCCCGAGGAGGGGTCATGCGACGGTTTGCACAGAAGACTGCGGCAGTGCTGATTGCAGTTTGTGCTTTAGCAAGTCTGGATGTCTCCCGCGCCAAAGCGGGGCAAGCCCTGGATCAGGCCGCGACTCCTCCCAAGTTCCGCCTTCCCGCCGAGGTGGTGGGGCCTGTCCGTTACCGCGTTGACCTGACGGTCATTCCCGACCTGGACACGTTCACCGGAGCCATCGACATCGACCTTCAGTTCACCAAGCCGGCCGCGGTGCTATGGCTGAATGCCGAGAAGCTGGCGATCAAGGAGGCGACCCTCAGCGTAGGAGGAGAGAAGTTCCCCGCCAAGGTCATCGCAGAGCCCAACGACTATGTCGGCTTCGCCTTTGGTCACCACGTCGGTCCCGGCCCGGCCACGCTCCACGTTGCCTACCAGGGCGAGATCAGCCGCAAGGACCAGCAAGGGGTCTTCCAGATGAAAGACGGCGGCCGCTGGTACGTCTACTCGCAGTTCGAAGAGATTTATGCTCGGCGGGCATTCCCCTGTTTCGACGAGCCAAGTTACAAGGTCCCGTGGCAATTGACTCTCCAGGTCAAGAAGGAGCAAGTGGGGCTCTCGAATACTCCGATCGTTTCCGAGACCGACACGGGCGATGGCATGAAGACGGTGAAGTTTGCGGAGACCAAACCTCTGCCGAGCTATCTGGTGGCCTTTACGGTGGGCGACATGGAATTAGTGGACGCCGGGACGGCGGGCAAAAAGAATACCCGCGTTCGCATTGTGGTCCCGCACGGCCGCCGCGCTGAGGCCCAATACGCCGCCGAGACAACTCCCACCATCGTAAACCGGCTCGAGAACTACTTCGGCATCCCTTACCCCTACGACAAGCTCGACGAGGTTGCCATTCCGCTTGCCGGCTACGCCATGGAGCACCCCGGACTCGTGACCTACGGGGCCTCGATCATTCTCGAAAAGCCCGACCAAGACACGCTCGAGCGCGAGCGCGAGTGGGTCAGCGTCGCTTCTCACGAATTGGCCCACCAGTGGTTTGGCGACCTTGTCACGACAGCTTGGTGGGACGATATCTGGCTGAACGAAGGCTTTGCTTCCTGGATGGCCAACAAGATAGTGAATCAGTATCACCCGGAGTGGAAGGCGAACATCTCGGAGCTGAATGCCTACCAAGGGGCGATGGAAAACGATGCCCTGGTGAGCGCGCGCCAAGTGCGCCAGCCTATCGAGTCGAACCACGACATCGCCAACGCCTTCGACGGTATTACCTATAACAAAGGTTCAGCGCTGCTCAACATGTTCGAGTCGTATATGGGCCCGGAGAAGTTCCGCGCTGGCATTCATCGCTACCTCCTGGAATACGACTGGGGGAATGCCACCTCGGCCGAGTTCTTGGCAGCGCTCGCAGGCAACGACAGCACGATCGCCTCGGCATTTTCCAGCTTTCTCGATCAGCCGGGCGTGCCGCTGGTTACCGTTCAGCTTGAATGCCAGGGGGACGCCGCTCAGCTTGATCTAACCCAACAGCGCTTCTTCCCACTCGGCTCCTCGGGAGCGGTGCCGCAACTCTGGAAGGCGCCCGTGTGCGTGCGCTATGCGGTTAGGGCCGACGAGGCCCGCCAGTGCACGCTGCTCGACCAAAGGTCGCGAGAGCTGCGGCTCACCTCGGCGGCCGGCTGTCCGGCCTGGGTGGAAGCGAACGCCGGCGCTAATGGGTACTATCGCGTGCTCTATCAGGGTGATCTGCTCGCCGCGCTCCTTAAGAATAACGCCCAGGTGCTCTCGCTGCCTGAGAAAGTGGCGCTCATCGGTGATATTTCGGCCCTCACCAACAACGGCAAGATCCCGCTCGCCAAGGCATTGGCGCTTGCTCCGGCCCTGGCCGACGATCCAGCCCGCCAGGTGGTCACCAAGACCATGGAAATCACCACAGGTCTCCAGGACAACCTGGTTCCCGAGGAGCTGCTGCCCCGTTATCGCCAGTACCTCCTGGACCTCTACGGCGGACGAGCACGCTCGCTTGGTTGGAAGGCGAAGGTGGGCGAGGATGACGACACGCGCCTCCTGCGCCCCCGGATTCTCTCCGTAGTCGCCAACCAGGCTGAGGGTGCGGAGGCGATCGCGGAGGCGAAGAAACTCGCGCTCGCCTGGCTCGACGATCATAAAGCGGTGGACCCTGACATGGTGGGCGTTGTCCTGGGCGCCGCGGCTCGCCACGGCGACCGCAATCTGTTCGACCGCATGCGCGCCGCGGCCAAGAAGGAGACAAACGAGAATTTCCGCGCAAACCTGATCTTCAGCCTCGGGTTGTTCCAGGATCCCGAAATCATTAGGACCGCCCTCCCCATCGTGCTGAGCGATGAGTTCGACAGCCGGGAATCACTGGACATCCTCTTCGCTCCCGCCCAGAGGCGACAGACGCGCGACTTCGCCTACGATTTTGTAAAACAGAACTGGGATCCGCTGATAGCCAAGCTTCCCACCGATACAGGGGCTATCGGGCCTTACGTAGCCGCAGGCTACTGCGACGCTGAGCATCGTCAGGACGTCCAGAGTTTTTTCAGCGGCCGGTCTACGAAATACACGGGGGGGCCTCGCATCCTCGCGCAGGTACTCGAGGGCATCAACCTGTGCATCGCCTATAAGAACGCCCAGGAGGCGAGCGTCGCTGAATTTCTCAAGACGTATAAACCCGCCCAGAGCGCGAATGCCGGTAGCTCCTACAAGGCTACACAATAGCCCGCCAGGGTTGCGCTTGCGCCAGTCGCCCCTTGCGTAGTGCCGTTTACATCTTGCCGAAGAAAACCGATGGCGAAACATGGAAACGCCGGCTGAGCCGCGCGATGTGGTCGCGGTTCAACCGGCGCGTCTGCCAGGGGTCAAGTGCTCTCCGGCGTTGCCAGGCACAAACGATGCGGGCAAGGTCGCGCTTGACAATTGTGCGCGCTGCGGCGTACACTCCTAAGTATCTTAGGACACTATATGGATTCCACGGCTCAAATCCTTCCGGGCACACTCGCTCTTTTGATCCTCAAGGCTGTTTCCCTCGGGCCTCTCCATGGGTATGGCGTTCTTTTGCGGATTGGGCAAATTTCAAAAGGGGCTCTCTTGATTGAACAAGGAGCGCTTTATCCGGCCCTGTTTCGTTTGGTCCGGCAAGGGTTGCTGAAGGCGACGTGGGGCACCTCCGAGAACAACCGGCGAGCGAAATACTACGAGCTCACGGCGGCTGGCCGAAAACGCTTGCGAGAGGAAACAGAAGATTGGAATCGCCTGGTGGCCGCGATTGCCGCGGCATTAAAAGCCCGACCGGAGGAAGTGTAGCGCAGGCCCGCCTTGGAGCTGTCATTCCGATCCAGAGCGGAGCGCAGCGTAACTTTCATCTCCTTGGGTGGACCAGAAATCCACGTCCACTCTGAATGACAGCAGGAGGGTCTACGCCTGTTCGTCCCGGCAGGTGCAAACATGAAGCTCTTATCATCGCTTCGCACATTTCTGGCATTTATGTTTCGTCGACCCCGAGCCGAGCAGGAAATGGATGAAGAACTGCGCTCTCATCTGCAAATCCGTGCCGACGATCTGGAGCGTCAGGGACTTTCGCGCGCGAAGGCAGAGCGGCAGGCGCGCGTCGAGTTTGGCGGCTACGAGCGTTACAAAGAGGAGTGCCGGGACGCTCTCGGCTCGCGCCTGCTCGGAGACCTCATCGCAGACGTGCGTTATGGCCTGCGAGTGCTGAGGAAGAATCCCGGCTTTACGACCGTGGCGGTTTTGACCCTGGCGCTAGGGATCGGAGCGAACACCGCTGTTTTCAGCGTGGTCAGCGCCGTGCTGTTACGTCGCCTGCCCTACAGTGATCCGGACCGCCTGGTATGGGTCAATGAATTCTGGCCGCGCCTCAATAACGCCATGGTCCCCAGCCCTGATTTCCTCAATTGGCGGGAGCAAAACCAAGTCTTCGAAAGCGTGGTGGCCTACGGCGGCTTTGGGGAACTTAACCTCAGCGGCAGCGGCGAGCCGGAGCGCATCGACGGAATTGGCGTGACCTGGAACTTCTTCCCGATGCTGGGAATCCGCCCGGCATTGGGACGCGGCTTTCTCCCGGAGGAGGACCGGCCAGGAGGACCGCCGGTTGTGGTCTTAAGCCATTCGCTGTGGCAGCGGCGCTTCCGTTCCGATCCCAACCTGGTCGGGAAAACGATAACCCTCGACGAAAAAGGGTACACCGTTATCGGCATCATGCCGGACAGTTTCCGCTTCCCCGGCGATTGGAGCCCGGAGCTGTTTGCTCCCTCCAGCCTGCCCCCGAAAGCTGATTGGTCAGCCCGCTCGCTCGCGATAGTCGGTGTTATCGGTCGCCTCAAGCCGGGAGTGACCCTCGAGCGCGCCAAGTCGGACGTAATTACGATCAACCACCGCTCAGACAAGGCCGTTTCGCTGCCCCCTTCTTTCGCTCAAATGCGCGTTGGGCTGCAAGTGAGAATTGCGACTCTTCACCAGCACTTGGTGGGAGACTCACGGCCGGTTCTTTTGATCCTGTTGGGGGCAGTCGGGTTTGTGCTGTTGCTCGCGTGTGCGAACGTGGCAAACTTGCAGCTCGCTCGTGCCGCTGCCCGAGAGAAAGAGTTTGCCGTCCGGGCCGCGCTCGGCGCGGGTCGTTGGCGGCTGGCCAGGCAACTGCTCATTGAGAGTTTCGCGCTCGCCGCACTGGGAGGAGTGGCCGGACTGATCCTGGGGGCCGGCGGCGTGGCGCTATTTCGCCAATTGGGACCGCAGAACATTCCGGGTCTTAAGAGCGCAGGCTTCGACCCCTGGGTGTTTGCGTTCATTGCGGCGATCACGGCATTCACCGGCGTCGCATTTGGCCTGGCTCCCGTGTTCGTCGCTTCCAGACTGCATCTGGAGGAAACGCTGAAGGAGGCTAGGCCTAGTGTACCTGCGGGGCACTCAGCGCAGCGAGTCCGCGACCTGCTGATGGTTTCGGAAGTGGCGCTGGCGTTGGTCCTGTTGATTGGTGCGGGTCTCCTGATCCGCAGCTTTGTCCGTCTCACTTCGGTGAACCCCGGCTTCAACCCCCGGCAAATTCTAACCGAGCGGATCATGCTGCCCCTGGGAAAGTACACGAAGCCTGCTGAGCAAGCCGCCTTCTTCGAAAACGTCCTGGAGCGCCTCGGCAAGCTACCTGGCATCGAATCCGTTGCCGCGGCAAGCTCTCCGCCCTTGACGGACGTCACGAGGCGTACAGCAAGCGTAGAAGTCGAAGGTCGCCCGGGCCCGCCAGGGCTGCGTCCCAGCACGCCTGAATGTGCGATCACACCCTCCTACTTCCACGCTTTGCAGATTCCGCTCATCTCGGGGCGATATTTCACTTCTTACGACGCTGACTCGGCGCCCCGCGTGGCGATAGTCAACGAGGCTTTCGCCCGGCGCTTCTTCGGAGGCGAGAATCCGGTTGGGCAGCGTATTCGACTTGGCGGACCCGAGGGTAACTGGTACTCGGTTGTGGGTCTTGTGCAGAACGTCCGGCACCTGCCTCTTGGAACTGATCCCCGAGCCGAGGTTTTCACTTCCTACCTTCAAGATCCTTCCTCTTACATGACCTTGGTCGTGCGCGCCATTTCCGACCCGGCATCACTCGCGGCCACAGTACGAAGCAAGGTGTGGGAGGTGGACCGGAATCAGCCCGTCTATGACGTTGCCACTATGCAACAGCGGCTTTCTGAAGCCGTCACCCCGCAGCGTTTTAACACGCTAGTCCTGGGCATCTTCGCTGCCATGGCCGTCATGCTGGCGGGAGTAGGGGTTTACGGCGTGATGGCTTATTCCGTGGCCCGGCGCACCCACGAGATCGGCATCCGCATGGCGCTCGGCGCACAGCGTCAGGATGTAATGCGGCTCGTCCTACGCCGCGGGGCATGGCTGGCGGTTTTCGGCATAAGCCTCGGCGTCGCCGGAGCGCTGGTGTTGACGCGATTCCTGTCGAGCCTGCTCTATAACGTGAAACCTGCGGACCCGGCAACCTTTTTCGTTGTGTCGCTGGTTCTTGCCGGTTTCGCTTTCCTGGCAACTTACCTTCCCGCTCGCCGGGCGGCGAAAGTCGATCCCATGGTGGCGCTGAGACACGAATAGAAAGAGGAAACATGAAATTCTTGTCATCACTTCGCACATTTCTGGCATTCGTGTTCCACCGGTCCCAGGTCGAGCGGGAAATGGACGCAGAACTCCGCTCTCACCTGCAAATCCGCGCGGACGATCTGCAACGTCAGGGATTCTCGCGCGACGAAGCGGAGCGGCAGGCGCGCGTCGAATTTGGCGGCTACGAGCGTTACAAAGAGGAGTGCCGCGAAGCGCTGGGCTCGCGCTTGCTCGGAGAGCTCATTGCAGATGTGCGCTACGGCGTGCGCCAGTTGCGGCGCAGCCCGGGCTTCACGGCGGTCGCCATCATCACCCTGGCGCTTGGCGTGGGCGCGAACACAGCGATCTTCAGTGTTGTGGATGCGATCCTGTTGCGTCCTCTGCCTTATCGCGACCCAGGCCGCCTGATTTACATCTCCGAGTTCTGGCCACACGAAAGCAACGTCAAGACAGTGCCTAGCCCGGATTTCGCCAACTGGAGCGAACACGGCCGGCTCTTCGACGGCCTGGCCGCCTATGGGGGCGGGGCTGAGCTGAATCTAACTTCCACCGAAGAACCCGAGCGCGTGCAGGGGGCAAGGGTCACGGCGGATTTCTTTACCGTCCTGGGCATTCAGCCCTTTATGGGCAGGAGTTTTCTCCGCGAAGAGGATCGGCCCGGCGGGCGGAAGGTGGTGCTCCTCAGTTGTGAGCTCTGGCAGCGACGCTTCGGCGCGGACGCCAAAATCGTGGGTTCCACCATTCAGCTCGATGGCGAGCCCTACACGGTGGTGGGGATCACGCCAGCCGGTTTCCGATTTCCTGACGACGACTTTCGCGCCCAGGTATTCCTCCCCATGCTCGTGGCCCGCGTCGCGGATTGGCGGTCGCCCTCGCCCGACCCGAGCAAATTCAGGTTGCTCAGGACTCTCGCGCGTCCCCGTCCTGGCGTTACCCTCGATCAGGCGAGAGACGAGTTAATCGCACTGGTACGGTCCGAGGCAGAGATCGAGCCGCCGCAGTTCAAGCGCATGAGGGCCGGAATGGACGTGCGGCTCATTCCGCTTCCGGAACGGCTGGCCGCGCCCGCTCGCCCGACTCTGCTCATCCTTCTCTCGTCGGTGGCGCTGCTGCTCGTCATGTCGTGCGTGAACGTCGCCGGCATGCAGCTCGCCCGCGGGGCCGCGCGGCAACGGGAATTGGCTGTGAGAGCGGCACTCGGGGCTTCAAGGTTGCGGATCGCCGCACAGTTGCTCGCAGAAAATCTTGTTCTGATTATAGGTGCGGCCGGGGTTGCGTTGCTCATAGGATTCACGGGTCTTCGCGCCCTCAAAGCTCTTGCGCCGTCCCAGATTCCGCACCTCGAGACCGCCCGCCTCGACTCGATCGTCCTGCTCTTTACATTGGTTGTCGCCACGCTGACGGGACTTCTTTCCGGCCTTGCGCCGGCCATGCTCGGCTCGCGCGTGGACTTGAACGAAGTCATCAAGGGCGGGGGAGCGCGAACCGGCTCGGCGCGCGAACAGCACCGCCTTCGCAGCATCATGGTGACCGCTGAGGTCGCGCTGGCTCTGGTGCTCTTGGTCGGCTCGGGCTTGCTCACGCGAAGCCTCATCCATCTCATATCCGTCAATCCCGGCTTCAGCACTCACAACCTACTCGCGCTTCGCGTCTCCCTTTCCGAAAAAAGTTACCCCAAACCTGAGCAGAGGATTGCCTTCTTGAGCGAGCTTCTGGCGCGGGTGCGGGCGCTGCCGGGCGCTCGTGCCGCCGGCGCGGGCAGCGGATTGCCCACACTCGGGTGGTGGTCTCTCGCCGGGACTGATATCGAAGGCCAGCCGGAGATGCCTCCCGGATTGCGCCCCGATATTGCCACGGACATGGTCAGCACCGATTACTTCCAAACCCTGGGCATTCCACTGCTGGCTGGGCGGGGATTCAACGCTCAGGACCGCCCAAACACAACCCAGGTGGCAATTGTCAATCAAGCTTTTGTTCGGGAGTACTTTTCCGGCCAGAACCCGATCGGCAAGCACGTCGGGCGGAGAACCCCTCCCGGTGCGTGGCGCGAGATCGTCGGAGTAGTGGGCAATGTGAGGCAACTTGGTCCCTCCCACGATGAGTCACCCGCCATCTACATCTCTTACCAGCAGGAACCAAGCGGGGACGTAAACCTGGTGCTGCGCACAGCCCGCGACCCGCTGGCGCTGGTGGCGGCGGTAAAGGCCGCGGTTCAGGCAGTGGACCCCGCACAGCCTGTGTACGACATCGCCACCATGGACGAGCGACTGTCAGATTCCATCGCGCCGCAACGCTTCAATGCCTTACTGGTGGGAGCGTTTGCTCTGGCGGCGCTGGGACTGGCAGGGATCGGCCTCTACGGCGTGCTCGCGTTTTCCGTTGCGCAACGCACATCCGAAATTGGCGTGCGGATGGCGCTGGGCGCGAGAAGCGGAGAAGTCCTGAAACTGGTCGTGGGCGAGGGGTTGCGGCTCTGCGGCCTCGGTGTGGGATTCGGCCTCGCAGCTTCGGCGCCGCTGACCCATCTGCTCCGGGGGGCACTGTTTGGCGTCAGCCCTTCTGATCCCGTGACCCTCGTTGTGGCATCAACAGCGCTCCTGCTGGTGGCCGTGATGGCTTGTTACATCCCCGCGCGTCATGCCACCGCGATCGATCCCATGGTGGCGCTGAGGCATGAATAGGGACCGGGAAAGCGCAGCACAACGAAACATATCAGTCCTCTCCGGTGTCTACGAGGTCGTACGGTCAAGGAGCGTGGCAGAGACGGTCATAGATTTGCATTAGGACAGCTACAACTGCGGTTGTGGCTGCGGGAGTGCCGGGCAGTTCAGAGGCACTCGGTTGGGGCGGGGGTTTTCGAAGTGCTCGAAGTCAAAGGGTTGACCAAGAGGTACAACAGTAAAGCCGTTGTCGATGACGTGAGTTTCCGCATCGAGCCGGGCGAGGTTTACGGATATCTCGGCCCCAACGGTTCGGGTAAGACCACGACTGTAAAGATGCTGACCGGGTTGCTCGAGCCCAGCGCCGGCTCCATCTTTTTCAACGGTCGAGACATTCGCTCGGACCTCATCGGCTATCGCAGGCGTCTTGGCTACGTCCCCGAAGAACCGCACCTCTACCCTTACCTGAGCGGCAAGGAGTACGTGGAGCTGGTGGGGCGGTTGCGCTCCATTCCCGAGCCGTTGCTTGCCACTAAGTCTGAAAGCCTGTTGAACTTGATCGGCCTGGGGGCGTATCGCTACTCACCGATTTCCTCTTACTCGAAAGGCATGAAGCAGAAGATCCTGATCTGCGCCGCGTTGCTGCATGACCCGCAGGTGCTGATCTTCGACGAACCGCTTTCCGGCCTGGATGTCACCTCGGTGCTGGTTTTCAAAGACGTGGTGAAGTCGCTGGCGGCCGAAGGCAAGATCATCCTGTACACCTCGCACGTTCTCGAAATGATCGAGAAGCAATGTTCGAGGGTGATGATCCTCCACCGGGGACGCTTGGTGGCTAACGACCGAGTGGAACGGCTGAGGGACCTGATGAAGCTCCCCTCGCTCGAGGAAATTTTCCGTGGACTGGTCGTAGATGAGGATACCGAAAGGGTGGCGAAAGATATCGTGCAGGTAATGAAACTCGACACGTGAAGGAACTGCGCATGCCGGGCTGGGTTCAACTCCGAATGCTCTTTCACGATGATGAGACGCACTTCGTCGAACTCGCGAAGCATTTCTTTCATGAGTTCTTCGAGAACGAGTTCGTCTCGCTGGGGAGTGAGGCCCGGCTGACTGTCGTCAATGCTCTCGCCTTGCTTGCTCTCCCGCCCATTTTCTACACGCTTTTCCAGGTCGACACCTATGCAAACGTCTTTTGGAATGTGCCGTGGACATACCCCTCGGTTTCTCTGATTGACCATTACCGTTTCGTTACGTTTTCGATGGTCGTTATCGGGTTTGTTGCCATCCTTGAATGGGACGCGTTGTTTCTCGATCGGCGGGACTATGCGATCTTGACTCCCTTGCCCCTTAAAGCGGCGAAGATTTTCGCAGCCAAAATCACCGCGCTGCTGCTTTTCCTCTCGCTCTTCGTCGTTGATGTCGGAGGCATTCCCACCCTCCTGTATCCTCTCGTGGAAACGACGGGCATACGCGGACACCACGTATCCTTCCTTCGACTCTGCGGTATGATCGCGGCCCACGGTTTCGCAATTGCCAGCGCTAGCGCCTTTAGCTTCCTGCTCTTTGTGGCGCTGCAAGGCCTCCTCGTCAATTTGCTGAGCCCCCGGGCCTTCAAAAAGGTATCGCTTTTCGTGCAAGTCCTCGGCATGGTCACGCTGCTGCTTTTGCTCTTCTCGTTGCCGATAATCTCCACCCTCCTGCCCACCGGACAATACGCGCGCAGCACACAGCCCATCTGGCTCCCGCCCCTCTGGTTTATGGGCCTCTATCAAACCCTTCAGGGCTCGGACGTTGCCGCGTTCCACTCTTTAGCCCGGATATCGATCGTGGCGCTCGGCCTCGTGACCCTGGCTTGCGCAGCCGGCTATATTCTCAACTACAAACGGCACATGCAGCGGGCGCTGGAAGCCACCGAGGCCGACACCGCCAGCCCATCCTGGCTGGCTCGTGGGGCGAGGTGGGTCTTGAATCAATTCCTGCTGCGTAAGCCGCTGGAGCGCGCCACGTTTTTCTTCGTGGTGAGTACGCTCGCGCGCAGCACCAGGCACCGGCTTTACCTGGCTGCGTACGTCGGGGCGGGATCAGCACTGGCCACATTCGGAATATTACAGATGGTGCACACGGAGGGCCGAAGCGTTCGCACGATTTTGTTTCCGCCCAACAACGCCTTGCTCAGCATTCCGCTGATCCTTTCATTTTTCCTCCTTTCCGGGATGCGCATCGTGTTCACGATTCCGGCAGAACTCCGCGCCAATTGGATCTTTCAGTTAGCTGAGGACGAAAGCTGGCTCGATTGCTGCACTGGAGCACGCAAGGCCATGATCCTGTCTGCTGTCTTACTGCTCATCTTACTCTTCCCGCTCTACGCGGTCCTCTGGGGATGGCTCGTTGCCTTCGAGCATTTCATCTTTGGCTTGATGCTTTCGCTCATTCTCGTTGAACTACTCCTGATCAACTTCCGCAAAGTCCCCTTTACGTGCTCATATCAGCCAGGCAAGGCATATATTACGGTGCTCGGGGTTTTCTATTGGTTCGCTTTTACAACCTACGCTTACACCATGGCCACACTCGAACTCTGGCTGCTCCAGGAAGTCCTGCCTTGGATTGCCGTCATCGCTATACTTCTTTTGGCGCTGGCGGGATTGACTCTGTGCCGGAAGACGAGTCCAGTTGAAGGACGCGGGCTGATCTACGAGGACGAGCCCAACCCCGACTTGCAAACCTTGGGCCTGAGCGATTGAACCTCTCACCACCAAGGCACCAAGACACCAAGAAAGCCCATGGCAGCGAACTACCCTATGATTTCTTGGTGCCTTGGTGTCTTGGTGGTGAGACATCCTGCCCGACCCCTGGGCTAGGTATGTGAAGATTTCTCTTGACAAATCGCCTGCCCCATGGTAGCCTATCCTTGTGCAATGCCTGACCGGCGGGGGAGTTCTTCCCGCGCCCATCCCACTTCTCACTCCAGGAGGAATCGTGTCTCTACGCAAACCACCGCAACCTACACCCGAACTGCTCGACGCCGCCCGCCGCAACGCCCAGCGCTCCACCGGGCCGCGCAGCCCCGCCGGCAAGCAGAACTCGAAAATGAACGCCCTCCGGCACGGCGAGCGCTCCCGCCCCGACCATCACTACCTGGTGATGCTGGCGCTGGGCGAAGACCCACAAGAGTTCGATTTCTTGAAGCGGGAACTCAGCTTGTCGTATGGCCCCGGAGACCCGCTCTGGCAGAAGCAGATCGACGACCTGGCGCGGCTCTACTGGCGGCGCGATCGCTTGCAACGCGCCCAGGAAGGCCTGATGCGACGGGCCATGCTGGCGGTGGAGGAGCGGCAACGCCGACGGCGCCAGGAGATGGCGGCGGCCACTTTCGACGCCGCGCAGTCCGAGGATCTGGACATGGCAGGGCCGGGGCCCAGCGATGCGGGGGTGCGGCTGCGCTGGCGGGTGTCCTGGCTGGAGGTGATTCGCGAGCAGGTGAAGCAGCGTGTGTTCGAGCCTAGGCAGGCTTCATGGATCGAATCTGCTGACCCCAAGCTGCAGGGCTGGCGGCAGGCGCGGCTGGCGAAGTTGCTGCGGCTGGCCAGCGAGTCGGCCCAGCAGGGCGCGCCCGGCCAGGAGTGGGAGGAATCGGTAGGGGCACGCCATGGCGTGCCCGTACAGGAGACCGAAGCTCAGTACGAGGAGTTGCTCCGTTTGCTGGAGGAGGAGATCGCGTGGGTGGAAGAGGAATCCGATTATGCCGAAAAGGTGCACGAGGAGAAAGTGGCCATCGAGCGGGACGCCTGCCTGGCGCCGGCGGGCGAAGCGTGGCAGATGATGCTGCGGCGGGAAGGGGCGCTGGACCGCTCGATTGACCGCAAGGTGAGGATCCTGCTGCACATGCAGAAAGAGTACCGAGCGCTGAGGGACACGCCGCCCCCTGACGAAGCGCTGGAACTGGAGGACGGGATCGCCGAGATACTGGGGCTTGACCTGCCAAGCGAGGAGCCCGAGACGGCGGGGGCCTCGTCCAGCCAGGCGCCGATCCCGACTGAGGCAGTAGCGGCGGGGCGGGGAACGGCAAGCCGTCCCGCCGAAGGCGGATCGGGCCTGCCCGAGCCTGCCGCAAGCGAACAAAAAATGCACGAACGAACCGGGAATGTTGATGAAAACAAAGGGGGGGGATTGGGAGGTCGCCCGGACAACGGGACTGTCTTGGAGTACGCAGGCGTTGGTCCAGACCATGCCGGAGTGGCGACGGAACAGGAGATATATTGAAAAATGAAGGAACGAATCTTGAATGTCGATGCAAGTAATGGGTGAAGACTTCGAGCAAACAGTGCTGCTCTGTAACCCGGCAAGGTTACCAATCGTCAGCGTTCTTTGTGGGCCTGGGTTATCTGTAGGGTAGCTCTCTCAGAATGCTAAGAGACTTTACAAAGCACCTTCCCCTCGTCTGCGCCTTTTCGGCGTTTGCTCTATTGCTGCCCTCTTTGCTTTCGGGCCAAGCTCCCGCGACGGGGTCAATCACCGGCCATGTGCGCGGCCCTGGCGGAGTTTCGGTGCCTGCCGCCACGGTTCAACTGATCAATCCGCAAACCGGCGCGCGCAAAGAAACTTTGACGGACGAGGAGGGTAATTTTGCTTTCACCGGAATCCCGGCTGGAAATTATCGTCTAAGTTTGTCTTTGGTGGGATTTCGCCCTGATGTACGTGAGCCGGTCCCGGTGACTCCCGACAAGGCGCTCAAAGTCAATTTGGCGATGGTTCTTGCCATGCCGGAGGCAGCCACCCCACGTCAGGCGCATGGCGAGGTAAACTCGCCGCTACAGCGCCCCAAAGGCAACTTGGCGGCACTGCCGGGGGGAGCGCGGAATCGCGGCCAATACTCTGCGGGCTCAGAGAATTCCCTTGGCGAAGGCGCCGGAGCCGAAGGAGAAGAAGGAGTGATCCGCATTGCGGAGAATGGGGGCGCGGAAAATGGCGGCGCGGGAAACGCTGCTGCTGGCGAGCCCGCACCCGAGAATCCCGACGCCTCCACGAGCGCGGCCAACTCTTTCCTCCTGGCCGGTGGGGTAGGTGACGTGGCCACTCCCGGAGAAGGCCGTGGCGGCCGGAGAGGAATGCCTGGTGGAGGCATGGGTTTCGGCGGGGGTCCCGGCGGCGGCGCTGGAGGAGGCTCAGGCAGCCCCTTCGGTGGAGGGCCCGGCGGGGGAAGTGGGGCCGGCGGAGGGTTTGGCGGGGGCGGTGGCGGCTTCGGGGGAGGAGGTGGCGGGGGTGGCGGCGGAGCCCGCGGCTGGGGTCGCAATCGCGCCCAGGTGAATCGAATCCGTGGCAACGTTACAGAGCAGTTTACGAACTCCGGCGTCGATGCTCATCCCTATCCCCTGAACGTGGCTGAGTCGCCTCGCATTCCCTCCTACCAGGAAACCTTCGGGTTCTCTCTTGGCGGCCCGCTGGTGATCCCCAAGATTTATAACGGCAGCAATAAGACGAGTTGGTTCGCAAGCTACAACTTGCAGCGCGGAAGGACCGGCCTTGACAGCTTTTCCACCGTCCCCACCGTGGCGGAGCGCCGCGGGGATTTTTCCGACGCGGTCATTGCTTCCGGCCAATACACGGGAAAGATGCCTGTTATTTTCAACCCCCAGTCGAAGCCGTGTAAGAATGTGCCCACGCCTTTCCCCGGAAACCTCATTCCCCCGCAGTGTCTGGACCCCGCCGCTTTGGGTTTGCTGCAATACATCCCCCCGCCCAACCTCCCCGGGCAGGTACAGAACTTTCATTTGCAGGTGCCCTTGCCCACGTCGAATGACCACGTGATGGGCCGCATTGGCCAGCAGATCGACTCCAAGGACAGCTTGAATGTCATGTACTACTTCAACAGGTCGAGCAGCCAGTCGGTTAACACGTTTCCCGGTATAACCTCGCACTCCTCGGGCCGTGGCCAGAACCTGAGCGCGAGCGAATCGCACACTTTTAATCCCCGCCTCGTCAATACCCTGTCGCTGAACTTCAATCGCATGCGCACGTCCTTGCTGAACGCCTTTGCGTTTCAAGAGGACATTGCCGCGCAGTTGGGGATTACCGGGGTTTCGACCAATCCCTTCGATTGGGCAATCCCGACGATCAGCTTCACCAATTTTGGAGGCTTGAAGGATCCTCTCCCATCGCTCACTCGCCCCCAAACGATCCGCGCTAATGATGTTCTGATCTGGAACCGCGGGAAACACAACATTCGCCTGGGAGGGGAACTGCGCCGTGTGCAACAGAATTCCGAGACGGACCCTAACGCCGACGGGACGTTCAGCTTTACAGGATACGGCACCAGTAACTTCAACAATGGCTATCCCGTGCCCGGGACAGGATTTGACTTTGCGGACTTTCTCCTGGGCCTTCCCCAGACCACCTCTGTCCGTTACGGCGTGGCGAGCAATTACCTGCGGACCTGGGTCACCACAGGCTTCATTCAGGACGACTGGCGCGTAAGCCAACATTGGACGGTCAACGGCGGCGTTCGGTACGAATACTATCTGCCCTTTACCGAAAAGTATGGCCATCTGTCGGACTTATCATTTGCACCCGGCTTCACCTCGCCCGAGGTGGTTACTGGCGCAAACCCGGGTTCTCTGCCTCCCTCGCTCATTCACAGCGACTGGCATAACTTTTCGCCTCGCCTGGGGATTGCTTACCGGCCATGGATTCAGCACCACTTGGTCATGCGCGGGGGCTATGGGATCTTCTACGATGGCAGCATCTACTCGCGCATGGTAACCAACATGGTGGACCAGCCTCCTTTCGCGCAGGCTTCCACGTTGACGACCAATCCGCAGCAAGTACTGACGCTCGAAGATGGGTTCTCGGCCCTTTCCTCCAACACGATTCACAACACCTATGCGGCCGACAGTAACTTCCGCCGGCCCTATGCGCAGACTTGGAACTTCAGCCTGGAGGACGAGATCGTCCGCAACGTCGTCCTTTCGGTGGGTT
>Ga0326728_10012633_pt1 | contig 18677 bp, 17 predicted proteins | sample MB3enrmetagenome_FD_207602 | JGI IMG/M metagenome (GOLD analysis project Ga0326728, IMG submission 207602) | Lab enriched peat soil microbial communities from McLean, Ithaca, NY, United States - MB31MN | ecosystem: Environmental > Terrestrial > Soil > Wetlands > Peat | place: USA: New York... | reverse complement strand
GGGACCTAGGTTAGGTCTCCAATTCCGTAGAAGAGGCGAGAGAAAAAGGGTGTTCCTCATCGATTCGCACCAACTCAAGCCCCGATGATCCTCCTCATTTTCTCCCTTCTTCGCATGGCTAAGGCCACGTAGCAAATCGACACACTCTCCCCGGCTCGGTCGCCGCTATCGCAAAACAGTGGCGGCTGTTCGTGCCGGAGCGTGTCGACGGGTAAAGACAAGCCAGAAGGAGAACAGTATGTCAGAAAATTATCAGGAAATGTGGGCTTCCCTCGGCCTCAATCTTGAAGCACACCGGGGATTGCTCTCAGTGTTATCGGATGCCTACCAGAGTATATACCTCTCTCAAAAGAACAGACCGGCGGGAATGGGGTATTTCGATTTCGTCGTGTCAGAAGTGCACGGTCTCAGGATTGTCGAGCTCCTGAAGGACAAAGCCGCAGGCAAGCTCATAGTAGGTACCTTTTGCGTGTACGTTCCGGAGGAACTCATCCTTGCCCTGGACGGTGTTTCCATCGGACTGTGCGCCGGGGCGGACGTCGGCACGGAGGAGGCAGAGAAATTTATACCCCGCAACACCTGTGCCCTGATTAAGGGGTTCATGGGGTTCAAGCTGGCCGGGCTCTGCCCGTACGTTGAGTCAGCCGATCTCATCATAGGCGAGACAACCTGCGACGGCAAGAAGAAGGCCTACGAGATCTTCGACGAGATTACCAAGAAAGTGTACGTCATGGAACTTCCGAACAAGAAGAGCGATGAGGGGAGAGCGCTCTGGACGAACGAAATAAGAAGGCTGGCTCAGAAACTCATCGAGGTCACGGGCAGGGAGATCACCCTCGACAAACTGAGGGAGGCGGCCCGGGTCGTCAATGCTAAACGGCGGGCCTTACAGAGGCTTTCCGACGCGCGGGCCAGTGACCCGGCCCCCATCTCGGGGCTTGACGCCCTCCTGATAAACCAGATTTCTTTCTATGACGATCCGGTCAGGTTTACCTCCAAGCTGAACGAGCTTTGCGATGAGTTGGATGAGCGGGTGGCGCACGGGACCGGCATTGCACCGAAGGGCGCCGTAAGAGTGCTCGTTTCCGGGTCGCCCATGGCTATCCCCAACTGGAAACTCCACTCGATAATCGAGAGCAGCGGAGGCATCGTGGTGGGCGAGGAGGCGTGCGTGGGGGAGCGCAACTTCCGAGATCTTCTTGACGCGTTTTCCACCGTCGATGAAGCCCTCCAGAAGATGGCCGACCGGTCCATGGGAATCAATTGTGCCTGTTTCACCCCAAATGACGAAAGGCTGGCCGACATACACAACATGTCATCAAAGCTGCATGCTCAGGGTGTAATCCATTATGCCCTCCAATTCTGCACCCCATACCTGGTTGAAGCGTACCGGGCAAAGAACTCGGTCGAGGCCGCGGGTTTGCCTTATCTCAGGATCGAGACTGACTACAGCCTTGAGGATGCGGGTCAACTCAAGACCAGAGTAGAGGCTTTTATAGAAATGATCCGGGACGTGAAACGATCTTGATTATCGCCGGTATCGATATAGGTTCCCGCTACATTAAGTACGCGGTGCTCCACAAGGGAGCGGCGCGCTTTTTGCGAGAGGAAACGGGTTATGACCCTCTGGCCGTTTGCAGGCGGCTGATCGAGGGTACTGCTCCCGACCGTGTACTCGCGACTGGATACGGCAGGCATCTTCTGGCGGCCGATAGGCACATGGATACGATAACCGAAATAAAGGCGGTGGCGAGGGGGGCACGGGAAGTGTTCCCCTCGTGCCGCACGATCATCGATATCGGAGGCCAGGACACGAAGGTAGTGCTCCTCAAGGCCGACGGGGCCGTCGGGAACTTCGAGATGAATGACAGGTGTGCGGCCGGTACGGGAAAATTCCTGGAGATCATGGCCCGGGCCCTCGGTTTTTCCATAACGGATTTCGGACTTCGCTGCGAGACGAGTCAGCAGGTGAATATCAGCAGTCTGTGCGCGGTCTTTGCCGAGTCAGAAGTAATCACGCTCATCGGGAAAGGAGTAAGGAGGGAGGTGATCGCGACAGCCCTCCACAACTCGATAGTCACACGCATTCTTCCCCTTGTGAAGAGGGTCGGTATCGTTGAAGAAATTGTGTTTGCGGGCGGATGTGCCCGCGATGTCTGTTTACAAAAAATGCTGACGGAACGATTGAACAAAAGCGTCCTCGTATACGACCAGCCCGACATGCTGAGTGCATATGGTGCCGCCCTGTGCGCTCTCGATTACATAAAGTCACCTATCCGGAAAGTCTCACTCTCTCCTTAACCGGTGGCCGGAAGACTGACGATGACCCTGGTCCCTTCTCCTTTTTCGCCGTAAATCGCCAGCGTCCCATGGTGTTTTTTTGCCGTCAGCCTCGCGATGGGAAGACCGAAACCCGTGCCCTCGGTCTTTGTTGAAAAAAACGGGGTGAATAACCTCTCGCTCTCGTCGAGGGGAGGCTCGCCTGAATTGAATAACTCGATTCGGATGTTGCACGGCGGGGTATCTTCGAGAAGAGATGAAATTGTCACACACGCCTTTTCCTTGCCTGCTGCTTCCATGCTGTTCTCAACGAGATAGTAAAAGAGATACTCCATCCATTTCTGATCACCTTTCACATAACGCGCCTGCTCCTGCACCTCGACGTGAACGGCGACGTGTGAATACATGCCCCCGTCTTTGACCTTTTCAAGCGCAGAAGCGACAACGCCCTCAATATCAACCACGTGAAAGTCGGGCTCCCCCTGGAAGATATCCATGTAGACCTTGATATCCCTGACCATGTTTTCGAGCCGCTGGTTTTCACCCATCAACATTTGGAAAACGTCGTATTCCCTGGTTCCCTTCTCGACCCTTCCCTGCATCCTTCTTATGTTCCACCCAATTACCATAGCAGGATTTCTGACCCTGTCCGCGACCTCCCTCATCACCTCTATATCGCAGCTTATCGTAGTCTCGATATAGGCACTCGTTTCAGCCAGAAGACAGAGATCGAGTTTTTTGTTTATGGCGGAGAGGGCCAGGTTTCTCTGTTCGGGGGGGACCTCTGTTGCGACGATTTTGTGGCAGAACTGTCGTATCATGGCGAAACCGAGGTTCGAAAATCTTTGATCGAGGCTTACCTCGACGTGCCTCACTCCGACGCCCCAGAGGTAAGCGAGGAATTCATCGTCGGGCCTTGACCGGAAAAACGACGCGAACCAGCCTGCCCATACACGTTTCATATGGCCGGGCTGCTTTTCTTCATCCAGGAACGGCCTGGTATCCGCCAGGTCATGGAAGAAGTCGTAGAAATAATCAGCAAAAGCATCTTTCTTGCCGACGAAAAGCTGCGTCAGCTCTTCAAGGACATCTTCTTCGTTCTCATGGATCCCGATCACATCGAGAAAAAGGCGAAGTTTTTGATGAGGGGATGTAGATGGCACCATTCCTATCCTGGATATAGTATAAGCCGTTTCCTCTTCATCTTTCTCCCCGATCAGCCCTGGATCCAATAAAACCGCCTATTGACCCCACATTTCACCTATTGACAGCTACCGTAGCCTGTAGCTGCCGAAGATAATCGCACCAGGACTCCATCCCTTTATCTTTGCGGGCAGACACCTCGAAGATACGGGCGGCCGGATTGATTCTACGGATGTTCGCCAGGGCCGCTTCGCGATCGAACTCCGCAGCCTCGCTCATATCCGTTTTGGTAAGAACCACAATGTCGGCAGCGTGAAAAAGGGGCGGATATTTAAGGGGCTTGTCCTCCCCTTCCGTCACGGACAAGAGTGCCACGCGAAGGTTCTCTCCGAGGTCGAACGATGATGGGCAGACGAGATTACCGACGTTTTCGATGAAAAGAAGATCGAGCAGCTTCGGGTTCAGGTTCCCGACAGCCCTGGCGACCATATCTGCATCGAGGTGGCAGAGAGTACCGGTCGTAATTTGAACAACCTGAGCCCCGGTGGTGCGAAGACGTCGAGCATCATTGTCCGTTTCCAGGTCACCGACTATCACCCCGATCCTGCCTGGCTGACCGAGCTTCTCGATGGTTCTCTGCAAGAAAGTGGTTTTGCCGGAACCCGGTGAGGAGAGGACGTTCAGGACCAGAAGACCCAAGGCGCTGAAAAAACCGCGGTTCCGTTCGGCGAGGCGGTCGTTTGCGGCGAAGATCGACTGGCGCACCTCGATCACTCGACTCGATGCGTGATCGTGATGATGAGGTGAGTGGTCATGATCGTGCTCGTGTCCCTCGTGGACATGCATGCCGATCTGCCTTCCCTCGGCGTCCGATCCGTTTCTCTTCACGAGCGGCGAGGCCACCTCTTCAGCCGGCTTGCCATCAATTCTTGTCGGTCCCGGCAGACCACATCCGCACTCTTCGCACATGCCTTACCCTCCTTCAAAAAATGCTCTTGTTTTTCATGGCTCATGTCTTCTTCACCGATTAGTGCTCACGCATCCATTCAGGGTTACTCTATCGTGTTCTTCGCGACAAGTAAAGCGGTCAAGAGGCGCCTTTACTTGTCGCGACAGTTCCTCCATGGTCCTTCCTCGCACCCGTCTTCACCGGATTGGGTCCCATGGCCCTCACCTTTTCGGTGATTTCACTATCCCGGGGAAGCGCGTGTTCAATGGCGGCATCACTTTATGTGTATCCTTCCCTTGGGTTCTTCCACGAAGCTGCCTATCACCCAGTAATCCAGGGACAGACCGGATGCTTCACGAGCGAACCCATCCATGTCATCTTTGGGGAGGGCGATGAGGAGTCCGCCTGACGACTGCGGGTCAAAGATAAGTTCAAAGGGAAACCCGCCGGCTTCGGCGTCTACAAAGGGGGCATAGAAATCTCTGTTTTTGTAAAGGCCGCTCGGGGAAAATCCTTTGGCCGACAGCTCTTCCGCCTCGGGAAAATAGGGAAGTTTGTCGGCATAGACGTCCACCCCGAGGCTCTCCTTTATCATCTCCTTGAGATGACCGGCAAGACCGAATCCTGTGACGTCCGTCGCCGCGTGGGTAGTAACGGAGAGCATGGCTTCCGATGCCCGGCGGTTGAGCGTGGCCATGACCGAGATCAAATGCGTTTCTGTTTCCTTTGAAACAAGATCGCCTTTCATCGCCGTTATCAGAACGCCCGTGCCGAGGGGCTTGGTGAGGATGAGTTGATCACCCGGCTGCGCGCCCTCATTCCTCACAATCCTTTCCGGATGGACGAGGCCTGTTACCGAAAGCCCGTACTTGATCTCCTCGTCGTCGACGCTGTGTCCGCCGAGGAGGCTTGTGCCCGATTCCCTCAGCTTGTCGGCGCCTCCGCGGAGAATCTCCCGCAGTACGGCGGTAGTGAACTTCTTTGGGGAGAAACAGACGATGTTAAGGGCCGTTACGGGACGGGCGCCCATGGCGTAAATGTCGCTCAAGGCGTTCGCTGCGGCAATCCGGCCGAACCAGTAAGGATCGTTCACCACAGGGGTGAAAAAATCGACCGTCTGAACAAGGGCCAGATCGTCGCTGATCCGGTATACCCCTGCGTCCTCGAATCCTTTGAGACCGACGATCACGTTGGAGTCCTCGGGGATATCTATACCGCAGAGTATGTTCGAGAGATCGTTGGGGCCTATTTTCCCCGCGCACCCGCCGAAGCGGGCATGGTGGGTGAGTTGTATGTCCACATGCTCCTCCTTTCGCGATTGGTTTGCCTGCCGCCGGATCGGAAGCGGCGAACAGACAAAAATGCCGGCACACGCCGGCACGCGTCAGGAGAAGCCCGGAAGGGCCTACGTTCCTGCGGGGAGAATCTGCTCCATTACCAGACGTATGGAGGCCACACAACGTGCACCACCCGGTGCACTTCTTTCACATCATGTACGTATACTCGGCATTCCTCACCTTTACCCGTCGTTTTCAGATTCACTTACCGCATGACTGTATACCGACGCCGGAATGAAAGTCAAGTTCTTCAGCGGGGGCTGCAACGGGAAATCAGGTGTGCTGTGATGACTTTTTTTTGTTTGACATAGAGGAATATTTGATTTAGCATAGGTTGTGTTTTAAATTCCCGGCGCGTAAAGGAGGTGAGACTATGCCCGCACGTCCGGTGCCTTTTTCTCTCATATGAGCGGTCACATCCGGCCGCGAAAGGCCTAGGCTAGGTCTTCCGACTCCATGGAAGGAGAGAGAAAGGGAGTTGCCCGTCTCCTAGCTTCCGTCGCACTCTGATCTTTTCCCCACCTTTTTCCTCCTTTTGTACTCTCTATTATTGACTGTGACCCGGATTTGTCTTTTTCAGGAGATGCCCGGATTGTCACGGTAAGAAGGCGCATCCTCAAGAGGGTGCGGAAAACGTAATGGTTGAGCCGCTTATCGATGACGAATATACGGGTGAGCCGCCCGCCATGATGGAAGCGATGGTGCGGTTCAACAAATCCATCGGCGGATAAGAAAGTGCGGGACATGATCCTGAGAGTCAGCCGAAAGTGTGCTGGTGCAGGGCAGCGAAGCGATGAAAGATACCGCCGGTATAAGCGTCGGCTCACCACCATGATAGAGAAAGCGCGTACACAAGGCCCTTCAAAAGGGGGAGCATATTCGTGAGCTCGCCGTTATCGAGACAGGACAAGGGGTGCAAGGCCGTAACGCCCGGGCCGGTGAGGCCTGGTTATTAAATTCCGAAAGGAGGGTGTAAACATGGGCATTGAGGACAAAAAGGTGGGATCGGAAGAGATCGAAAAGGAAAGCAAGCGCGATTTTTTGAAGACGGTCGGCGCGGGACTCGGCATGGCGGGGCTGGCAACGGTGTTAGGGGGGCAGGCCTTTGCCCAGAGTGATAAGAAAGGGAAATACGTGGTGGTCATCACGCATGGGGCAGACGACCCGAATAGGGCGATCTTCGGCCTCCTCATGGCCATGACTGCGGAGGACAAGGGGTGGGGCCAGGTGAACGTATGGATGACCCTTGGCGGGGCGGACCTCGCACACAAGAAGAGGACGGACAAGATAGAGTCGCCCATTTACAAGGGCTTCGGCAACGCAACGCAGATCATGAAGAAGATCAAAGACAAAGGAGGATGGTTTGGGGTTTGTCCCCCCTGCGCCGAGTTCTACGGATCGACCGGAAGCGATAGACATGAGTTTGTGGAGCAGGCGGGCGGAGACTGGCTCATGAAGAACATACAGGACGCATGGGTGGTTTATATATGATCCACAGGCGCGAAGCGAAAGCGGACCGCCGGGAAGGACTCCGGGCTCACGGCAGAGGAGGAAACGGGGTGACGACTGAGGATCGGCAGGCAGGGCCTCGACAGGACTGCGACGCTGACATGGGCGGTCCGCTGCGGGAATCGATACGGGTGGTATCGGGCGGGTGCATCCAATGCGACTTGTGTCAGACGGAGTGTGCGTTCCTGAGAAAACACGGAAAACCGAAGGAGATTGCGGATCGGTACGATCCCTCGGCTAAAGAGTACCAGACCTTGCCCTTCGAATGCAGTCTCTGCGGGCTCTGCACCGCTGTCTGCCCGGCGGGGGTCGATCCCTCGGCTCTTTTTCTGGAAATGCGCAGGGAGGCGGTCAGGCGCGGCGGCGGGGCCTTTCCGGAGCATAGCAGCCTCAAGGGCTACGAACGGCGCGGGACGTCCCGCACCTTTTCCTACTATGGCTTGCCCGAGGGCTGTGAAACGGTCTTCTTCCCCGGGTGCGCCCTGGCGGGGACCAGATCTGAAAAGGTCATCCTCGTCTATCAGAGGTTGAAGGAACGGACCCCGTCCCTCGGCATCGTCCTCGACTGTTGCACGAAGCCATCCCACGACCTGGGGGACGAGGCACACTTCAGGGAGATGTTCGAAGAAATGCGGGAGTACCTCATGTCGCAGGGGGTCAAGGAGGTGCTGGTCGCCTGTCCCAACTGTTACAGGATGTTCTCCCGCTACGGCGCCGGGCTCTCCACGAAAAGCATATACGAATGCCTCGCCGGGGATGGGAAGGCCCTCAAATCGGGGGATGCGGGTGAGGTGACGATCCACGACCCCTGCGCGGTCAGGTTTGAGGCGCCGGTTCAGGATGCCGTGAGGACGCTTCTCGGCGAACAAGGCCTCAGGATCGCGGAGATGGACCATTCCGGCGCCCGCACCCTGTGCTGCGGCGAGGGCGGCGCTGTCGCGTGTCTCGTCCCCGATTTCGCGGCGAACTGGGGCAGACTCCGCCGGAAGGAGGCCCGCGGAAGGAAGGTAATCACCTACTGCGCGGGGTGCGCCGGCTCACTCTCCCGGCTCGTCCCGTCGGCGCATGTGCTCGACGTGCTTTTCGAACCCGTTGAGGCGGCGGGAAAGGCGCGGGTGACGAAGCCTCCCTTCACCTACTGGAAGCGGCTGAGGCTGAAAAAGTGGTGTAAGAAACACGTCCCCGCGGCGGTTGCGCGGGAGCGGACCTTTACAGGCAGAGAGGCGTCAAAAAAGGGTGCCATGGCGCGGTTTCTCCTGTTTCTCCTTTTTATTGTCGCGGTCATCGCTGCCGTCAAGGTTACCGGAGCTTCGCGATACCTGGAGCCTCAGACCTTAAGGACGTGGGTCCAGGGCTGCGGGGTATTAGCGCCCGCCGTCTACATGTGTATCTACGCGGTCGCACCGGCGCTATTCCTGCCCGGCCTGCCCGTCACCATTGCCGGCGGCATCCTCTTCGGGCCGTTCTGGGGCGTCGTCTACACGATCATCGGTTCCACCATGGGCGCCTGTCTCGCGTTCCTCGTGTCGCGGTACCTCGCGCGGGAGTGGGTCGAGGAGCGGCTCAGGAGTCCCCGGTGGCGAAGGCTCGACGAGGAGGTGGAGAGGCACGGGTGGAAGATAGTCGCCTTCACGCGGCTCATCCCGCTTTTCCCCTTCAACCTCCTCAACTACGCCTTCGGCCTTACCAGGATAGGGTTTCGACAGTATGCGGTCGCCACCTTCCTCTGTATGCTTCCCGCGTGCATTGCCTTCATCGTCTTCTCGAGCTCCCTCCTCGACCTCATCCGGGGGAGGGTCTCCCTGACGTTTGTCATCGGTCTTGTGCTCGTTGCCCTCGTTTCGATGTCCCCCCTATTTTATAGACGTTATAAGGCGAAACGGGGAGAGGAAGACCCGGTATGAGCTGTTTTGCAGTAGGCGCCTGTGAAGGTCGAATTTATTCCTTAAGGAGGAACCGGACATGTTGAAGCATCTGCTTTTGTGCGCCCTGACCTTTGTTTTATGCGCGTCATTTGCCGCATCCCCGGTGTTTTCGCAGGAAGCGGCGCTGACACCCAAAAATCCGCTCAAAGTCGACATGAGAGAGCGGAGTGTTTCCGTTCTCGCCCAGGTTAATGGGAAATACCTCGTGCAACCTACCCGCCACGGTGTGGTTTTCAGAGAAGGTAAAAACGGTGATAAGGCCGTCTTCGCCGCGCTGGCCGATCCGGAGACGTTTTACGAAAGCCTCCTGAAGCTCGGCCTCAAACCGGGCAACAACATGACCTGGGATAACAAGGAAAAGACCTTTGTGGAGGGAGACCGCCTTGACGTGTTCGTCACGTGGAAAGGCGCGAAGAGGATCTATCGCATGGACGAGGCAATCAGGGACAGTAATGGAAAACCCCTTGCCATCCGCTTCGGCGGCAACCTTAAAAACGCGCTCGAAATGAAGACGGGGTGCCTTATGTGCCTCGACAGTTGTCCCGTCGGTATTACAAGCAACGCCACCTACACCTATGGAGCGATCGAGACGAGGAAAGAAGCGTCCTTGACAGGGAACAAGGACGTCCTTCCGCCGGACGGCACTTTCGTCGTCATTACCTTCAGGGCAAAGAAGTGACAGGCAGCAGGGTGCGCCTGGGCTCTCTGGCAAGCGGACACAGGATGCGGGAGATAAAGAGAACGGGACCGGGGTGCGGCTTGTCAGGAGAATATCTCAAGGCCGCGCTCACGGGCCTCGTCGCCGGCTACTGCCTCGCTCTTGTACTTGGCCGCTCAGTGTGGCTCGACATGCGGGTAACTACAGGGCATGTGATACCGATTTTCGCCGCCTGTTTCGTGCTCTTTATCCGTGTGAGGAAACGGCCGATCAGGCTCACCCCCTTCCTGCTTCTTGAACTACTTGCCGCGGTCCTTCTGTTCTCCACTTACGGGTTCAGTTCTGCGACCCTCCTCATCGTCCCTGCCGGCCTTTTCAGGGAAGGCTTCCACCTGAGCTCTTTGTCTCTACTGAAGATCGACCTTTTTCTGCTTTGTTTCCTGGGGGTCGCGAATGCGGTCTGGATCTATCACGCGGTAACGAGAGGAAGGAGGAGAAACGGAAATAAGCGAGCCCGTGGCGAGTCAGCCAGGAGTGAAAACAAGGGCGCGGCCACCAACGTCGTTGCAGGCTGAGTTATCGCGCTGGATACGGATAAAGGCCCTGTTTCGGGGTCTTTATTTTTTGTGTATCTTTTGTTTTTTGCGCACAGGGTTGCACCTGCGCCACGCCTCGGGTTATAAATAAAGTTTGTCCTTGGGCACTCGGCACTATATGATTGCCCGACTTCTCCGGCGATTCCATATGCACTCGAGATAGTATGCCATTACTCCGGCTCAACGATATTTCAGTATCCTTCGGCGGACCACCGCTGCTCGACGGGGTGACGCTCCAGATCGAGACCGGTGAGAGGATCGGCCTGGTGGGCCGCAACGGCTCCGGCAAATCCACCCTCATGAAGCTGCTGGCCGGCCAGATTGCCCCTGATGCAGGCACCATTGTCCGCGAAAAAGATGCGGGAGTCGCGCTGCTGCCGCAGGATGTCCCCGATGGGCTGACGGGAAGGGTTTACGATGTCGTGGCTTCAGGTTGCCGGGAGCATATGGAGCTGCTCCGGGAATACCATGAGATTACCTTATCGATCGGCCGGGGCAGCAAAGGTGCGGGCCTACTCAGCACCCTTGAACAGGTCCAGCACCGGATAGAGACATCGGGGGCCTGGCAGTATCACCAACGAGTGGAAACGATGATCGCAAGGACCGATCTCGACGGGAATGCCGACTTCCGGTTTCTGTCTGCGGGTATGAAACGCCGGGTCTTTTTAGCCAGGGCCCTTGTGAGCGCACCCGACGTGCTGCTCCTCGACGAGCCCACCAACCACCTGGATATCGCTACCATCCTTTGGCTTGAGGAGTTCCTGCTCAGGTATGAAAAGGCATTCGTGTTCGTGACTCATGACCGGGTGTTTCTCGCGCGTCTGGCGACGCGCATCGCGGAAATCGACCGGGGGCGCCTGCTCTCTTTTACCTGTGATTACGGGACCTATCTGGAACAGCGGCAGGCCCTGCTGGAGGCCGAAGAAAAGCAAAGGCACGATTTCGACAGGAAACTGGCCAAAGAAGAGACGTGGATCAGGCAAGGAGTCAGGGCGCGCCGCACCCGCAACGAGGGCAGGGCCCGGGCATTGGTGCAGATGCGTCAGGAGCGGGCGCGCAGGCAAGAGCAGGCAGGTGTCTCCCGACTCGTCATCCGGGAGGCGGAACGGAGCGGACGGATGGTTGCCGATGCCGAGGGGATCTCTTTTTCCTGGGACGACAGGAAAATTGTCACTGCCTTCTCCACCACTATCGTTCGCGGCGACAGGGTGGGCATCATCGGACCCAACGGGTGCGGCAAAACCACTCTCCTCAAACTACTGCTCGGCGCACTCGTTCCCCAGCAGGGAAAGGTCCGTCTGGGCGCCGGGATCAAGATCGCCTACTTTGATCAACTTCGCGAACAGCTCGATGAGAACAAAACGCTCAGAGAAAACATTGCCGACGGCAACGATACGATTATCATGGGGGATGCCTCACGCCATGTCGTCGGTTATCTTCAGGATTTTCTTTTTTCACCCGAGCGGACCATGTCGCCCGTCCGCACTCTCTCCGGCGGTGAGCGCAATCGCCTGCTCCTGGCGAAGCTCTTCGTCATCTCATCGAATGTGCTCGTCCTTGATGAGCCCACCAATGACCTTGATGCCGAAACGCTCGAGCTGCTTGAAGACCGGCTCCTCCACTACAAGGGTACGATCCTGCTGGTCAGTCACGACCGTGCATTTCTCAATAATGTGGTCACCTCCACAATTGTCTTTGAGGGTGAGGGGCGCATGCAGGAATATGTAGGCGGCTACGACGACTGGCTCAGGCAGGGCACATCCTCCATTGAGCCGTGTAGACCTGCAGCCCCAAAGGAGCAGAACCATCAGAAGAGGGAAAACGCACCGAAGGAGAAACGAAGACTCTCCTACAAAGAGTCCCGGGAGCTGGAAGCGCTGCCGCAGACAATTGAAGTCATGGAAGAGGAGAAGCGGCGCCTGACGGCAACCCTGAATTCCCCGGAATTCTATGCAAGCTACGATGCGGCTAAGTTAAGGGCGGCCAACGACCGGCTGGAGGCCCTGGAAAAGGGGCTGGATGAGGCCTACCACCGATGGGACGAGCTGGAAACGTTGGCTGCCACATTCAGCGCGAGCTAAAGATGAGGACGCCGGCCTGACACCTAAACAATCGGTTGTTTTTTTATGACCCGCTTGGCGCTTTTCAATGACCCGACCTTTTTTTGAAGGGTCGCAAGTTCTCTCGTCAGGCGCCCGACGCAGACCTCCTGCACATCGTTGTCCGCCATGGTCTTGAGCGTCTGCAGCAGTTGGCCTGCGTGTTCGAGCCTCTGCGCTGAATCGAGTGCTACTTTCCGCTCGGCGAGCAGCGCTACCTGTTTAACGAGCGCCTCAATTTGTTGCCTGACGTCAATGAATTCCGCCACGGTCGCCATTTTGTCGTCCCTTAGGTAGTTGCTGGTGATATTGTCAGGAATCGAGAAGCGATTGTGATCCGTATCAGCCGATCTCTTGACTAGCCGCGAAACGAAGAGGGTAAAATCGACTGGCTTTATAGTATACTCCCTTTATCGCGAAGTATCAGAAAAAGTCACCGGCTCATACGCGCTCTGGAAAGTAGGCTTTCCCACCCACGATCCTCATTCCGTCGATATTTTTGCCCGTCCGCCGGGCGCGATTTTCGATAGTGCGGGGCGAGGGTCTAAAAGAGATTGACAGATGACCATCACTCGTATCACTCTATAGAAAGGCGCATGGGCAGCCTTTTGCCCTCCCGAGGCCCTAGTGTGCGGGTGTGAGTGGCCCGGCGGAAAATGGATTTGACACAGCGGTACGGACTGATGATGAAGAAAAGCACACGTTTCCCCATCCCCGCTTTCGCCCTCGTCGTGTTATTTCTCGTTTCCGGCATGTCCTATGGGTTCAAGCAGGAAGATCTCGATAAGCTCTCGGCAACAGGGCAATGCCCGTTCTGCGACCTGTCTCATACCGATCTGCCCGCCGCCGACCTGTCGGGCAAGAGGCTCGCCGGCGCCAGATTGTCCGACGCCAATCTGCCGGATGCAAAATTGTCCAATGCCAACCTGCGAAACGCCAACCTGTCCCGCGCCAAGCTGACCAACGCCAACCTCTCCGGTGCCGACCTCACAGGTGCCAATCTGCCTGATGCCCGGCTCTCCGGGGCCGACCTGTCAGGTGCCAAGCTGACCAATGCCAACTTGTCCAAGGCCGACCTCTCCGGCGCCGATCTGTCTCATGCCAACTTCTCCGGCGCCGACTTGTCCGGTGCGAATGTCTCCAGGGCCAACGTTTCCGATGCCGATTTCTCCGGGGCAACGTGGCCGGATGGGAAAAAATGCGGGGCGGGCTCTCTTGGCGAGTGTAAGAAAGGTGCTTCCGGATCGGATAACAGGCAAAAAGGAGGTCGCGGCTCACGAGGCGGCTCTCCTATGGGAATGAGCTTCTGACGGCGCATGCGTCCCTCCCTCGCTTTTGCTCCCTCCTTTAGCACAAAAATCGAGGCTCTCCTTGCGGCTCCCGCCCTTTCGCGTTTTTCCCGCTATTTCCTCAACGCTCGATTCCAAGGGGAAGGCGAGCCGCTAAACCTACGAGATACGTGAGGGCAGCCGTTCCCATGATGATAAACAGGTTGTGCATGATATTCGTCGATATTCTTTTCCCGGACAAAACCGCCATAAAGAGGCCGGCTATCGATATACTGATAACGGCAACGAGAAAGGCGATAATTGCCGGGATGGCCGGATTTGCGTCCCACACGGTCCCGATGAGGAACGGCGCGAGGACCGGCAGCGCTCCCATGATGAAGAATATGCCGGTGGTCTTGAGGGATTCTTTCGGCTGAGGGGCTTCAGCGGTGGTTCTGATGGTTTTGACCAAACTCGATAGGACACCCGCGTCATCCCCGATGCTATCCAGTATGAACCTTACCGTTTCACTGCTGATCCCTCGCTCCACGAGGTCTTTTTCGAGCTCCCTTCTCAGTAGGGCAGGGTGGACCTCTTTCTTTATCGTTAACTCTTTGTCCGTTCCCTCATTCAGGTCACGGTGCCCTTTCGACGAGATGTAGGAGACCGACATTTCCGCGATCACACCGCCGATCATCGCGATCACTCCCGTCAACCCTATCATCAGGGTTTTTGCATGGGCCGCGAGCAAACCAATAACCAGCCCCAGTGTCTCTATGATGCCGGCCGTCATTCCCGGTATCGCTTCCTTGACCTTCACGATATACAGTTGCCTGTCGGCAATCCGTTCCATCATGTGCCATTGATGGCCGATTTCCTGCATTATGACGTCGGTGATGACTTTCCTGGTCTTCTCGTCGTTTTTATAGCATTCGAGCAGCTCCGCGTAGTCAAGAATGGCCTTCTTTTCACTGTGTTCGATGTAGTGAATGAATATGGTGAGCGGGAGGACGAGCGAAAAAAGCTTCAGCAGCACTATTCTGGACTTGATAAGGAGTGAAACCTTGAATGAAATACCATGGACGTCGTGCGCAATGCTGTGCCACACATGCGCATGTTCCCGCTCCATGGTTCCGATGTCAGCGATATCCATTTTCCGGTCGGGATCGTCATAGTTCGCTGCCAGAAAACGGTACAAACTCTCCGAGATGAGTTCCGACGACCAGAATGTCCTGAGCAGGCTTGGGGTCTCCTTCGTGTTGATGGTCACACCTCGCGAAGATACGGCCGGAAGAAGGCGCGCCGTGCCCGAAGCCCTAGTAGTTTTCCGCCAATAGCTCGTAGTAAGCCTGTGGATGGGCACAGGCCGGACATGATTCCGGCGCCTCCGGGCCTTCGTGGACATACCCGCAGTTCCGGCAGCGCCACTTCGTCGACGCAGCTCTTTTAAAGATCTTGCCCTTTTCGATATTATCGAGAAGGGCAAGATACCTCTTTTCGTGTCCCGTCTCAGCGACCGATATCATCCTGAAGACCTTTGCGATCTCGGGGAAGCCCTCGTCATCCGCTACCTTCGCGAAATCGGGGTAGAGCGTCCCCCACTCCAGATGCTCGCCTGCCGCCGCCCCTTTCAGGTTTTCGGCCGTTGTCCCCACCGGGCCCGTGGGGAAGGTAGCCGTAAATTCGAGGTCACCGCCCTGAAGGAGGTTGAAGAAGCGCTTGGCATGCTCCTTCTCGTTATCCGCGGTGTCCGAGAAGAACCACGCAATCTGTTCGTACCCTTCTTTCTTCGCCTGGGAGGAGAAATAGGTATACCTGTTCCTCGCCTGGGATTCGCCCGCAAATGCCTGGAGCAGATTTTTTTCGGTCCGTGACCCCTTTAACGTTGTCATAACGCCTCCTTTTTTTGATCCCTTGACCCGCGGTAAATCAGGCAGCCTTCCTTATCGGCTCGCTCCCGGGCGTCCTCATGTGCTTCCTTTTTTGCTCTCTCAAGCCCCGGTACAAGATCACTCTATACCGTTTTGGTGAGTTTTGCCAGGGGGATGCCCAGAGCATTTGCCACTCCTTTGCCGTATGCCGGGTCGGCCTTCAGGCAGTTGCCTATATGGCGGAGCTGAACCTTCTTCGGCGCCCCGCCGATCGCGCGGGCGGTATTCTCAAAGAGGAGCTTTTTCTTGTCGGCGGTCATAAGGCGGAAGAGCAAACCGGGCTGGGTATAGTAATCGTCATCCTCGCGATGGTTCCAGTGGTCTGCCGCGCCTTCCAGGCTAAGCGGCGGCTCGGCGAAATCCGGCTGCTCCTGCCACTCGCCGTAGCTGTTGGGTTCGTAATGGAGGGTACTTCCGTAATTGCCGTCGACTCGCATCATACCGTCCCGGTGATAGCTGTGGACCGGGCAGCGCGGAGCGTTGACCGGGATCAGATGGTGGTTGACGCCGAGCCTGTAGCGTTGGGCATCGCCGTAGGAAAAGAGCCTGCCCTGGAGCATCTTGTCCGGTGAGAAGCCTATACCGGGCACCACGCTGGCCGGGTTGAAGGCCGACTGCTCGACCTCGGCAAAGTAGTTTTCCGGGTTGCGGTTCAGTTCGAGGACGCCCACCTCGATCAGGGGATAGTCCTTGTGGAACCAGACCTTGGTGAGGTCAAAGGGGTTGTAGGGCAATTTCGCCGCGTCCTTTTCCGGCATCACCTGAATGTAGAAGATCCAGCGGGGAAAGTCGCCGCGCTCGATACTTTCGTACAGGTCGCGCTGGTTGCTTTCCCGGTCCATGCCGACGATCACCCCGGCCTCTTCATCGGTGAGGTTTCGGATGCCCTGCTGGGTCTTCAAGTGAAACTTGACCCAGTAACGTTCATTTTTGGCGTTGATGAAACTGAAGGTGTGGCTGCCGAATCCGTGCATGTGGCGGAAGGAAGAAGGGATGCCCCGGTCGCTCATCACGATGGTGACCTGATGGAGCGCTTCCGGCAGCGAAGTCCAGAAGTCCCAATTGTTCCCGGGGCTGCGCATGTTGGTGCGAGGGTCCCGTTTCACGGCGTGGTTGAGGTCGGGGAACTTCAGAGGGTCACGCAGGAAGAATACCGGCGTGTTGTTGCCCACAAGGTCCCAGTTGCCCTGCTCGGTATAGAACTTGGTCGCAAAGCCCCGGATATCCCGTTCTGCGTCGGCAGCGCCGCGCTCGCCGGCCACCGTGGAAAAGCGGGTGAAGGTTTCAGTCTTTTTCCCCACCCGAGAGAAGATCATGGCCTTGGTATAGCGGGTGATATCATGGGTGACGGTGAAGGTGCCATAGGCGCCGGAACCCTTTGCGTGCATGCGGCGCTCGGGGATTACCTCCCGGTCGAACTGGGCGAGTTTCTCAAGAAACCAGACATCCTGCATAAGCAGCGGTCCGCGTGGTCCGGCGGTCATCACGTTCTGATTGTCGACGACGGGCGCTCCGGCCTTGGTGGTCAGTTTTTTTCCCTTTCTCACAAAGACCTCCTCTTTTTGATTAATCGGGACTATGTTCGAGGTGACGCGCTTCGCGCGCTTCTCTTGTCTCGCTGCACTCTCGACAACACCCGTAATATTCGAGCCTGGTGTCAGCGATCGAGAAGCCCGTGCTCTTCTCTACCTCCCTCTTGTCAACGGCAATGGGGGCTCTATAATCGACTATCCTGTGACATCTTTCGCAGATCAGGTTGATGTGTTCTTCGAGATTGCCTTCGTAACGGTTTTCCATCTTATCGAACTGGAGCGTTCTGATAATGGCGTGGCGGGAAAGCTCGTTGAGCGTCGCATACACGGTCGAGAGGCTCAAACGCTCTTTTTTCCTTTTTGCCTCCTCATAGACAAGGCGCGCACCGGGATGCAGACGCCTCAGTTTAACCAGCGCGTTGACGATCGCCAGTCTCTGAGGGGTAATTTTCAACCCCTTTTCTTTAAGTTGTTCGATTATGGACTCTTTGCCGATCTCACTCAAAGCGGAATCATTCCTGATTAATAGAATGTAATGCCGCTCATGACATCTGTCAAGGGTGCTTCTTCAGGGGCCGGGCATCGATGTCCGGCCCCCGGGAGGAGGGGGCGCGCCTTAAGTTCATTCGGGGAGGACGCCCTCGATGCGTTTTAGAACAGGAACATGGCGCCGACCGACAGGGTGTCCTGCGTCTTGTATCGGCCTGCGTCGAAGGAATACTGATTAGACCAGTCGTGCCGGTACTCAGGTCTCAGGATGAGGTTCTTTGCCACCTTGAATTCGGTGGTGAAAGTCCCCTCCTTGAGTGTCTGTCCGATCCCGTTCGATAGTGTCGGCGGCGTACTCGTCGCCGATGTCATTGCGCTGTAGGTGCGGACCCCCTCCGGGTCGTTGAACCACTCACCCCGCAGCGCCACGGCGAACCACTCGTTAAAGCTATACTTGGCATATCCGGCTATGCCGTACCATCTCGCGTCGCGGGGACCGAGGGTTGTGAGTACGCCGTGCTCGGTCGCCCAATCCGTGTTCAGGACGAAGGTCAGGTTTTTGGTCGCATTTAACGTGCCCACCCAGTCGAAGAGAAAGCGGTTATTGCTGGAATCCCTTTCCGGCCCGTACAGGAAGTTAAAGGCCATGTTGAAGGGCTGGACGGGCGTCACGCCAAAAGAGAGTCCCACGGTCTTGCCGGTGTTGTTGTCGGTCGTCCTGTCCCAGGCGTTGACCAGATAAAATGCGCCATTGAAGGCGTCGGAGAAGGCGTAGTAGGTCCTTACGCCCGTAAGGGTGAAAGGCACTGCATAATTAAAGAGAAAGGATCGGGAATAGTTGAAGTTGTCGATCGCTTCGATCACCTCTGCCGTCTCCGGGGCGACGAATTTACCGAAAGAGAACTGCAGGCCCTTGCCTAGAGGGGCGTTATACGTGAGATAAGCCTGGGTCAGATCGAAA
>Ga0326728_10012632_pt1 | contig 18677 bp, 39 predicted proteins | sample MB3enrmetagenome_FD_207602 | JGI IMG/M metagenome (GOLD analysis project Ga0326728, IMG submission 207602) | Lab enriched peat soil microbial communities from McLean, Ithaca, NY, United States - MB31MN | ecosystem: Environmental > Terrestrial > Soil > Wetlands > Peat | place: USA: New York... | reverse complement strand
TAACGAATGAGTTGGTATTGCACCGCATCGGAAATCTGGTCGGGATGCTTTCGAAGCAACCACAACAGCGTCTGCTCCGTGAGCTGATGTCCAACCGCGGCGACGGTGTTTGGCTCCAAAACCAGGAAGTAATCCTCTGCATCCGGCGTCCGCTTCCAAACCCCGTTGAGGTATTCCACCAGCAGAGTCTTCTCCTGCGCGCGGAGCGCATCGACCGCTTGACGAACGGTCTCGATTTCGGTCAGGTCGGGCTTCTTGGTGGTCTCAGGCTTCTTGGTGGTCTCAGTCTTCTTGCTCATGCGGTCTCCATTCCGATTTGGGTACGTACAGCATCGCGCGATCTGTGACTTGCTCATGAGTCCATTACTTGGACCACAAGCCATCCCGGGAATGGAATTTCCTCGTAATTCTCTTTGCGCATGGACTGCGAATCACATCTATCCCAATGCTGACGGCAGAAGCATCGATACTTTTCGCCATATTCCCGAGCGTGAGGTTTTCGAACGACGAATCGCTTAGCTATCGCCTTGCAATCACCGTCCATGCACTTCATGCGTCCATCACCTGAGCGACGAGCCATTCCTCGTAGGTAACGGGCTCATGCCAGTTGGAGTGGTCGAGGGCGTACCAGTGAGGATAGCAGAATTCGTAGTATCCAGCATCTTCCGGATAAAGCTCACGCCGTTTAACGAAAACCGTCGCTTTACCGCGACAGTAGATGCACTTGATGGGTTTACTCGCGGTTGAGGTGTCCATCGAGCCGCTCTGCGAGATATCGAGCTTCCTGCTCCTGCTGCCATTCCTCCAAGGACTTCTTGGGCTTCTTGATCTCGGTCCAAATGCCCGTGGTATCATCCCACTTCCAACGTTTTCCCTTCGGGGTCGTGGCGATGAGATAGAAACCCGGCTGCTCGAAGGTGCAACTCCAAGCGTCCTTACCGGACGCGCTGAGAAGCTGGCTCTCCATGAGCTGCGGGCAGGGCCAGAGCGGAGCCGTCTCCTTCCAGGTACTCACGGCTGCACCTCGTAGATCTCGCGGAATGAATGGTCGCCAACACCGGGGCAGAACTCATCGGTGATGAGGATACTCTCCACCAGAAGACCGTTTGCGCTCGTCAGCATGAGATCGACGGCCGCTTGGAGATCGGTACCCCCGATTCCGACCATATTGCGACTCAACGCGTACAGATCCACGTCGATGGGCGCATCTGGCTCCAGGAGCACCGCCTTGTGGTCGAATACGATCACACGGTCGCCAGGCTGATACCGCGAACGGAGCACCTCCAAGGCGCGTGCGCATTGGACGGTCGACATGCTGCCAGAGGCATCGAGCAAGAAATAGCGGGGCATCACCCACCTCCGCGATCGGATACGCGCAGGTGTGCAGGATCTAGGGCGCGCTCTTCGGGAACGGTTCGTACGTCCCTTCGTCGAGGTCTTGTACAAAAGATGCCCCAGGGTCTTCACCATCAATATCCCATCGACAGTAAATGATATGATGGGTTCTAACGATCTTGAGGACCTCCCATTTATGGCCCTCTGCGTCCGTAAAGGTTCCCGTTGCGCCTGGATAGGGCTTCTCCCAGCCGCGCCCGTTGTAGTCCTTGGTGTCTTCGACCAAAGGGATGGGTTGCGCCAGTTCGCGTGCCCACCTCCCAACGTACTTCGCAATCTTGGCTCGCGCATCAGGGTTTTCGAATTCATCACCGCTAAAGAACGCGGCGTCGATCTCCTGAATGGCTTGCTCAACTTTCGGGTGCATGGTCCCTCATTGTGCAATCGGTTCGGTTCCAATTCCAAGCGTATGCCACAAACCAGCTACCCAAGCGTCTACGTTGCCAAAGTTTTCATTCGTAAGAATGAGCTGCTCTTCATGGAAGTTGCGCTTGGCAGTAATCTGAAACTGTGTCACTTCAAGTGTCACACCAGCAGCAGCGAGCCAAGAATGCCGCGCGTGCATTAGAACCGCAAGCTGCGTTGCCCGTTGCGGGCTCACGACGGGGTACCGCGGCGCTGGCTCGGGTTTCGATGGTTCCGGCGCTGGTGGTTCGGGCGCCAACACGAGATGCGTCCGGTACGCGCCGTGACTCATGATTCCAAGACCTCAATCAAAAGAATCTCTGTTTGCGTGAGCTTCACATACAGTCTCTCGGTTCTGATCCTGAGTAGAATCAGAACCCATTCCGTCAGAGACTCCTTAAAATCGCACCACCAGCAGAATGCAAGAATGAGCATGAGCTGGCGGCTCCACGTTTGATCATCTCGGAATCGATAGAAACGACTAGCTTGACGTGAGCAGTTATCGCAATTTTTGGGGATCCTCATGATTCCATAATCTCAATCAAGAGGATCTCTGCCTTCGTGAACTTGTGGAAGCCTTGCTTCTTCATCTGGTCTTTAAAGGAGAAGTGACAATGCTCACAAAACCCCCACAAGACCTCAGGAGTTTGGCGATAGAAGTGCTTTGGCTTCCGCTGACAATGATGCGGAGTGCTCCCTCTACCATCGCACTTCAAGGGCAAACTCACTCGTAAGTCCCACTTCTCGTACGAACCATCCCGACCGAAGCGTACGCCTCGTGGCGCGCACGGGCTGAGAGCCGAGACTTCTTGCGACGGATCTCGAGCTTCTGGAGCTCCTCCTGCACGACGATCTTTCCGTCCGACGTGAGAAGATACACGTCCTTGTCGAGAACCACGAGGTTGGCGTTAATGCAGTACGCCTTGGTCTCGAAACAAAAGCCGTCCGTGCGCTCGCCGTTGCTCTTGTGGACAGCGAGGAGAAAGCTCTTCATCGTGGACGTCACCTTGACCGGCTTCGGCGCAGAGTTACCGTTAGCATCCACGCGTCGGGCACCCTTCATCGCAGGCGCGCACTTTTCGTGGTAGAGACCGCCAATCACTTCGACGGCAAGTCCCGTGATCGCTCTGTAGCACTTGGTACAATCAGCCATCGTCGCACCTCCGCGATCGAATACGCGCAGGACCTCGCGATCTAACGCATGGTTATGAGACCTCACGCTTGACCAGGAATCCTTTTAATGTCAATCCCACCTTCCCCTTGGGTGTCCCAAGAAAGATCGCAGTCAGGGCAATACCAATGACCGCAGCCATGATGGCATTCCTTCATGCGACGGTGGAGGCAGGCAATCCCTCGAAGGATGGCCTCTACGACTCTCACGTCGGAGGCCCTTCGGATAATCCGAGTTGCCTGCTGGCAAGAAACGATCGTCGCAATCCGCATCAGCACACTCTCTTAGGCAAACTCGCGAGATGCTCCTCATGAGCCAACAAGAGTTTGGTAGTCTCGTCACGCAGGAACTCTAGCTCCGCGTACGCGCCTTTCGACATTTTCTCAGAGTCGGATAGAAGGAGCCTGGAAAGATTCTCCAATCGCTTCTTCGAGAAGGTAGATGAAACATTCTCACGAGAAGCCATCGGCCGCTTACTAGCGATTTCCCGCGCACGAGCGGAGAGTTCAGCGACTTCACGCTCTACTTTGGACGGAGCAATGGCGTCTGCCAACTCTTGCTTCAAGCCATCCAGGCTAGGATTATTCCTGGCTAGAGAAGCTTCCAGGTCAGATGTCGGATCTTCCAATGCAGCTTCATGACCCAAAGCCATGGCTGCTCGAACGAGCCTCTCCAACTCCGACTTCCGAAGAATTCTCACCACGACATCGGATGGATCGTATTTGTCCATATGTTGAATACTCGCCGGATCGCAAGATTTGCGATCTATGATTCCATAATATCACAACACGAGTAAGTCCTTTATCTCTCAGGATCGCGTGAACCTCGCCCGAATTGCTGTTCGACTCGCAAAAATCGATCCCATTAGAGTCCCCTTCAAAATCAAATTGAAGGACGGGACTGAAGTGCAAGGAGAAGGGGTAATTTCATATAAGGGAAACCGTCCTGATCAAATGCAGGAAGTATTCACCTACGAAGAAATTTACAAGAAAACCGGCGAGCCCATGACGCCTGAAGAGCTAATCGCCGCTGTCGGAGATGAAGAGACCTTGAAAGAGGCTGTCACCGACGCCCTCATGAAGGCTCACGATCCAAATTTTTGACCCAGGGAGCAGGACATTGTGTATTTGGATACACAACATTTCCAACTGCCTTACCATCAATTAGCCAAAAGCCGTAACAGAATCCACCTCGCGGGCCGAAATTTCCATACAGCTTGATGGCCCCACATTTCTGACAAGTCCACCGCGTGACCTCTCCTGGAAGATGATTTTCCGGAGAAACCTCATCCCAATTCAGATTCCAGCGGTGGGATTTAAACCCCTTCGGACGACTCATGCGAGGAGTACCGAGAGAAGGATGTACTCGTCTTCCGAGATCTGATCCCAGCTACTGATCCCGGTTGCCATCTCGTTGTGTAGGTGACATCGAGCGATTGTGTCATTCCCGCGGCGATACCAATAGGCCGCAGGAAATTCACACTGATGGGCCTTCTTCTCTTGCGGAAGACGCTTCCATCTGATGCAGGTCGTTCGAGATTCGCTCACCTACAGAGGCTCCTTTTCCTCCTCAGGCTCTTCTTCTTCAAGCTTGTCATACTCGGGAGGAGTTGCGAGCTTCCAGCTGTCGTAGCCAGGGATGGGTTCCATGATCAGTCTCCGTGGGAGAGGGGGAGAGTGCCGACCTTGTAAGAATCCGGATCGTCCTCCTCTTCCTCTTCCTCGGTCCCTTCCCAGGCGACTTCGGGGAAGTAGAGGATCATCCCGAGCCCCATGTTGTCGGTCCGCGCGTTGCGCAGCGCGTTCTGAAGAATCCAGCATGCCGAACCCTCCGCGCCGGGATCTTCACCCGAGTCCATGTCGGCTGCCGCCTGGACGAGATCCGCGATGCAAGGAAGCATCTGCGGGGTATCGATCCCGAGGCAATCTTTGCCGTACATGCACCTGCCGGAGTAGCTACGGGTCTCGTAACCCGCGTTCTCGACGATCTCCGCCAGAGTCACCTTTCGCTTGCCCATCGATCACCTCCGCGATCAAATACGCGCAGAACCGCAAAATTTACGATCTCATAGCCATTGCAACGATCTCCTCGTTACAGTCCAGTTCAATCTCAGCCGTTTTATTCCAGTCATGGGGTTCGCGACGGTCCCCAATTGACACACAAAGTATGTATTCCCGATGGCAATGAGAACAACGGAAAGGGGTATAACCAGCAAGAGTTTTTCCGTTTCTTTGCCAATTATGGGCTTTCACATCACGACTCCATGATTTCAGCTACAATCGTCGCATCAGAATCCTGCACAAATTTCAAACATTTCCCTGGAATCCCAGGTCCGCCTCCAGAGGCCCGAACTTTGGCGACGAGCACAAGAGACTGCGCATTTATCTCCTCAAGAATCCCAATGGGAGCACCAGTGACAGGATCATAATCAAGATCATCACCAGCACATTCGAAACAATGCTCTTCCGGGGCCATGTGATCAACAAGCGCGTGCCCGCAAGTGCAGTGTGGAATAAACAGGGACTGAATCGCGGCAGTGGTCATTCGTAAACGGGACCAATCACGATCTCGACAGGTCTACCTGCCACCGCTCGATAAAGGTCAATATCGAATGGAGGGATATAGTTTTCCACGATAGGATGGCGCTTTTCGCATGTCTTACACATCTTCGTAGACAGATCTTCGAGCGGGTTATATCCAGGTCGCGGCACATGGAAATTTCCCAATGTCAGACATGGGTCTACCCAGGCATTCAAATGCAGCATATGATCGGTGACCATCTCAAATGTGACACCGACGAGAGGAAGAATCAGAGCGTATGCCGAGCTATGCTCGAAGTCCTTGGCTCCATCCGACAAGTATGCTTTGAGATCCCACCGGTTCTTGTCGGGATTGCCGCGAAGGAGACTCGCAGAGCCGAATTTGAGCCAATCAATTTTCTGCTGATATCCCTTCTCGTCGTATCCCAAATTGATACTAACGATAGTCAAACGACTTTTCGACTGACGGGTGATACCGCGAAGGTCGGTGGGCTCGATCTTAGCGCGTTTTCCAATGGAAGGGATGGGTTTATTCATGGTGAGCCTGGTGGGGTTCGAACCCACGTTGACAGGGGTTAAAAGCCCCTCGCTAAACCAACTCAGCTACAGGCCCGAACGATATGAGATCTTCGCACCGTGACGATTAAGAACCTTCCTATTCTCTTGAAGCCAGTCATTGAACTGCTTAAGAGCAGTACTAAGGTCTACCGTAAACTGCAAAATCATTACCAGTGCGAGCTTCTCGCGATTCGAAATACGTTCACTCTCAGCGAGTTTACGAATGATCGTAATCGATTCTTCGATATCCGGTTTAATACCGACAACATTCATATGCACTAGGAGTACATGATCTTTTCGACTAAGATATTTGCGCAGTCATCGTCCTTATCAGGGTTTCCCGCGATGCGGTTGAAGAAAAATTCCTTCAATGCTTGACTACCGCACGGCGCGCGCATCCCGCAATTCGAGCATACCCATGCCCCGATAAAAGAAACGGGTTTAGTTCCCAGATCGATCTCAAAGGGCGTGCCGTCCCATTCGAACTCGTGATGCACTAGAGCAGGGTACACTCAGTCCTGGGTGAGGGGAAGCATGTCGTAGGCTGCGCCCTTCTCAGGACCGGAGAGAGGCCAGCCGCTCGTGTGCTCACGCCAGACCTTCTCCTTGGCGAAGGACGTGGCCAGAAGCCGTCCATAGCGGCGGACATTGGTTGCCGTCAACGGAGCGCCTTCGGGCGCCACGTAGACCGAGAAAGCCCCGGTCTGTTGACGCACTCGGACGCAAGTACCCGGCGGGAGGACGGAAGGCGTACGCTCGCGACGGGCCACGAACTTTCGAGGGAGCGCTGGCATCTCCGGATGCGGACAGCCGCAAAGCTGCTTTTGGTCACGGTCTCGCCAATAAGCATCCTCGATCTCGCCGCTGTTCGGCTCATCGTCCGAGTAGGAGTCGTTGAAGTCCTCCAACATACGAATCCACTCGTCCGAGACTTGGAAGAGGTCCGTATTGATTTGCACCTTCTGCGACATGTGACGGTCGGCATAAACCAGACCGTTGTTGCAGCAGCTCACCAGCTCAACCATTTGCGCGAGAGCCTCGCGAGAAACCGTGAGGGTGAACTTCTTGGAATCGCTCATCGTCGCACCTCCGCGATCCAATACGCGCACGGGTGCGGGGTTTACGCGCTTCTCGCAGTTACGATTCCATGACCGTGCGGGCAATCACCTCGTCGCAATCCGCCATGGCCGGCATGTTGGTGCCTTTGCGATTGTAAAGATTGCAGCTCGATGTCCCATCGAAAGACTGACCCCATTCGTTGACGCGTCCGTTAGCGCCGCATCGTGAACAGATTTCATATCCATTAATGGAAGTTTCTTCCCATCGGTGAAAAGTATAACTCATGCGTCCATGACCTCAAGCACGAGGCACTCTTGCTTGGTCAAAATGTGCCATTCCTTTTGAGGCTCACGCTTGTGCTTACGACAGAAGTGCTGAACAACCCCACTATCCTCCCAACGAAGATGTTGAACCGAGGGACGATCGCAAGTGCTCAATGTGTCCACAGTGACGTCATCACCGTTTTCGGGACATTCGCAAATTTCTTGGTCACAAGGTTTACTCATGAATGGAGAATCTCCCACACAATCATCTCGTCATTAGAGAGAAGTTTGAATGTCTTAATAGCCCCATCTTGAACTTGTCGATCATGTTTCTCGCAAAGGTGCTGAATCACCCCATCTGCCCAAAAAGCATGCTTATGCACAGGCTCTTCACAGAGCTTGAATCTTGAATACCAGCAAATCCAGCTCATGACTCCATGATCTCAAGCACAATCACCTCATTCTCAGAGATGAGCATGCCGTCCATGAGATCTCCGTCCCAATGCTCTTCACAGACGTGGGCCAACCCGAAAGGTTGCCAGATATGATATGCGCTAGGGAGACCGCACGTGATCCCGAAACGAACCGCGTCGGTCTCCCCGTGAACCAATCGGTCGCAAGGCCAATTCACTGACGCGTCCAACCGTTAAAGCCTTCCTCCAGGAACCAGCCGTCTTTATGGCCGACTTCGTAATCAACGTACCCATCCGCAAGTTGATTAGGAGTGAGTCGCTCACGAGCCCGTTCGATGACTTCACAATAGACCCGAGGCTCGTCATCTCGATCCCCTGGAACACTTCGGGCCAACACCCTGACGGTGAGACCCGAAGTGTGGCGCCAAACTGATCTCAGCAGGCCCATTGGGCGTTACGGGTAGCCTGTTCGGCGACCCACTGATTCCCACGCTCCAGGGCGTCGCAGATGCGCTCCAGAGTGCGCGTGAGCACCAAAGCACCTATTCGGCGCGTGTCCTTGTCAGGATGCGGTGCGCACCCAGGAACCCCTACGGGCCTCCTGCTCCTTGACCCATTGATTTCCTCGTTCGAGGGCATCACAGATCCTCTCGAGCATCCGAGTCAACACACCGTCAACATCGCCCACACGATGGACGTGAGGAAAGCGGCCGATCCCGAAGGACTTGTACGAGTTCTGGAAGACGGTTGCCACCTTGATGGAGTCCCGGCCGTTACCGCGCGCCACGTTCCGTCCCACGCGGATGCTGGTGTATACCTTGATCACCACGTCGGTGTTGAGAGGCAGGCGGCGCTCGTAGACCACCTCCTGATAGCAGATCGTACGCGTGAAGCCGCGCGCCGAGAGGAATTGCTCGATATCGGCTGCCGGAACCTCGATGAAGGAATTGGACATGTCGTTCACCTCCGCCGCCCAATACGCGCGGGCCCACAGGATTTACGGCTGTGCCTCGCCTTTGCCATCTCAGCTCCACATAATTTTCGATACAATGCACTCGGGAATGCCGCAGTTGCCTTTGCAATAAGAACAAGCGGGACACCCATCATGCCAGTAATGACCGGGCTCTTTGTGTGGACAGTCCCTCATTCCACAGACCATGCATTCAGGATCAGGACACTGATCCGTTGGAGGATGTCCCGGAATTTGCGCCTCAATGTCTTCGTGAGGATTCAACTCTCCATCACTTCCTTGGCGATAGCCTCGAGAATGGTCTTCTCGATCTTCGACGCATCCCAATGCTGGAGATAGCAGAGATACTTCCGAACTTTGGCGGGAGCTCCCACAACCGCAGTGTACACGGTGAGCCCATCGATCGGACCGAAACCATCCTCTTCGGCTTCGAACTGCTCCAAGAACAGTGCCGACTCCTTAGCCGTAAGTCTCGGGCTGTCGAAAACCCCAATCAAGGAGTCATCCGTCTCTTCGTCATGGATGATGTAGTTCTTGGAGCCGCTCGAATCCAAGTCTTCTTCATCGAGATCCCAATTCCTGTAATGGGAACAGATGACGATGAAGACCGGCTTGGAATTATCCACCAGAACCTTGCGTTTCGCTGCCATTTACTTGCTCCTTCGCTTGAGCAAGCCACGAATTTCTTCGTGCAGCTCTTTTTCGCTCCATCCGAGCCATCCGAGCCACGTCTCCCAGCGCCCTCTTGCTTCACGCTGGGACACGACGAATCTGTCCACATCTTCATTCGTAATGGGGACGTTGGATCCGTGGAATGCGGTCAACGTCTCGCGTTGCGATTCATCCCAGGCCAGCAGTGCTTTCAATGCTTCAACGAGTGGGGCACGCTTCATTTATTCTCTCCGATCAGATCAGGATACGCGCCGCGACGCACAATTTAGCATCTAACTTCGCAAGATTTTCTTCACAATCTCTTCGTCACAGCTAAGCGGAACATCATCATCACAAATGGTGTTGCCATTTTCTGGATTATGAGGTTTACCTGTCTCGTCGAATTCAGCGAGCCTTTCACATCGCGCGCACACTCGCCAGTTGAGCATCCAATCTGCAAGCATGACTTCGGCATCGGCTTGACTAAGCGGTGCACCAGGCCCCACAAAGGTCCTGAGTTCCACACTTTGAATGGTACGCCAATCATGCGAGTCCATGACTAATTCTGCAGAATCTCTTTGACTAGCTCCTCATCGCAGCTCAACGGACGTTCTTTCGGACTCCCCGTGGGAATAAATGACAGAGACGAAAAATGTTGACCAATCTCATTACAGAATGCAATAACTCCGCAGCGCTTACACTGACGCCATTCGAGAGTCATGGCCCAACCAGGTCTATTGGACAGTTCAAAATATTGTTTCCTCTCACTTTTGGGTCTGACAAAGATTTTTGGTCCCCAGGAATGTGAAGTCTTAAACTTCATCCGTTATAATGTACACATACTCATGAACATTGAGAGTTTGTCCGGCTCAGTCATGAGTCAAATTCAGGATGAATTGGAAACACTCTTATTGAGCGTCAAAGGATGGCATGACGCCGGAATTCGTGTCAAAATCCAAAACCAAGGATATGACAGTGATAGGTCACGTCGTTGGTTCAAAATCATTCTCCATGTAGACAAACATGGAAACGATGTCGTTTCCGAATTGCGAGCTACAGTCAAAGGAGTCTTTAACGATCAGGTCATGTTGGAAGTCCGGTCTGGTTGGTCTCCTCATCTGACTGAGGCTCATGGAGATCAACGCGCCGGATGGCGTTTGGACCCAATCGTTATTGAGGCTTCGGCGAGGGCTCTATTCCCCCTACTCGAGCATAATCTCAATCGAGAAAAAATCGTAAAAGATGTGATGGAACGTTAGCGTTGATGCTTATAGGACCGAGCAATCGCCACCTTCACCGCATGCATTAGGGACTTTTTCTTATGTCTTGGTTCATTATGAACTGCAATAGCCGTCGTAGCGATGGCGCCTTTCCTATCCATCGTGAAGTGAGGCACACGCTTTTGAACCAAAGCCAGCATTTGTTGGTGAGTAGGGTTCGCCATTGTTCCCTCAGTAGATTTGTTCAACGGTGAACCAAGCATAAATTGGAGCAGCAGCGTTCTCTCCAATGCTGGTCATTCCATTATTGAACATGATTCGGAGTTCTGCCAAAGCTGTCCCTCCCGAACCGCTGTTCGTATAAATGTAGGCCACACAGTCTCCATGTGAGGCGAAATCCCCACTATTGGTTCCATCATCGAGTCGTGAGCCGTTTCCAACGGCTACGCCACCAGGAGAGACTGAATTGGTATACCACCACTGGAAGTAAATATTTCCAGACCCGGACACCTGATTGAGATTTCCTACGAGTTTATAGAGGTGGCCAGCTGCCCCTGGTCCTTGCTGAAGAGTGATGCGTCCAACGCTCGGTTGTCCAGGCGTAGTGGTATACGGCGTGGATGTGTCGAGTTGAATATTAGGTCCGCCCGTTGCTATATCTTCAATATTGAAGATTACATGGTCACCAGCAGCGAGATTGGACGATTGTTGTGCAGCATGCCCTTGTACAACATTCGCAGTGCTGTAAGAGAGCTGTGCGTATGACACCCATGCAGATCCTGTCCACCAGAATGCTTGATTCAGATTAGTGTCGAAATACATTGTCCCAATTTGAATGGGACTATTTGTAACAAATGACGGAGGTCCGCTGTTTGTATACGGTCCGAGCGTTACGGCCTGAGAAGCATAATTGACGTAAAGAGATCCAGTAAACCCGGAGATGGAAGTTGGCAGGCTTTGGGATAGCGGCGTGTAAGCAAGGAATTCTACGTTTCCTTCCGTACCTTGAGCGAAATGATTGTCAGCAAAAGAGGCATCGTAGATATAAACTGTAATGCCAGCCGATTGGTTTGTGCCAAAGTTAACGATATTGTTGGCGTAGGCATTTCCAGTCAGCGTTAGATTCGCAAAAATGTCGGTAGTCTGACTGAAATCATAAATGAATCCATTTCCATCAGCTTGAAGTTCACCCGTTCCCGTAATTGTCCATGCCGGGGATGAACCTTTCAGAAAAACCCCGAGGTATGTCTGATAATTGAATTCTGTGTAGACCTCAATGTCTTCAATCCGAGCAATGCCTTTGTTGAAGGTTACTCCGTCATAAATGAAGAACTCGGCACCATTCTGGTTTGAAGGCGTACTTGCCAAAGTGATTTGACTCAGATCGTAATTCGTTCCGACATACCACCCAAGCGCGTAATTGTTAGAGTCAGGTACAGCGCTCGAATTATTCAGAAGAACAGATGTCGCAGAAATGTACCCAGCAATCTCCCAGACTCCCTGATTGGGACTACTGTTCGCACCTTGAATGGTGAGTGTGAGACCCACGTCAGAAGGTGAAATCCCGGAGAGTCCCGTCACCGTCTCGAAGGCTTGCACCGCAATGATCTGAACATACTGTGAAATTGACCAATTAATGGTCGGTGCCAGGGCCGTTCCACCTACCCCATAATCAGGTGCAAAGCACGCATTCGGATAGGGGTCGTTTAGGATTTGAAGAGCGGTTGGAGAAATAAACGCCAAAATAGCTTGGAATCCATTATTATTCGGAGCAGGATTCGAACCTGCATAGAATGCATTAGAAACGTTGATAGCTTGACCTACAAGTCCAGGAGTAATACCCGTCAGTCCAGAAATGATCTCTTCTCCTCCGTCAGTTCCTGGTACGACTGATGAGATATAAGCGGAAGTGCCACTCGAGACAACATTTCCGGCGTCGTTCGTAACCGCTGCTGGATTATGAATCCATACTGATTCAGGAGAAACATAGGCGACAACCAAGAATGTACCGGAATTACCTGGTTGACTCGTCCCTGAGATAGTAATGGTTTGCCCAACGATAGATGGCGAGACTTGCAGTCCTACCACTAAAGCACAGTTGTTGGACTGGCCGACTACATACCAAAAGAACGGTCCTGTATCGGGGGAAACTGCTGATGGGTTTACAATCTGAACGCTGGTTGGCGAAATGTACGCCGCGATAGGGAAACTCCCATCATTCGGATCAGTGGTACTCCAAGTGAACTGGCTTGAGTCTGGATAGACAGTGGCGGGATTCGTGATTTGAACACTAGTGGGCGAGATATATGATGAAATCTGCCAGTTCCCATTGTTCGGATCGTCAGCAGACCAATTGAGTGGTCCTGCATCAGGAGACACCGCTGATGGATTCGTAATTTCCACCGATGTTGGCGAGAGATAAGCCGAAATCAGGAAGCTCCCGTTATTTCCACCATTCAGGGAGCCGTTCAAATTGAGATAAGTACCTACAAAGGCCGGGTTCATGCCCGTGAGACCAACCACGGTCGCATTGGTACCATCGAAAGCCGTAATAGAAGCATTTGTTCCATTTGGTCCAAAGGAAATATTTAGATACTGTCCAACCAACGCGGAGGTCATGTTGAACAGGCCGGCGATGGTCGCATTGGTACCATCGAATGCTGTAATTGTCGCACCCGTCCCTTGAAGGGAGATGTTATTCAGGACCAAATTTTGCCCCACCATCGTGGGGTCCATATTATTCAAACCAACAACTGTTGCAAGCGGACTGGCAAAGGCCGAAATTGAAGCGCCTGGCCCATTGGCTCCTGTAAGGGATTCAATCGCCGCATTAAGACCGTCAAACAAATACCAGTCGTAACTACTTGTCTGAACCGTGGCACTTGGATTCGAAATTTTTACCGATGTTGGTGAGAGATAGGCTGTAATCAGGAAACTCCCATTATTTCCCGGAGGACCTTCTGTTTCGAGATTAAGATATAGACCCACCACAGATGGGTTCATATTCAGCAGATTCGTAATTGTAGCTGTAGACCCGACCACAGCTGAATACTGAGCCCCATAACCCAGTGCATTTCCTACCGAACATTGAGAAAGCGTGTCATCAATAACAATAGTCGACGGAATGCCTGTTTCTTGCGCAGCTTCATAAGCTCCATCGAAAGTCGCAGAGACATTTCCAGAAGGACTAGGTTCAGAGTCCCGATAAACGAAAACATTCCCCGAACCGCCACCACCCCCGGAAGGTCCTTGTGGTCCAGTTGCACCCTGAGGACCAGTTGCTCCGGTGACGCCCGGTGGACCGAAAGGTCCAGTAGCCCCAGCACCAGGCCCAGTAACACCTGGTGATCCTTGAATTCCCTGTGGACCCGTAGCTCCAGCAACCCCGGGAGCTCCTACGGGACCGGGAAAACCAGGCGGTCCAACTGTTCCAGGAGCACCAGGGGGTCCTGGTGGACCTGCAGGACCGATAAACTGTGGCTGGAATTGAAAAGAGCCGACTGGAGTGAATCGCAGAACGAATGTGTAAACGAACGTTTGAAAATTAGGGGAGTTTACCTGCTGGAGAGTAGTCTGGCTGAGGTTATAAGTCGTAGATGAAATGTGGAGAGCCGAGAGAATCTGGCTCATAATTGGAGCCGAAGTAAGTACAAAAAGAGGATTTGGCAGGCTCGTATCGGAAATCAGTACAGCAGTACCCAGAACATCAGTATTGCTTGATGGCGACTGAAGTACACTGACTGTGATAGTCATTTCTATCACAGTAGTCATTAAAGGTCGGGACCGGCTTAGCTCTCCATAATCCCGCGGACGAGCTCTTCATCACATGTTAGAGGGGCCAGCATCCCGAATTTCCAATCGGGATCAAACGAACCAGTTACGATATTTTGATAATGCTCATCAACGTATCCCGCAACACCGCACCTTTCACATTGATGAAGTCCGGTAATTGTCAAATTTGGCTTCCAAGTGTGAGTTGAAACCATCATCCTTCCATGACGAAGCTAACAATCTCTTCATCACAACTCATAGGAGGCCTTCGAAGTTCACCGGATCTCATCAACCTACCCGTTTTAATGTTTCGGCCAAATTCATCTTCCATGGAGGCAAAGCCGCACCTTTCACATTTGAACACAGCTGCGGTCACCTGCTTCCAAATGTGAGTAGTCGGCCCCGGTTCGTCATCACTATTGAGCCACTGAGGTTGAGACCTGTACATTTAGCTCTCCAGCACTGAGTTTACAATTTGAAGAGCACAATCCTCTAAAACCCCATAATTTGTCAAATTTAAAGGTGTGGGAATAAAAGAGTGGGGCATACATTCATACCAGTCAACCCAACAAGCCCCTCCGCATCGGAAACAACGAAATAAAATTTCCCAGTGTCCCTCCTCGAGAGACCGGCATTTAACATCTCCAATTATCCAAACGTGCGTCATCTGGATGTACCATTAAATATGGCAAAATTAAAGCCAGGTGACCGCGTAAGAATGTCAAACGAACTTAAAACGAAGTTGCGTGAAAATTCTCTCGGTCATTTGCGAGAATTTGGCAACTGCGTAGGAGTGGTACTCGGCCCAACGGATTACAATAACGTCCCGAAAACAGATCCGACATACGACAAGGCGAAAGTAGGACCAGAAGTGGACGTGCGCTGGGAGCCAAGCAATCTGCGCTACGCATACGATCCTGCACTTCTTAAGTGCGTACGCGCGGCCTAACTCTCCATTATCCGCCGAACTAGTTCCTCATCGCAAGTTCGGGGAACATCCTCATTCGATATCTGGAATCCGACCCTCGGGTCTATGGCCTCAAAGAATTCGTTCACATAAGATAGTTTCTGACATCTAATACATATATGCATCCTCTTGTAAAGAGGAGAACGAACCCACTGATGCGTGGTCCTCGGCATTAAACGAGACCATGCTCTCTCATCTCTTTAAGAAAGTCCTCCACTGGGAGGGACTTTCGTGCCACGAGGGTCCCTTTGCATTCAGGGCAGTGCGCCTTGTATTTATGAACAGGGCCTCCATATTTACCATGGGTTGTACGCTTCTCAACCCATCCATTATTGCATGAAGTGCAAGCCACTCCGACCACAACATGTGTGAATGAGAGAGTCATCTTTTTCTTATTCATGTGATAGGAGTTTACCAACAGAAGAGATGATCCACGTGGGCGTCGTATGGGTACAATTCAAACTGGTAGTTATAGTCACAAAGAAAATCCCGTAGCTTCTGTTCCATTTGAGCGTCCATGAATTTGTGGACTTCCAAAAGAAGTTTGGGTTTATAAGCCAAGAGACTGTCGTTGGCACCCTTCAGAATAGCTAGTTCTGCGCCTTCCGCATCGATCTTAATCCAATCCACTCGGGGAACCTTAGCAATCCGACAAAGGTAATCTAGAGGGACAGCAGAAGCCGTGCCGTGCGGAAGCATCAAATCTACCGTTTGATCCCAGAGCCCGAACTCCCCAACTACGGATGGGGTGTTCCCCCATGGGAATTTTGTATTTAACCTCACATTTATGGAAGGAAATCCATTCAAACTAATGTTATGGGACAGAGCTCGACTGAGAATAGGATGGGGCTCAAGCGACCAAACAGTCGCTTGCTGTGCGAGGGCCAAAATTGTATAAGCCCCGAATCCGGCCCCTACATCAAAGACCACATCACCTGGTTTTTGATGCCAGTATTTCGTTCGAAGCCAGGATTCGGAGTCAAACGCTGATTGACTAGCGTTTGTTAAATTCTCATCACCTGGGAATTCAAATTCCCAATACGAGAGACTCTTCTTATTCGCGTGATGGACCTTCGTACCTTTGAAGTGAAACATCAGCTCTCCATCACGAGTTGGATCAAGTAATCTTCTTCGCTTAGAGTATCCCAATCATATTGACCGGAAACTCCGCGTATCGCGTGCTCGTAACACCGAGCCACATACCTTACAGACTTCCAGTCAATAAGCCGATCAAAATGGTGGGCCGGTCTTTCGCAGAGGTCGCAGGGAATCTTCATGAGCTCATGATTTGACCAACAATATACTCCTCTTTCGAGATGACAATCACGTCAAAGAATTCACCAAACTGTTCTGGATGGTTGAGTGGGTGCCCATCGCAACGAGCCACGTACCGCTCACTACTCCGATTAAGTTCCTCGAACATCTCTTCGCGAGAGACCCACTGGTGAGGTGGGGATCGCCTTGGCCAAATGGATCGGAATTTGGTAAGAAGCCAGGTCCACATAACTAACTCTCCTCAACTCTCCAAGATGAGGGTGACCAGGAATTCGTCACCGGAGATTCGGTCCCAACATGCGGGAGGGAAGAATTGGGAATGTTCCTTACAAAGGAACCGCCGAAGAGATGGTTTGTTGCACCATTGCACGAGTAGGTCGGCGGGGAGTTCGCATGGACGAAGCCCTATGTAGCAACATTTAGGGTCGCTCATCGGCTAACTCTCCTCAACTCTCCAAGATGAGGGCGATGAGATACTCTTCTTTAGAAATCCTCTGCCACATCCAATTGGATTTTGGGGAGACTTTCGACTCGTGAACATCGCAACGAATTTGCATGTGGGGAAGATCCCGCCGCCGATAGAAATGGGTGGCTGGGAGGTCGCATTCATCCTGTCCTCGAATGAATCCGCAAAGAGGTTCGCCCATGAGCTAATTCTCAGCTTTCTAAAATCCAACGAGCGATTTCCTCGTCGCAGGTGCCTGGGATACTCCAGGCAAATTCCTTCCCTGGTTTCCTTCGAACCTCACTCATGTGGACGCCCTCGTTGAGGATGATCCCGTGCTCATCTATTTCACTTAAGCATTTACAACGAGAACATTGGAACATCCCACCCACCCTCCTGACCCACTGGTGGGAAGTGTGATAAGGGTCCAAGAGAGTCGGTCTCACCTACTCACCCGCTAACTCGCTAACTCTCCTCAACTCTCCAGGACCTCTAAGATGAGGAATTCGTCCGGCGAGAACTCCTCAATGGTGGAGTTGCGGTAGCTCTCGACACATTTGTCACAACGAAGGTAGATGAGATAGAGACCGGGTGGGGGCTTCTTTAGTGCCCCGTAAGTACGACGAATCTCATTGGACCAACGAAAAGCCCGAATGGCGGGGGTCTTCTCGCAACGATTGCAGATGAGCATTAGGAAAGCCCGTTATCTCTGGAAGGATGAGTCGAATATCTGCCAGTAATTTGGCTAATATATGCCAGATATTGCGAGCTGAGTTGAACCCTAGTTGAACCCTGGAAATCCCACAAACTTTTAACAAGTTTACGAGTCAAGTTGATGTGATTTGCGATGTCAACTTTAACCCAGTACGTATCCCCACCCGGTGAAATACCTTAGGATCGGTCAAGAGACAGGGGTTATGATTTATTATCCGGTTTAAGATCGGGCAGTGTCTCGCGAGAGGTTGAACCACCCATTTGAAGCTGGTCGACGGCCTGACCGACGAGATTCAAGAAGATGCATTGCACGATAGATGGACGAGTCCACTCGGACGGAGACTGACCTTGCAAGACGCGAATGCTCCCACAGGCAGCGCACCATTGAAGCGCCGCTAAATGCGAGCCGCCATCAGGAGTGGCCAGTGGAGCTTGGTGCCACTGTTCGAGAGGATGCGTACAGGTGGAGAGACGCCTTAACGCCTCAAACGTACGGCCCAGCGCGACATCTCCCATACGAGAGCATACACCTAACTTGAAAGGACCTCGAGGATGAAATACTCATCAAGAGGGAGGAATCGCCAAGGAGGCGTGGTACGGGAATGGATTTGACAAACCCAAACGATTGATACGGGTTGCGCGAGGTGGGCGGAAGGTTCCCAATAGAGGACTCCCACTGGGGGAGCACCGCAGGGAAAGACGGGAAGGGATTGGAGACCTGGCAAGCTCTCATTTATCCAGACTTACCCTAAACCTCCCTCAAAATCCCCTACCTAACCATGGGAGCTAAACTTCCCTCAACTCACCCTAAACCATGGGAGATACCGGACTTGTATGAAAATGATCCCACCTCCTCCCCT
>Ga0326728_10012629_pt1 | contig 18683 bp, 14 predicted proteins | sample MB3enrmetagenome_FD_207602 | JGI IMG/M metagenome (GOLD analysis project Ga0326728, IMG submission 207602) | Lab enriched peat soil microbial communities from McLean, Ithaca, NY, United States - MB31MN | ecosystem: Environmental > Terrestrial > Soil > Wetlands > Peat | place: USA: New York... | reverse complement strand
TCATGTGTTTTAACCCATACCTTTTCACACGGGCCGAAACGGGCTAGGCAGCCGTTTGCGGCCCTGTGTTTATGCGGGTTCCAGAGGGGTCGTTTTCGACCCTTTTCACACAGGGGGCTCCGGCCTGGGTTAGGACCCTGCGGACCGTGGCTGTGGAAATCTGGTGGGCCTTGGCGATCTCGCGCAAACTCTGTCCCCGGAGCCGGTCTTCCAGTATGGCCTGGTTGTCGGTCTCCAAGGGGCGCCGGCCAATGTGCTGGCCATCAAGCCTGGCCCGGCGCATCCCGGAGCGGACGCGCTCGATGATGAGGTTCCGCTCCAGCTCGGCGATCGCGCCGACAATGATCACGACCGCGCGGCCCAGCGGCCCGCCGGTATCGATGTTCTCCCTAAAACTGATGAACTCGACGTTCAGCCGGTTCAACTCGTCTAAAACCTCCAGGAAGTGCCGAACCGAGCGCGCCATCCGGTCAAAGGCCCAGACGACCACCACGTCGAAGCGGCCGCGGCGGGCATCACTGAGCATCTGATCCAGGCCGGGACGCTTGGCCTTGGCGCCGGAGATCTTGTCCGTGTACTCGTGGACGATCTCGAAGCCGCGCTGGGCGGCAAACTGACGCAGGTCGTACACCTGTGACTCGGGATGCTGATCCAGGGTCGAAACCCGGGTATAAAGGGCGGCGCGCTTCATTCGGCGGCTCCCGCGGCGGCAAGGCGCTCCTCGACGTCGATGAGCTCAAGGTGGATATCGAACAACAGCAGCCAGTTGGGGTGATCAGACTCCAGTTCCTGACGCCAGACGAACTCGAAGCAGCGGCGCGCACAACACAGGGCAGCGATATCGGGATCCATAGACCGACGATTATAACATATCTAAGATATGTTACCTGTCGAATCCAACAACCCCCACTGCAGATACTGCGATGGCGAGGGATATCTCTGGAGAGAACGCATCGTCAAGATGATCGTCTTCCGCGGCGTGGCACCCGTCTACAAGCCCGGAAACCTCGCCACCGGCCAGTATCCCCAGGCCGATTACGGATACGTCTCCCCGGATAAGACCACCGCCTACTGCGAATACTCGGTCTTCCCCGACTACGAGAAGTACACCAACGACCAGAAATCCCGCTATGACATGCTCTATGAACTCAAGGTGGATGCCAGAAAAGACCTCCATACCCGGGTTCTCCCTGTTCCCGGTCTTCTTGCCGCCCCCACACTCTGCTGCCGATCTGGCTCCGGTACTCTTCGCTTCATGCAATCCCAAGACGGCTCTTCTTGATCTCCTCGTGGTGGCAGAGACTGGCTACTGGTCGGGGTTCGCTGGTAACTGTGGTTCCTGGCTGGCAGGGTAGAGGAATCGGCTATGAGTTCTCTCTACAGGTGGGGGAATCTGGGTCTATATGTAGAACTAGTGGGGGAATCCTAGTGGGGTAGGGACGAAGGCTAGTAGAGATTAGCGAGTGTGACGGAGTGATGGTTAGCTGGTCGTGGTTCTCTCTCTCTGTCCCCGCCACCGCCCGGCCCGGGCGCTTCGGGCCGAGGCCAGAACGACGCCGGCAGGGTACGGACAAGCCAGCCGCCGCTGTCCATCTGACCCCTCGCAGAGGGGGCCATCACAGTCTCGCAAAGGATGAAACGAGGCTGCTAGAGCAGGTATCCTGAGCTGGCTCTAGAACTATGGGTTAAGACACATCTCACATTGGGGTGAGAATGGCGTCTACCATTACTAATCTGCGGATTTATGCAGAACTTCCAGCTCGGCCTGTCTCCAACGGGACGTATATTCAGATACTCAGAAGTACAACAAAACAGGGGGCCAAATCAGGCCGCCTGCGCTGTCTCCAAGACTCTGGGTTTAGAGACTTGCCGATAGCAACTGCGTAATTAGGAAATCTGTAACGCTTGTCTAAGAGCAATCTTGGCATTAGAGTTTCACTACCGATTGCAGTCAATTGAGAGGCCCCATTGAAGAAAGACAAGATACTCTCTCTCTGTTTCCTGTTTTGGATGTTATTGATTCTCGGCAATTTGACCTCTGGGGCTGACTCTCAATCTCCGTGGAATGTCGCTCACTTCACGATTCCGGCGAAGGATTTGTATGCCTTGGCGTCGGCTGTTCCTGCCCCGGCAGAAGCACACATTACCTTCCTCGATGACGAAGAAGTATTTAGCTACGACGCTGGCGGCCGCATTCGCTACATCCAATACGTGGTTTGCAAGGTCCAGACCGAGCGTGGCTCCACGGAAAACAACAGTCTTTCGGTGTTGTGGGAACCTTGGCATCAGGAGCGTCCCGTTATTAAGGCTAGGGTGATTGGACCGGACTTCTCGGTGCACGATCTTGATGTCAGCACGATTGCCGATGCCCCTGTGCAGGACGCAGACAACAATGTTTACAGCGATCGCAAGATGCTGCGCGCGCCATTGCCTGCCGTGTCTCCAGGGAGCGTGATTGAGGAAGAAATTGAAATTAGGGACAGAGAGCCAGCATTTTCTTCGTCGAGAGTTGCACGTGGCTTCTTTGGGCGCAATGGAGCTCCAGTACAGCACAGCCGGATGACCATTGAAGTGCCTTCCGGAACTCCGTTGCGTTATAAGACGTTTCTACTACCCGATGTTCACATACAGCGCACAGAGAATGAAGGGCGTATCCGTGTCCTATTTGACCAGGAGGCGATGGAAGGTCTTGAAGATCAGGAACAGTATCTGCCCTCGGATGTTCCCGTAACCCCATACATCACCTTTTCGACGGGGACGTCGTGGCAACAATTGGCAAGCGAGTATTCGTCGGTGGTGCTGAGCCGCATTGCGTCAGATGATGTCACACAGATCGTACGGCAGTTGATGAAGTCGGCTCATACGCGCCAGGAGAGGGCTGACGCGATCATTTCCTATGTCAACAAACAGGTCCGCTACACGGGCATTGAATTCGGCAGCGCCGCTGTCATCCCTCACACTCCAGCGGAGACACTGGCGAGGCGATACGGCGATTGCAAGGACAAGTCGGCGCTGGTGGTATCCATGCTGCGTGCAGCTGGTATTCCAGCATACATGGCTCTGCTGCGTGTCGGCGGACGCATGGACGTGCAGGAAGATCTGCCTGGATTCGGGCTATTTGATCACGCAATAGTCTATGCCCCCGGAGCCCCCGACTATTGGATTGACGCCACGGATGACTACGCACGGCTGGGCGAGTTGCCTATTGGAGATCAAGGCCGCCGCGTGTTGGTGATTCGCCCGGAAACCATGACTCTTATCAGCACGCCAGAGGCGACGTCGAGCGAAAACCTCTTGAGCGAGTATCGCGATTTCCATATGCAAAGTTACGGGCTGACACAGGTTGTAGAGCGTTCCCAGCCCCACGGAGGTATCGAGTCGTCCTACCGCCGGAGCTACGCCGATCAGAATGACAAGAATTTGCGAGAGTCTCTAAAGAACTACATGAAGAACCAGTACCTGGCGACGGATCTTGATCGGATGGAGCGCACCGATCCGAGTGACTTCTCCAGGCAATTCGAATTGACACTGGTGAGCAAGAAGTCGAAGAGGGGCTTCACGGATCTTGTCATTGCGGTTGCCGCAATCCGGCTGGAAGGCTTGTTCTCACGGCTTCCAACGGAGTTGCAGCAGAAGCCGGCACCGGAAGAGAAGGATAGCTCGCATAAGAAACCAAAAGCACCTCGAACTGCCGATTACCTGCTTCCGCAGACCTTTATCACAGAATGGAACTATGCAATTGCACCGCCCACGGGCTTCCAAGTGAAGACGCTACCTCATGATATTCATCAGCCGCTAGGCCCCTGCGTATTCTCCGCGGAATTTCACCCCACTCCTGATCATGTTGTTCACGCAACGTTGCGCTTTGACACCGTAAAGCGCCGCCTGACAGTAGCTGAGACGAACGAATTACGCAGCAGTATCGCTGCGCTTCTGCAGCAGCCGCCACTGCTGGTTTACTTTGAGCCCAAGGGCCAGGCGTTGATTGATGAGGGGAAGATCCGTGATGGTGTGCACGCATACCGGGAGATGATTGCGAATAGCCCATCTGATCCGCTTCCGCATCTCAGGATGGCCATTGCGCTACTGGCAACAGGTCTGGCTAGCGCTGCTCGGGATGAGGCGCGTATTGCTGTACAGCTTGATCCAACTTCCGCCATCGCACAAAAGACACTGGCAGAAATTCTGGAGCATGATCTGGTTGGCCGTAAATATCGTCCCGGAAGCGATTATGACGGCGCCGAAGCCGCATACCGCGCTGCCATAAAGCTTGATCCGGAGGATCATGCAACGATTGGAAATCTCGCCATCCTGCTTGAGCACAATAAATGGGGGCTGCACTATGGTCCTGGCGCACGGCTGCTGGATGCAGTCACTGAATATAAGAAGCTGACAGATGAGCAAGCTGCAGAACTTGGCATTTCTGCGAATGTTGCATTTTCCCTGTTTTATGCCAGTCACTTTGCCGAGGCGAAGAGTGCTGCTCTTCGTCTCAACTCGCCGCTGACAGCTTTACAGACAGCCAGTGAAGCAGCGCTCAATGGGGCGCCCGCCGGATTGGCGGAAGCCCGAAAGTTATCCACCGGAGAAGACGGGTTTAAGGAAATAGCCAGAACCGCAGCCGATATGCTGGAGAACATTGGTCAGTATGCGCTCGCAGCTGATCTGAAGGAGGCTGGGGCCTCCGGCAATGATGCTTCTGCGCTGCAATCAGAGGCGGCATTGTTGCGCAAAACGAAGCGGCATCAAGATATCGTCTTCGCTGACGGTCCCATTGATGCCGCTCTCCGATTTGAGCTGCTGACCGATGATCCTGACCTGAAGATCGATGACCTGCGAGCAATCAGCAGCAAGAACGGGGCGCCCATCCTTGCAGTAACGGAGGTACGCGACTATTTTGCCGGTGAGCAGCGAAAGACGATGAGCGGAAAGGCAATGAAGGGCATTTTCTATGATGTCGGCACGGATCTTTCCATCACTCGAGCACAGCCAACCATACAGGGAAATGATAAGACTGGATACAAGGTGACGCTGTGGCCGTCTGCCAGCTACAAGAATTCAATATATGTGGTGAAGGAAGATGGGCACTACAAAATACTCGGGACATCGTGGTATGTCGCTGGGATAGGCCTGGAAGTACTGGATCGCGTTGATGCGGAAGACCTCCCCGGTGCTCGGCAACTCTTAGATTGGATGCGCGAGGATCGCCGTCTCTCCGGCGGCGACGATCCTCTGGGTGGGGAAGCATTTCCTCGCTTCTGGGTAAAAGGAAAGATGGGGGATGCGGTCCAGATCAAGAGTGCCGCAGCTGCACTCTTGATAATGAATGATGCTACCGCCGCAAGGGGAATCGCGGTTCTGGAGAAGGCACAAAGCGCTTTAGTCACGGAGCAAGAGAAAACACGCATCGCAATCGCGCTCATCCACGGCTATATCAGGTTAGATCAGTACGACAAGTCGCTCGTCCTGGAAAAAGAGCTCTATGCGCAATACCCTGAGTCTGAAGCTGCCTTCCTGTGGCACTCCTGGTCGCTTCTGGCTTCAGGACATGTAAAGGAAGCCGCCGAATTTACCAATACGAGGCTGGAGAGCATTCCAGGCGATCCCGTCGCGATAAGAAGATTGGCGAACATAAAGGTTCATCAAGGGGATTATTCCACAGCGGTTGCATTGCTTCTTCAAGTTGTGAAGAGTGGCAAGGGGAATGACAATGATCTCAACTCCGTTGCCTGGGAAGCGCTCTTTACTGGTCAAGTATCGGATACGGACCTTGAAATTGCTTTAAAGGCAGCCGAGTTGAGCAATAAGAACGCTAACGTCCTCCACACTTTAGCGTGTATATACACAGAACTCGGCAAACTGAAGGAAGCTCGAGAAGTCTTGTTGCAGGCAATGGACTCTGCGCGGATGGATGAGCCAACATCCCCCTACTGGTATGCTTGGGGACGAATAGCCGAACAGGCCGGTGAATACGCAACAGCTAGAGCCTTCTACCAGAAGGTGACAAAACCAAAGAATCCCATGGAATTGCCAATCGATGTTTATGTGTTGGCGCAAAAGCGCTTGGAGCATATGCAAAAAGCAAAACAATAATTGCATCTCCACATGAAACGAATTTTATTGTTGTCTCTAAACACAGAGATTTTGACACCACTCGGGCCTCCGTATCTAGCGGCCTAGTTTCATGGGTATGCGAGGGTAGTGGCTGGCACCAATCGGAGATGGGCAGTCTAGCCCAGCAACTCTGGTGGACGGACAACATGCCAAAAGGCAGGAGTAGAGCTGGGGTGGAGGGGGTTGGAGGGGGCCGCCACTCGCCCAACTATTAATTCGGCGGGATACCGACCCGTATGTTGCAAATGACCCTAGCCAATAAGTGATCTAACCTTCTCTACAACTTTGGGACGACACCAAAGCGCATATTTGCTCAGATGCGGGAGACCAATGAGCGAAGGTTTACCTTCTCTAATCAGAGATCTCCATTTCCATTTTCCATGCCCAGAGTTGAAACTTTCAATGTAGCCCCCACCGAGCTGTTTCGTGACAAACTCAAAGGGCTGGAAGCCAAATGTGATAATCGCACTAGGGCGCACGATTTCCAAGATAGCCTTGTGAACTGGCCAGCACAATTCCGCCAAATCTGGGTATTCAGCACCTTGCTCATCAGGGCTTCTCTTGAAAATTAGATTCGATGCGCAGACATCGCGTGGGTTTTCTCCCAGCGCTTGGAAAAGACATTTAAAATTCTTCTGCAGCGGGTGACATTCCTTATCGTATGAACGACGATCGCTACTCCAATCTTCATCGAGATACGCATTCTTCGTTGATGTGCCAATCACAAGCTCATCCAGAGATTGTTGAATCGTGTGCTTGTCGGCTTCTGATCCGCCTGGGTTTAAACCGAGAAAATAGTATTTTCCAGGCTTTAGAGTCTCGCATGAGCTGTAGAGAATTGCGCCCGACCGGTTCAGAATTGTCCTCAACTCCCTTGCCTCCCGAACGACGGCAGCAATATTTCGTTCATACGATAACTGATCATTGATGGCCATATCCACTCTTTCCCGAAGTCAATCCCTGACTCTTCAAACTATAACCGCGAAGCATCGTCATATTAGATTCACTCTGTGCTGTTGTCACTCAGAATTGCTCTACACCAAGACTTGAGCGGATCCTGGAGTAGGCTAGGCCGACCTTATTGATGCAGTTCTTGCAAGTGCGTTAGACAGCACGCAGCACGACTCCGTTGGCGGCACAAGAAGTGCCCAACCAGATCGCCAACCCCTAGGCGCGATTGGGAAAGGCTACTTGCCTGAGTGGTTATACATCTCAAGTGCCGAAACCATGTCGTTGACTATCATCGTGCGTAGCATTGGAGGCGCGACCACCTCAGCCGAAGCACCGAATCCAAGCAGCCACCGCTTGACCTCATCAAGGTCAGCAATGTCCATCTCTAGGATGATGCTACCGTCTTCTTGCTCAATAATCTTCTGAGAAGAATGCCAGGTTCGCTCCTTCAAGTATGGCGCCTGGTCTGCGTGGAAACGAATTACTACGTGTTGTGGCTCACCCCACACAAGTTGGAACGCAGAATTGGTGAACTCGTCAAAGTTGAATGATTCAGGTATTTCGAAGCGATGATTCATCGCAGTTGCATTGCTGATTCGTTGAACAGCAAACACCCGGATTTCATGACTGCGGTGATCTTGTCCGACGAGATAGAGGCCATCATTCACGAACCACAGCTTGTATGGGTCTACCTTGCGCAAGACAGGCTCATCGTAGCCTGGAACGGTATGTGAGATTTCAACAGTGTAGTGGTGCAGCACGCCCTTCATCAGTATCTGCAGGACTGCTGTAGAACGAGTGAAATCCTTAGTGCCGAAGCTGCTCACGTGGATTCCTTCAGCCAATGCGTTGAGAAGATTATGGCCATGAGCCGGCAATGCGGAGCCTATCTTGTGCATTGCGGATTCCAGCGCATCATACAGACCCGTGCCTTGTAGAGGCTTCAGCAGTCCCCGGCTGAAGTAAAGGGCCATCATTTCCGCCAACGTCATGGATAGTGCGGCTTCCGCTCGAAAGCCCTCAATAAAATGCCAGAAAATGGTGCCATTCCGCGGCTCAGAGATTACCGGAAAACCCGCTGACTGCAAGTCAGCCAGATCCCGCTGTACGGTGCGCTTGGTTACGGCAAGTTCCGCTTGAAGCTGGGCCAACGTGCGCCCAGTACGGCCAGCCAAAAGCTGGACCAGGCGCCATTGACGAGTAAGTTGGTCTCCACGTGGCATATGCTTCAGCGAACTTTATCTCCCTGAGCACATTTCTACAAGCCCGATATGTCAGGTGGGGTCGTCGCTTGTGAAACGAAGCCGCCAAGCCAATGACCCCAACTGTCACACCACCGCACTAATCTGCATTCATGACAACTACTGACATCAGATTTGCACCAGCAGCAAGCGCTATGCACGAGTATGTAAAACCATACCTGCCTTGGATTGAAACAGTGCTCGGGATGAGTTTCGGGGATACGGTAACTCTAGAATTGGAGACCTTTCTCCTTGAAGCTGTCTCCGTGGACTTCCTGAAGGGCGTCCAGATTGACAGGCTGGTGACCGAAAATGTGAGCGATACGATGAAGCTCGTCAAACGCTGGGAACTTCCTCCAGGCTCAAGCCCGCGAATAAATATGTGCCCAGTGCGCGAGAGAAATACAGATGCGACCACATCCTGGATTCCTGGTTGGCTTGAATGCCCCGTGGCAATATGGCTGCATGAAGTATCTACCCCCGCAATTGTAGTGCACGTGCCTTACACGTCTTTCGCAAAAGGTCTGACTTCCGACTGGAAATACTGGATCATTTGCCCAAGAGCTTCCTTGGGAAAGCTGTTAGAAGTACTAGCAAACGCCTGTTTTACCAGCCAACGTCGGGTGACCGTAATCGGCGGGTACACGCAAGTGCTTGAGGCAGACTCTGATCCATGGGAGGGCTTAGTTCTCGACCCTGAAGTTGACCGCTTGGTCCGGAATGACTTCGAGAACTTCTTTGCCCGAGAGGATTGGTTCCGAAAGCATCGATTGCCATTCAAGCGCGGGTACCTGTTTTATGGTCCGCCTGGAAATGGAAAGACTAGTGTCATAAGGGCTATGGCCAGCCGTCCAGGATTGTCGCTATTCTCTGTGAATTTCAATAGCGAAGAAGTGAGTGACAAAGAAATCATGAAACTACTGGATCAGGCCAGCCTCCGAGCGCCGTCACTAGTCATCTTAGAGGACATGGACCGCATTTTACCCATGGATACTGGAGGGCTGCCGAAAACCAAGGTAAGTTTGTCAGGGCTTCTGAATAGCCTTGATGGGCTCGCATTAAATCAAGGAGTGATCATCGTCGCAACCGCGAACGACTGTTCACAACTTGACCCGGCCATTATTAATCGTCCTGGTCGATTCGATCGAATGATTGAATTTAACAATCCTAGCTCTACCGTTCGTATTAGCTATTTGCAAAAGGTGGCCGCACTCGATGATGAGGATGCTGGCCATTTGGCCGCGGCTACTGACGGGTTCTCTTTCGCGCAGATGAAGGAACTATACGTATTGGCTGGGCAGCTGGCTTTTGAGGAAGAACGCGATATTTCAATCAGTGATCTTCAGCGAGCCACAGAAATCATGCGAGAGTTAAGCATCAAATCTCGATCGGCTAGCAGTGCGAAAGTTGGCTTTCAAGTTCATAGTCGTGCGTTAGTAGATTAAACTTATAATGTAGTGAAAAATCGTAGTTATTGGTTTTCCTGATCCTATCTCAATGAGCTTTGCCGAGGAGGGAAAATGTCGGCCAACCTCGTTTCATCCATTGGTTATAGTCTTGGAAAACTGCACACTGGCCTCTTGGCCTATTTATGCGATTTGCACCGCTCCGGAGAGACCGAGCCACTCGAAGCTCTTTTTCGCGGTCTTGGCGTGAGAGTTCCCAGCCGTCCAACACCTAGGCGGGAATGGAACTCAGTAGATTTAGCGATATTTGAAGGGGATGCCGCAAGTCCTTGCATTCTCATTGAAATGAAGGTTGACGACCACGAACACGGTGAAGAAGCAGGCGACCCGCAAACTATAAGATACGCTACTGCTCATCCCAACTGTGAATCCTGTCTTTTTATTACACTCGGCATGGGCGAGTACTTCAACGAACCTTGCGATAAGCAACGCTTTCGGTGGATACGGCTGCGGGACTTCATCGCAGCCCTTGATCTTGTTCCCAACGGAGTGCCAGTCGTTGAAGACTGGAAGCGTGCACTACATAATGAAGTGGACTTGCAGGAGCGAGCCTGGCGCAACGATCGCTCGCGATTGGCTGAATATAGAGCTGGCACCTGGAATATCTATGTACTTGGCTGGATACAGAAAGCGCTATGGGAGATGCACCTGCCAGGAATTGGTCCGAGATGCTTCACTTGCGGCTCGAGGCCAGACACGATTCTCAATCTGGGGTGGAACAAATCCCCATATCTTGAAATCAACAATAATGGTCGCTTGAATCTGAAGCTCATTTTCGACGAACACAGCAGTACCGACGAAAAACGACTCCTCATTCAAAAGGAAGCTGATTGGGCGAGTACCAGCTTTTCACCCGGAATGTGCAGGATATCCGAGGGCGGTCGTATCGGCTATTCGAAAACGGTAGCGTCATTTGATATTGGCCTATCGGTGGAGGATGAACACCTTAAGTTCTCTGCGAGTCAGGAAGAAGTTACTGAGCGCCTTCACGACATTTTACGGTTGTTTATTGCACGAAATGGTTCTTGAGTGCTCAGTGTTGCAACATGCCAGCATTCATGATGCCAGCGGATCTTTAAGGGTTATCGTGAAGAACGTCCTTACCGCTTCGTAAAGTCTTGACTAACTCCGCGAGTGCGCGTGTATCCTGCCCGCAGTATTCGAGCAAGGCTGTCCGGACTAGTTGCCTTTCAGGACTCTCTATATCCTGAGAGATCATCTGCGCCCAGGCGATCCCGGCATCTCCGCCGTTGGCCACTTGCATCCCTGAGTACGTCATCTCTGGCAATAGTGCTGGCAGCACCTGCTTGAGCGAGTATGAGCCTGCAAACTCGGGGTGGTATACATTGCGTCGCATCACCGGCAACAGATCAAATAGCTTCGATTGGATTTCGCCGATCTGAACAGAATACTGTGGCAGCCAGCGGGCCAGATCGGAAAGCCGACCTGATTCGAATCCCTGGTTATAGACAACGACTGTCGCGGCATCTTCCACCGCACGGCAAAGCGACTCGATGAATGCTGGCCGGGGATCGCGTTGATCCTCTGCCAAGAATTCATAGTGCAGGAGCGGCGCACTCGCCGCTTCCTGCCGATGAACTGACCACTGGAACGGAATGTGATCGTACGGGCGCATACCGGCGCAGCGAGGCAGCGCCGGATAGACGGTCTCAAAGTCCATGAAACACAGTGGGTATCTAAGTTGTGCCAGCTCGGCTTCAAGCCCCGGACCAATCCAAGTCTTTCTCTTCTTCACCGCGCTACACGCTATTTGTTGGCGCTCGCTGAGTTGGTAATCATCTGGGATGTCATGGATTGATGAAATACCTTCGGCTGCCATTGCCGCGATGCGAGCTGACCTGATACCAGGCAGGTTCGATACATGGTCGACAGGAACCGGCGCATTGCAGCACTCAAAGAACTCGCATAGGAAGGGATTAGAACAGTGAGCCCCAGGAGAGACACTAGGGGGCTCAGAGCTTTCAAGCACCTTCAGTTGCTGCTGAACTCGCTGGACAATCTCATTCGGCGCTATCTCAGTGTCAGGGCCAATCTCCTGCTTCGAAAACAGTTTTAAGGGCTCATAGTCGCCACCGGCGTAAATGTAGTCACGGTTCAGGTGCATCAGGCACGCTGAAGGAACATTTAGCCCAACCCCTGCAACCACATACTTCTGTATTCCAATGTCATATGCGTAATGGTCTTTCATTCCCGTGGAGGACTTTACCTCTAATAGTCGGAAGTTGTTTTCGTCTATTCTTTGCAGCACATCAACACGTACGAGCACCCGTCCATAGTCGAACGTGGCTTCAAAGATCGCAGGTACCACTGGATTGTCAACTAGCTCTTTAGTCATCCGAAGTGCGTCGTCGAGATGTTCATGGTCGTGATCCACGAGAACACCGCCAGGAAAGGCCTGCCGCGCCACATCACCCACGTCCTGACCCTGGTTCATGATGGCTTCGGCGCCGTCACTGGTCGCTGCGGCGAGTTCCGGCTGATGGACAAGAAGATAGAGCCGCTTCAGGCACTGGACTCCGGCGACGAATCTGGACTTTGAGAGTCGCATCGGCATGGTATTCACTCTAGCTCAATTAGGTAGTCTTCTATCATCAACACTTCTGCGTGTTTGATCTTAGTTAGCCCTGGGCGCATCAATTACAGCCAAGCTAGCGGCTTCCATTTCAATATAAAAGCTCGCTTCTTCGAAAATCTAGTCACAAAGAGTGTATATGGATGCGCGGAATAGGTTCTGGGCTATTGAGGGACTGCACTAGTGCTGAAGATTTGCGAACGGTAGTTTCTTGTAGACAGCCTCGAACTTCTCTATGAGCTGACTCTCCTCCTTTCTGGGATCATCGCTGTAAGTTTCCTTCCAGCACACCAACAGGCCGCCTGAGTCGGCTAGCTGCCAGATATATCGGCCGCCCCAATGCCCAATTGCCTCAGCTTGGCCAAACCGCATGTATTCTGCCAAGCGAGTTCTCAGGGTGCGCCCTTTGGCCGGTCCTGCTTTGCCGATGTACAACACAAGGACATTATCCACCCACTTGTTTTCTAGCACACCGGCTAAGACTGTGGGATTTTTTCCTTTGAAGAATCCTCCAGTGCTCTCAGCAAGAAACTCCGGAGGAGTTTTGCTTGATCTCAATACCAGATACACTCCGGGCACATCCAGGACATAGCAGCAATTCGATTCCTGCAAGACTGGGATGGGGAGGAAGCCCTCGAATCCGAACTGCTGCAAGGCATCGACACTGTTGAAGAGAGGACTCATCGCCGTATCATTCTCTGGCAGGGAAAGGATACTCTCTGCCATTTATTTGATATTGCAGCTAGGCATTGAGATGCACTTTTGACATTTTCTTGGATGATTCCCGGATTTAGGTGGGGGGGGCTCCAACTATCTGCCGGGGACTAAGATCGGGTCTGGCTTGTTCCGCGTGGACATTGGTTCAGCACTGACCTACAATTTTGCCGTCCCGGAGAAACCCCATGGCGATTCCAAATGATCCGCATTTGCCGGAGTTTTACGTCTATGAATTCTACGTTCGCGGCATCCCGTTCTATGTGGGCGAAGGACGATCTTCTCGAGCATCTGACCGTGTTCGTTTCGTCCGCTATTTGATCGACCGAGAGGATGCCAGAAAGCCCGTAAAGTGGGTCAAAAGCAATCAAGTGGTCGCCGAATTCCTAAAGCGGGGCGAAGAGGTTAGCGTCGTTTATGCCTACGAGGGGCTAAAGCGTAAAGAAGCTTTGACCCGAGAGTTGGAAGAAATCAAACGGTTGGTAGGCGCTGGATATCGCCTCGCGAATCACCAGCACAACCCGGACAGACATTTCACTGCCGATGAGATAGTGGACTTCGTGCTCTCAAAATTTTCGGGGACTGTGGCCAATCAGCCCGTACCGCCTCGTCTCACTCCAGCCAAAGATCTAGCAAGGCCATTTCCGTCGCGAACGCCACGCCGAGACGGTGAGAGGCATGGGCGCCCAGAGGCCGAGATATTGGCTAGTGCCTTGTATGACGCCGTTGTCGTCGCTACACTGAAGAGCACCAGCCCGGACGCTTTCTTCTCCCTTGTGCAGAAAGCAGCGGCGAAGCCCATTGTTTTGCGAGACCTGATTCGTAAGTTGATTGCCACATACCGCCCGCCTTCCAGCACAAAAGATCCTGAGATGGTTATACGGATTCGCACCAAAGACGCCTATACGAGGCTTGGATACCTGAGGTCGGTTGAATAGCCAAACTTTTCACGCAGTCAGCAGTGAGCGAAGCCTGACGTTACATGAAGATTGGAGGAATTGTGCCGCAGATTCTGAACAACCCTCTGTCCAGCAGATTCGATGAGGCGTTGCAGTTTGCATCTAAGCTTCACCGCGAGCAGGCTAGGAAGAGCACACAGATTCCATATGTTTCCCATCCTCTCGCTGTATCTTCACTGGTCCTTGAGCATGGTGGTACAGAAGCTCAGGCAATTGCTGCCCTTCTGCATGATGTGGTTGAGGATTGCGGCGGCTCGGCACTGTTGCCAATCATTGAGGCAAGATTCGGAGCCGAGATTGCGAAAATTGTGTCTGCATGCTCACATTCGTTTGGCAATGACTCGAAGACCGAATGGAAGGAGCGTAGAAAAGCCCATATCAAGCACCTTCGAGAAGCCGATGATGCCGTGATGTTGGTTATCGCAGCCGACAAATTACACAACCTGACTTCAATATTAAATGACCTCCGTTCGCTAGGGGATGACCTCTGGAGCAGATTCAATGCCGGCCCTGAAGACCAAATGTGGTACTACCAGTCGATCATCAACGTGCTGGACCGCAGGCTGGACAATCTTATTGTCGAAAGGCTGAAGGACACACTGGATGATGTGCAGAATGAAATCATGCAGCAGGACTACGTGAGCTCATATTCTGGAAAGCCACCCCTGAGCGGTGTTCCCGTCTTCGAGCAGCAGGTCATCCAGCAAGTCTTTGGGCGAGATATTGAGAAGCGGGGCTTTGACTTCACCCGCATAGAGCATTTCGTTGAAGGAAATCTACAGATGACAATGACGAGGGCTACCGACATAGGCGGTGTCTTGGCTGGTGCATGGACATTGGCATCCAATGAGACGCTTGCCAAATGGGTCACCAAAGTTTACTTCTCCGGCGTTTTGGATGGGGTAGAGGTTTGGAGACGACAGGCAGAGCTGGATGCTAAACGCCCGAAGGTGTAGCCGGTGAAGCCAGCCGGATGGTCAGAAGTGGGTTGGCGGTAGATACCATCACCTACGTGAATTAGAATCACAATGAGCAAATGATCAAATCCATCAGGGCTGGTCTTGAACAAGGTGCATGAGCGATTTAGCTGACCAGATTCAAGCGTCGAATGACAGCAAAACTGATGCTTGACCAGATCCAGCGGATGTTGAATTTGCTCCAGATTGTCGCGAACGTCGTGACCATCCTCACGCTATTCTTGCCTGTCTTGTCCGGATGGGGAAGGAGCCTTGCCGGTTGAGCTACGATGGTGCCCGCATCGTAAGGCAAGGGCGGGTAAGGGCCCAAAGGCCATGTTTGAGATACCTCCAAGAAGGGGGGTAGGGAACGGGGAATTTGTACACGTTTTGTACACAGGCTGCTCAAATTGGCTCTTTTTGTTCTTTCTATATCATTTAGAATGTGTAAGTAACAGATTCTATTATCTGCTATATAGTTCAAATCCCTCCCTCTCCGCCAGCTTTCTTCCACAGAATCTTTGAATGTTAATACCTGCCGGCCAAGGCTTCGGGCGAAAGCCTACGACTGCCACTGACGCGGGATGATTGGGCTGGGCCGCATAAAGCCATTTAGCGGCAAGCGGTGGGAAGTTGTTATTAGCAGCCGCCAGTTACCAATTTGCAATGGATCGTATAGTTTAGTAACTATCTCGGTATAATTTTTCCTCCCATTTACAAACACCTGCAGCATTCTTGAGGTATGGTATTTGCTTACTAGATTTGTCCTGTTCCGACATCTGAATCGCAGTCATTTTGCATAGAAAAAATTGGACCGGCTGGTGGGCTAAGGCGTTGATTAGACGCATTTCCGTTTGCCATTTCTGCACATTGGTGCATAATCGGCGCGAACACCACTAGTGGGGAAAACAGAGTTACAAAATTCGGAGTGAGGCGGATTGATTGCGCCTCATTTCCGATGTCTTGTTGTCGTATTTACAGGCTTTCACCTGCTGAAGAATGCCAGTTTGAGGGTATTGGCCGACGATGAGTGATCGAGAGATCAAACCCACCGTTTTGATTGAGGAGAAGCCGAAATCCTCGGCTTTGCCAAAGATATTGCTGGGAGTGGCATGTGTGCTGCTGCTGGGGGGCGGGCTGCTGCTCAGCTTCTGGAATAGCGGAAAAACCGTAACCAATCCAAATATAAGCACTTCCGTGCAGCCGCAGGGAGGGGTTTTCTCCAGCGGACGGCAGACGACAGGAGCTGGCGGAGATTCCGGCAAGCCTTCGCCGGGGCAGTCGAGCCAGGGTGCGTCGCAATCCGCAACCCAGTCCGCCGCATCGCAAACCGCCGCCCAGGCGGCAGCGCAAGCGGAATTTGAGCGCCAGCAGCGCGAGCAGCAGATTGCCGCGCAGAAGGCGGAGCTGGATCGTTTGGCCGCCGAACAGGCAATGGCAGCACGCCGCAACCAGGAAGAGGCCGCGCGGCTGCAGGCCGAGCGCGAGCGCATTGCCGCCCAGCAACGGGCCGCAGCCAGCATTCCACAGAACTTTCCGCCGCAGCAGCAACAGCCCGCACAACAGGTGTACGACGGACCGAGCTCCGGCGCCGTGGTGTGGGAGGGCGAGGTACAGGGCGTTGCGCTGGTGACCATCATGGGCGACCAGGTGGACCAGGGAAGGATCGTCAGCGGCAGCCTGCCGGGAGTCTCGGTCAGCCTGCAGCCCAAGGACAGCAAGCACGTAATCATTGCGGCGCCACCTTCCCCCAGCAACCGCTACAAGCGGCTGGCCTTCCGGGTGCAGGGCAAAGGCACCGTACAACAGACAATTCTTTGGACAGTGAACTAGAGGTAATCCACTTAACCACAACGGAGTGAATGAAATGCGAAGCAGCTTTCGAATTGTAAGTTTGCTGGTGGTTGTTCTGCTGGCGGCGCAGTTTGCCACAGCGCAGGACTTCAACGTCAAGAACGCGCAGTTTGTGGTCAAGTTGACCGCCCCTGTCAGCACCGCTACATCCAAGGCGGGCGATCAGTTCACGGCGCTGGTTGTGCTGCCCACGGATTACCAGGGCTCGATCTTCGAGGGCACCATCAAGAAGGTGGAACCGGCACGCGACCGCCGGCGTCCGCACTCCAATATTGATTTCAAGTTTGAGACCATCACCATTGGTGACAAGACATACGCGGTGCAGGCCGACATCACGGACTTCGCCAACTCCAAAGGCGTGGCCAAGGTGAATGAAGAAGGCGTGCTGGTGGCCAAGTCCAACACCGCCGCCAAGAAAAAGGGTGGAATGTTTGGCGCCCTTGGCGGCATGGCAGCGGGTTATGCGCTGGGCGGAGCCACGGGCATGCTGGTTGGCGCGGCCGCGGGCGGCGCGCTGGGCTATGGCCTGGCGGCTGAGTTCGGCTCCAGCTCGGTGAACATGGAGTTCTACCCGGGCTCGCAGTTTACGCTGCAGGTGACGTCGCAGGGCATTGCCAACGGCGTGGATTCGGTCAAGGTTCATGCGCTAGAGGCGGCCAACGAGGCGCTGATGGCTCCCACGGGTGCGGCCCCGGCAGGCGCTCCGGATGCAGCTGCGGCACCGGCCCCGGCGGCTCCGGTCGTGGATGCCAGCGCTCCAGCGACGGACGCGACGGGCCCGGCTCCGGCTGCGGCACCGGCTACGGCTCCAACAGATACAGTGGCTCCTGTACCTCCACCACCGGCTCCGGCGGATATTGCTCCGCCGCCGCCTCCGCCGACGGACGCGGCCGCGGCACAGTCTACGGATGCAGCTGCGCAACCGGCGGCGGACACGAGCTCCAGCAACAAAAAGAAAAAGTAACTGCAAGAGTGAGAGAACCAGCTGCTGAATCGGGAGATTGGCGATGGGGATGCAGTTAAAGCAGAAGGATAGAAGGCACGCCGGCAGGCGGGTGGGAGATCGTGGACCTGGGCTGCGCTCTTTAGGACTGGTCTGCCTGCTGTTATCCCTGTGTATAGCCGCTGCCTGCCTGGCGCAAGCCTCGCCGGATGGGACGGAGCAGCAACGGGCCCAGCAGAATCAGAACAGCACGCTGAAGACGTATGACCCGGGCCCGCCGCCGCGTCCGGTGCTGCGGCAGCGGCCGGTGACTCCGGCGGATTCGTCCGAGGGAAGCAACGGCAACGGGGAACAGACGTATTCGGCGGCACAGCAACAGGCTCCGGCACCGATTGTGCCTCCTCCGGCGCCGACGGATCCGCCACCACCGCCGGTGCCACAGGCTCCGCAGTACGTGCCGCAGGCGACACCTTACTCAACCCCGGCTGCAACCCAGGCCCCAAGCGGTCAGGCCCCGGCATCCTTGAACCCACTGGAGATGAAGGGGCCGATGGATCGTCCGACGACGAAGCCAAAGAGCGCAGCCAAGCCAACTGCGGCAAAACCAGCGAAGCCGGCAAAACCAACTGGCGGAGCTGCGGCGCATCCGGCGGGAACGCTGAATCCGCTGGACATGCCGGCTCCGGCACATGCAGGACAGGCACCCGCCACTTCTACAATGGGGACTCCGGGAGCGGCTACGCAGGGTGCTCCGGCGCATCCGGTGGGAGCGTTGAATCCACTGGATATGCCGGCTCCGACGGTGCATACCCCGGCTCCTGCCGTGTATGCGCCCTCATCGGCGCTGGCTGCGGCGCAGAACCAGGTGACCACCGCGCAACAGACCTGCGCC
>Ga0326728_10012628_pt1 | contig 18685 bp, 10 predicted proteins | sample MB3enrmetagenome_FD_207602 | JGI IMG/M metagenome (GOLD analysis project Ga0326728, IMG submission 207602) | Lab enriched peat soil microbial communities from McLean, Ithaca, NY, United States - MB31MN | ecosystem: Environmental > Terrestrial > Soil > Wetlands > Peat | place: USA: New York... | reverse complement strand
GAGCTGTTGCCGGCGGCTGCGCATCGACTGGCTTGACCGGAGCGATGAAGCGGTAGCCGCGCTTGGCCAGCGTTTCAACAAAACGCGGGTTTTCGGCGGAGTCGCCAAGGGCCTCGCGTAGCTTGTTCACGGCGATCCCGAGGCTGTGGTCGAAATCGACGGTTGTGTCCGCGCCCCAGATTTCCATTTGCAAAGTCTCGCGCGAGACCACCTCGCCGGGGCGCTCGACCAGCGTGGCCAGTACTTTGAAGGGTTGGCTTTGGAGGTGGACGCGCACTCCGGAGCGGCGCAACTCCCCCGCTTCCAGATCGGCTTCATAAATGCCGAACTGCAGCCGCGTGGCGCCGTTCCTCTGCGCTCCCGTTTTCATACCCGTTTCCCCAGCCCAGGGCAACGCACATAGTGTACGAGAAAAGCGCCAAAAGAGCACAAACCGCAAGAGGGAAGGCTCAGAACTCATTGAGGAGCCGGAGAACTAGCAAGGTAAGCTGTTTAGAATAAATGTCTTCCCTGATGATCGTGAATTGACGGCAAATTAGCGGCCTGTAGATTGACCTTCGTCTATACACAAAGGCATTTTCTTCCCATTAGAAATCCCACTGCTCCGCCGAGTGACTACTGTCACCACCCGCTCGGGCCACCCGGAGGATAATTTCGGGCTATGCAAAGTTGCGAGGAAAGGTGCTGAACGCAGCCGAGTTTCTCTCGAATGAGTCAACGCTTGTCAACGCAGTTCTTTGGAGGACTATTGTGATGTTCAAGAGAAGCAGCTTACTACCCATCCGGCATCGCCGCCTGCGCTTCACGCTGATGGCGTTTGCGTTATCCCTGATGTCTCTGGCCGCGCCCAGCCTGTTCGCACAGACGGACACCGGCAACATAGCCGGTACAGTCGCGGATGCCACCGGCGCCGTGATCCCCGGGGCAAACATTTTGGCCACCAACGCGGAAAACGGGCTCAAGCTCAGCGCCGTATCGGACGCCACGGGCGGCTTCACCATTCTGGCTGTACCGCGCGGCGACTACACAGTAACCGCGTCAGCCAAAGGTTTTCAGGACCAATCGGCAACCGTAACGATCATCGTAACCCAGACCCAGACCGTGGTCTTCCAAATGAGCGCGGCTGGGACCACCACGACCGTCCAGGTGACCGGATCCGCCCCGCTGGTCGACACCTCTGACGCGACCGTCGGAGCCACGATCGAGGGCAAACAGGTGACGGACCTGCCCCTGAATGGCCGCAACTTCACCCAACTTGCCCTGCTGACCCCCGGCGTCACTCGTGGCGCCTACGGCGACGCCGCCAGCGGCGGCGGCAGCAGCAACATGACCGAAACCATACGCAATAACGAGAGCGGCAACGCCGCACTCTCTGTCAATGGCCTTCGACCCCAGGCCGACAACTACATCCTCGACGGCGTGGACAACAACGACGGCCTGGTGAACACGATTCTGTTCTTCTCTAACATCGACGCCACGCAGGAATTCAAAGTAAATACCAGCGTCGCTCCAGCCGAATACGGCCGCGCGGGCGGGGCCATCGTCATCAGTTCCATCAAGAGCGGGACCAATGAATACCACGGTTCGGCCTTTTGGTTCTACCGTGACAAAAGTTTCGATGCCAACCCGAATTATCGGTTCAACGGCGCTCCGTCCACTCCAGCCGGGGGCTTCCTGCGCAACCAGCCCGGCTTCTCGCTGGGCGGGCCCATCTTCAAGAACAAGCTGTTCGCATTCGGCGACTACCAGGCGACCCGCGAGACGATTGGCGTGGGCGCACACTACCTGACGGTTCCCACCGCGCTGATGCGTCAGGGAAACTTCACCGAACTGCTCACAGCGGCAAATTCCGGCGGGAACGGTTTCGAGACCCAGTATCCGCGCTGCTATCCCGGCACCGACCCCAGCACGGGCAACCCCTATGCCGGCGAGACCAGCCCTGGTTTGATCTTCGATCCCACCACTTGTCCCAGTTCGAAGACAGGCGCGCCGCCTACGCAGTTCAACTATGGTGGCGCGAATATCATTCCACCGGGCCGTCTGAACCCGGCTGCCGTCAACTACCTGAATGCGTTCCCCATGCCGTCGCGCACGGATCGCTACATCAACAACTACCTCGACACACAGTCGGAAAACAACAAGTACAACACCTTCGACGGCAGGATGGACTGGAACGCCACGCGTAACGACATGTTGTTTTTCCGCTTCAGCTACGACAATTCCGTCAATAGCAAGACTTCGGAGTTCCAGAAGCTTCCCGCGGGCGGCGGAACCGGCACCAACCCCACCCATGCGCGCGGCTATGACCTGGGCTACACCCACATCTTTTCACCGACCATCGTGAATGAAGCGCACATCGCCTATAACCGCGACAATTACGGCTACACGCCACCGCTGTATGGCGACTACGTATCGAAGAATCTGGGCATCGTGAACGCCAACATCAACCAGGAAACCACCGGCGGAGCGCTGATCGGTGGATGGAAAGGCAACCTCGAATACACGGGCGACTATGGCCTCTACGCGGTTCCTCAAAACACCTATGAGGTAAACGACTCCGTGAGTATGGAGCGCGGAGACCATACCCTCAAATTCGGCGGGACATTCATCCGCCGTCAGGTCGAGTTCTTCAACCCGCAGGAGGGCAAGGGCTACTTCTGGATCGACGAGGGCACGGTGGATTTCACCGGCTATGAGGTCTCCGAGCTGCTGGCCGGTGGCATGGATCAATACCAGATCGGCTCGCAGGCTGGCTACTTCGCCAATATCGGCCAGGAAGACGGCCTGTTCGTGCAGGACGACTGGCGCGTGAACCATAAGCTGACGCTGAACTACGGCATGCGCTGGGACTTTCTCTCCCGTCCCTTCGAGGCGCACGACCAGCAGTCAGCCTTCAACGTGAATACCGGTACGGTGATGGAGGCGAACAAGAACGGCGTCTCGCGCAGCATCATCTCGCAGGATTATCGCAATTTCGGCCCCCGCGTGGGCTTTGCGTATGACCTGGGCGAAGGCAAGACCGTGGTCCGCGGCGGATTCGGGATCTTCTACTACCTGGATTACGGCGGCATCGACAATCAACTCGGAGAGCAGCCGCCCTTCGGCGGCAGCAACGACTATCTGGCCACCAACGGCTACTGCATCACCTTTACCGGCCAGCTCCCCACATCGCCAACCCCGATGGGGTGGGACGGCGGCTACAATTGCACCGGCTATACCTCCCCGACCACCGCCGCGTACGGCGCTTCCGGCGACACCGGGATTGCTCTTCCGGCGCGCGGCTACCCGAACTTCAATCCCGCAAATCCACCGGCCGGCACCAGCATGATCGCCGTGAACACCCACAGCAAGACCAGCACGGTGCAGGAGTGGAACCTGCAGTTGGAGCACCAATTCGGATCGAACAACGTTGTGAACATCGCTTACGTTGGGACGTCTGGCACCAACCTGTCGAGCTATTACCCGTACAACCTCTACCAGTTCACCTCGGGCATTCAGAATTTCCCGACCCTGGGCGGCATCAACTACAACAACTACGACGGCAAATCGAACTACAACGGCCTGCAACTGCACGTGGAACACCGCATGGCTACAGGGCTGACCGCGACCGGCTCCTACGCGTTTTCGCACACGCTCGACGACTCGCCGGGAGCTTTCCAGGGTCAAACTGCGGCTCTCTATTACAATCCGATGGCGGGCTATGGCAACTCCAGCCAGGACATACGCCAGGTGTTCAGCACATCCATGCTCTATCTCCTGCCTTTCGGCCGCGGCCAGAAATTTGGCGGCACTGCCTCAATCCCGATGGACTGGCTGATTGGCGGCTGGCAGACCAGCTTGACCTCCATTGTGCAGGGGGGCACGCCGACCGACCTCGAAACGGGAACGGCCACACCCGGAAACCGCCCCGACAAGGTTGCGTCAATCAGCTATCCAAAGAGCATCCTGGGACATTGGTTCAATCCGGCCTCGTTCGCCAATCCTCCAACGAAAACCGGATCGGTTTGCAACTGCACGGTCTATACGCGCCTCGGGACTCTGGGCCGCAACCAGGTCTACGGGCCCGGATACCGTGTGGTCAATCTCAGTATTCAGAAGAACCTCAAGCTAGAAAGGTACACGCTGGAATTGCATGGGGATGCTTTTAACCTTTTCAACACCGCGGAATTCACCAACCCGAATTCCAACCTTACCGGTGGCAACTTCGGGCAAGTTGAAGGAACGGAAGTCTACAGCAACCGCGAGATCCAGTTGGCGGCTCGCTTCACCTTCTGATCGCGCTGTTGGATTCGACGCGCCATGGCGGCTTCATGCCGCCGTGGCGCAGCAAATGCCTCTCGCTTCACGGTCAAGCGCCCAGCGCGATACCGATACTCTCCGCATACTTGAAAGGTGATGCAATGAAGCTCTCCGGGCGGCTACTCGTGATTGCCGTCTCTATGCTCGCCTGCGGTCTTTGGGCTTCCGGACAAGAACCGCCGGCTTGCTCCCCGGCGCAAGGCGCGAGTGGTCCGTGTAGCGCCAGCGGCCCGCGCATCGACAAGATCGATCCGCCCAACTGGTGGGCCGGCCTGCCCGATCCAATGCTCCTTGTTCACGGTGAAGGACTGAACCATGCGCGCTTTACATTGAGCGGCAAGGGCGTAACCCTGGACCACAGCCAGGCCTCGGAAAACGGCCATTGGGCCTTTCTGTGGCTTCAAACCAAATCCGCCGCGCCGCAAACTCTGTGGATAACGGCCAGCAACGACAAAGGCCAGTCGCGGAGCTCCTATGTGCTGGCCGAGCGCTCACATCAGGCCGATGGCCATCGCGGCTTCTCTTCCGCCGATGTCCTTTACCTGATCATGACCGACCGTTTCGCCGATGGAAACCCGGCCAACGATCTCCCCGGTGATGATCGCGCCGCCGTGCGCGGCTGGCACGGCGGAGACCTGGCTGGCATCGAGCAACATCTGGATTACCTCAAGCAGCTGGGCGTAACGGCGGTGTGGACCACCCCCGTCGCCTCCAACGGCGCTATGCCCGACGCATATCACGGCTACGCAGCCACCGATCTCTACGCCGTGGACAAACACTTCGGCACGCTCGAGGACTACCGCCATCTCTCCGATGTGCTGCACGCCCAGGGCATGAAGCTGGTGATCGACCTGGTGCCCAATCACATCGGCGTCCTGCATCCGTGGGTGCTCGATCCCCCCGCTCCCGGCTGGCTGCACGGCACGCTTGAGCATCATAGCGCCGTGAAGACCGATTTTTATCAGCTCGTCGACCCCCACGCTCCGCCGCGGGCGTGGCGCGATGTCACCGACGGCTGGTTCACCGACGCCATGCCTGACCTCAATCAGGAGAATCCTTTGGTGGCGCGCTACCTGATTCAGAACGCGCTGTGGTGGGTTGAAACGGCCAACCTTGACGGCATTCGATTGGATACGTTTCCTTACGTGGACCGCGCCTTCTGGCACGATTTTCACGCCACGCTGCACAGCGTGTATCCGCACCTGACCACCGTGGGCGAAATCTTCGATCGCGATCCCGAAGTCACCTCGTATTTCGCGGGGGGAGTGTTGCGCAACGGCGTCGACACGGGACTGGACACGCCTTTCGACTTCCCCGTCTACTTTGCGCTGCGCGACGTTCTGGTCCACGACAAACCCATGACCGAACTGGCCACGGTGCTGCGCCAGGATGCGCTGTATCCGCACCCTGAGCGGCTGGTCCCATTCATCGGCAATCACGATACCTCGCACTTTCTTACGGATGCCGCTGGTTCCGTGCCCCGGCTGAAACTGGCGCTGGGCCTGTTAGCCACGTTGCGTGGAATGCCGCAGCTCTATTCAGGAGACGAGATCGGGATGACCGGCGGTCCCGATCCCGATAATCGCCACGATTTCCCCGGCGGCTTCCCGGGAGACGCACGCAGCGCCTTTACGCAGGCGGGCCGCACGGCCACTGAGCAGAGTATCTTCGCCTGGACTTCCGGGATGCTGGCGCTGCGGGCGTCGCATCCGGCGCTCGAAACGGGACTCGAACAAGATCTTTTCGCCGGCGACGATGTGTTCGCATTTGTTCGCACATCGGAGGTGGGAAGTTGCGCGTCCAGTCATTCCACCGATCCCTTGAAGGCGCGGCTCCTCATTATCGTAAACAAGGCAGAACGAAGTGAGTCTCTGGAGTTGCCGATGGAAGGGACGGCGCTTGCCGGGTGTGCGGAGTTTCAGGCCATGGCTCCGGCGACGGGAACTGTTCCGATTGTAAGTGGCGGAGAGCTGCATATCGAAGAGCCGGCGGAGTCAATCACCGTGTATGAAGTGCGCTGAGCCGCCGTCTGCAGCTGGTTTTGGCTTGCGCGCATGCTGCATCCCTCTCTACGCGCCTTTGTGAGCGGGCGGTCAAGAAGAACTGCTGCAAACTGTAGGACGCGCCGAGAAACCCAATATTGACGCACCTTCCGGCACTAGACGCACCTGGGCCAATACCAGGGGCTTGCCCCGTCAGTTTGTAAATGATTGAAAATAGATGGTCGGCGCTAGAGGACGATTGTGGAACTTTCCTCTTCCGGCGCGGACCCTTCGAGGCCCTCGAGTACGCTCAAGCCTGAATCCAACTGCGGAGAAGCAAACCTTCGGTGTGCAGCAGCATTTCGCATCACTTTGCACGCAGACATGAAAAGTGCCGAATATCGTTTCGTGGGGCTGCCTTTGTGCAGTCGTACATGCGGCAGACCTCGATTACCGTCTCGCCCGATTCCGCTTCCCTGAGGACGCGTAGAATCTCCTCTTCCGCATGCTCCTTTCCACGCCATCTCCCGGCTCTCCTCTCTACCTTCAGAGAACCACGACAATCTCCAATCTCTCAACTTCAAAACGGCTTAGTTCTTGGGTTTTGGGTCACGGCATTCCGGCGGCTCTTCTTTGAATCGATAACCAATATTCGGTTCGGTCAACAGGTATTCCGGCTTCGCCGGATCGTCCTCTATCTTCACTCGAATCTTCCTGACCATTGTTCGTAGAGTTTCAAAGGTAGCGTGCTCAAGACTCCAAACGGACTTCAAAATCTCGATATGTGAAACTGGCCTTCCGGCGACGGACATCAGGCAGCGAACCAGCTCAAACTCTTTGGGTGTCAGGTAGATTGCGCGTCCGTTCTTCACGGCCAGGTGGCGGGCAGTGTCCAGCAGAAATTCGCCGATCAGAATTGGTTCATTGTGTTTGTCCTCAATGTTGTTGCTTCGCATGGCAACTCGGAGCCGAGCAGCTAATTCTCCAAATCGAAACGGCTTGATGATGTAGTCGTCCGCTCCAGCATCCAGCGCTTCAATGATCGTATCTTCATTTTCCACGGCAGACAGCATGATAATTGAAAGTCGCGGAGCCAGACCGCGCATAATCCGGCAAACTTCGATACCGCCCATTCCAGGAAGAGAGACTTCAAGGAAAACTGCATCAACCAGCTCAGTTCGAACCAGACTCAGGGCTTCTTCTCCTCGCACCGCTTCCACAATGGAATAGCCTGCACTCGCGAGGAACGTACCCAGTGACTTTCTAATTGGTTTGCTGGTGTCCACAATAAGGACATTGGGCGGATCAGACCTCAAGGCAGTTTCCTCTCGATTGACGATTACGCATTGAAAATGAGGCCCCTCCTACTACTGGAGACAACCAATATTACGAAGGCTATCGGGACCGTAACGATTGGCATGCCAACCTACCGTATCGTAGGAAGTGAGCAAATAGCCCTCCTGAAGTTAAGTCAATGAAACGGGACAAAGCTTCGGCCTCGAAGAGGACACTCAGACGTCTATGATCGTTGTTTCTTGCACTTAATCATCAAAGCCAGTCTGCTGACCCGGTATCTCTTGCCTAAACGGGTGTACGACCATTCTTAACAAAAGAGAGAAACCGCCGTGCGAGCTCATGAATGCGATCATCCTGATGTTTTTCGACCGCATCGCGAGGGATCAATTCCGTCCCGACTCCGAGAGCAGATGCACCGGCAACGATGAAACCTGTTGCTGTCTGCTGATCTACTCCACCTGCAGCGATCAATTTGACTTTTGGCAATGGCAACTTCAAGGAGCGGATGTATAGACCGCCTCCTACCGGGCCGACGGGAAATATCTTCACAAAGTCCGCGCCCGTCTTCATCGCGGCGATCACTTCCGTGGGTGTAAGAGCCCCCGGAATCGCAACCACGTCTCTCTTCAGTGCGCACTCAACTACTTCTGGAACGAGACCTGTGCTGGTGAGAAAACGGGCTCCTGCGTCGAGACAGCGCTCTGCGGTCTCCTGATCGAGGACTGTTCCGGCGCCCACCACCATCTCCGGGTACTTCTGCGCCAGTTCGCGAATTGCTTCGATTCCGCCGGGAACGGTCATGGTGATTTCCGCTACAGGGATCCCGGCGTGATACAGGGTCTCAGCGGCGTAAAGGGCCTGGTCGCCCGATTTCACGCGAATTCCGGGAAAGATCCCGATTTCCTCAATGAGAGCGATAACTTCTTCCCGTTTCATACAGTTTTCCTGACCTTACTTGGAGTCTAAATGGCTGACTTCAACAACAGAGTGGAGCGAACACGGAATCTCTGCCGAACATTTCTACGGAAGTTTCTCAGCGCCGACGGCGAGAGACAGTTGGCCCTCTGCCGTTAGATAGGAGCCGAGTAACTGCGCATAGGCGAGTTGCACCTGGCGATAGTCGCTTTGCGCATTGAGGAAGTCCATCAAGGACGCGCCACCGTGTTCATAGGCGAAAGTTACGGTATCGCGCACGCGCAACGCCTGATCGTTGTACTTCTCCTTGTAAGGCTTGAGCAACGCAATGTTGCTGCGCACCAGTTCATAGGCCGTGTCCACGTCGCTGAAGACCTGGGCGCGCGTGGCGTCGCTGGCCTGCTGGCTGCGGTCGATGTCGATCTGCGTGCGTTTCTTTTCCCCCTGATTGCGGTCGAAGATGCGCAGTGGGATGTTCACGCTGACGCCGAGAGTTTGAGGGCCGTTCGGGTTATTGGTCGAGGCGTTGTGAGTGTACCATGCGCTGTACGTTGGATCGGTCGAGCCGTTGGAGATGGCCAGCTTGTGATTGGTCTGAGACTGCTGAATGGTTTGTAGCGCCGCCTGCAAGTCGGGCCGGGCCGCTAGAGCCGCGTCACGGTACCTATCCAAAGGCTCCAAAGATTCATTGAAGTCAAATGGGCCGGTCACATCGAATTGGTCGACCGGCGTGCGATCGTTGAGCATCTGCAACAGCTGTATCTTGGCGGTACGCAGGTTGACGATTGCATTCTCGATTTCGGACTCGTACTGCACGCGAAGCAACTCGATACGATCCAAGTCGATCTGCGCCAGGTCTCCAGCCTTGAAGCGGGCGCGGCTGATATCGATGATCTTGTCATAGTAGTCGAGGTCGGCCTTAGCCAGATCGAGAATATACTTCGCCTGGAGCGTTCCAACAAATGCCGTGCGCAGCGCAAAGATCATGTTCCGTTGCAAATCCTCGTGCTGCGATTGCGTGATGCGCGTTCCCTCCTGAGCGCTTTCCAGGCGCAACTCGCGCTTGTGATCGCGTTCGTGCAGATAACTGAAACTCGGTTGTTCAGTGGTGCCCTTGAAGGGAGTCCATACTCCATTGTGCGGCGCGGCCTGCGTGCCATCCGCCGATAGAGTGAACTGCGGATTAGGCCGGAGGAAAGCTGTAATTTCTTCGGCCCTCATTTCGTCTACGTTGTCGGCATCTGCCTTCAGCGCCGGATTGCTGACAATGAACTGGGTCTTGACCTGATCCCAGTCGAGCGGCTGCTGGGCAAACACGACCGGCGTAATCGCCGGCGCGACGATCAATCCGCAAACCACTGCGAGAACTCTGCCTATGTTCCGAAGTTGCATGTGTGAAGAAATCCGATCAATGTTCAAAGGATGCCCCCGCTTCCGGTTCCGGCAGTGTGTCTCCTTCTCTTGCGAACCAGACATACAAAGTTGGCAGCAGGAAGATGCTCATCGCGAGAGCTGCAACGAGTCCCCCCACAATGACAATGGCAAATGGCCGCTGCGAGTCCGAACCAATGGCGTGAGACATGGCCGCCGGAAGAAGTCCCAGGGTAGCTACCAGCATCGTCATCATGATCGGCCGCAACCGCAAGACCGCGCCCTCAACAGCAGCATCTGCGACGGTATATCCTCGCACCCTTAATTGGTTGATGTATTCAAGCATGATTACTCCGGTTTGCACGGATACGCCGAACAGCGCCAGAAAGCCGACACCGGAAGATACGCTGAAGTATGTGCCAGTCACGAGAAGAGCGAGCAAGCCTCCAACGGGAGCCATGGCCACGTTGGCGAGAATCAGCAGCGCCCATTTGAAGGAACGAAACATGGCGTAGAGAATGATGAAGATCAAAAAGATGGTCAGGGGCACGATGAGGGCCAGCCTGGCCTCGGCGCGCTTTTCGCTGTCGTATTCTCCCGTCCATTCGAGGTGATAGCCACGAGGTAGCTGCACATTCCTGGCGATCTTGTCGATGGCTTCCTTGACCGTGGTGCCCAGATCGCGCCCGCGAACCTCAAAGCGGATGGCCACGTACCGGGAACCGTCTTCCCGATAAATGTCGTAGGCGTCATCGCGAACCTGGACTTTGGTCACCTGAGCCAGTGAGACGCGCTCCCCTGAGGGAGAGAGCAGTCGAATATCCTGGATAGCCTCCTTGGTATCGCGATACGGTTTCTGATAGCGCACGACCACGTTGTAGACCGCTTCTCCCTGCAGCACCTGGCTGACAGCATTACCGCCGACCGCGGTTTGAATTGCATCCTGGATATCGGCGACATTGATGCCGAAGCGCGCAGCCGCCTGACGGTCAACGGTGAGATCGATATTCGGCTGGCCCGTATCGCGTTGAATTCCCAAATCCTTGACCCCGTCAATATTGGCCATAACCTCTTTGATCTGCTCGCCCTTTGCCTCGAGAACGTCCAAGTCCGGCCCGTAAAGCTTGGCAGCCAGTCCGCCCTTCGTGCCGGTCATCGTTTCATCCACGTTGTCCTCAATGGGCTGGGAGAAATTCCAAAAAGCTCCCGGGTGTTTCTCCAGTTCGCGATCCATCGCGGCGATCAGCTCCTCTTTATTCTGATGAAAGATGGGTCGCCATTGCTCCTTGGGCTTCAAGTCGACGAAATATTCCGTGTTGCCGAATCCTCCGGTGTCGGTTCCGTCGTCGGGTGCGCCAGCTTGCGAGACGACTTTGGTGACCTCGGGGAACGAGGCGAAGATATAGCGGGATTGCTGAGTGAAGCGCGTGCCTTCCGTCTCGCCTACGCTGTTGGCCATCGCACCGCGCGCCCAAATAGCGCCTTCGTCCAAATGCGGCAGGAACTCCGAGCCAATAACACCGCTGAACGCTAGGAAAAGCGCGAGGGCCAATGAAACCAGGGCGCCGGTGACTACAACCGCGCGGTGTTCCACAGCCCAGCGCACACCGCTCCGATAGCGTTTGGTGAGAAAGACCATGACCGGATTTTGCCACTCTGTCACTTGACCGCGGAGCAGGAGGCTGGCCAGGACCGGTGCGATCAGGATGGAGAACGTCATGGCGCCGAGCAATGCGAAGGCAACGGTCCAGGCCATGGGCCGGAACAAACGCCCTTCGACTCGTTGCAGCGTAAAGATCGGCATGTAGGCGGTGATGATGATGGCGATGGCATAGAAAACCGGCCGTTGAACCTCATGACACGCCTCTCGGATTACAGCGGAGACGGACTTGGGAAGCGTCACTCCCGTTTTCTGTTCGCCGGCTTGAGTTCCGAATTGGGTATGGGAGCCAAATTCGCGGCTCATATGGCGAACGATATTTTCCACCATCACAACAGCGCCATCCACAACCATCCCGAAATCGAGCGCGCCAAGTGAAATCAGATTTGCGGGGATATTGCTCAAATTCAGAAAGATTGAGGCGAACAACAGGGAAAAAGGAATCGTCACCGCAACAATCAAGGCCGCGCGAACATTGCCGAGGAAAAGCAGCAGGATGATCGTAACCAGGATCATGCCCTCGCCGAGGTTGTGCAGCACCGTGTGCAACGTGAAATGAATCAGATCGCTGCGGTCGAGCATGGGAATGACCTTCACACCCTCGGGCAGGAGGTGATTGTTGAGCTCGTCCACCTTCTTGTGGATCCCTTCGAGCGTAGGGCCTTCTTCGGCCCCCTTGCGCATCAGCACGCCGCCCTGGATAACGTCGGGCTCATCTACAATAACGCCGTCCGGACGATGATCGGCTCTGGCCATGTGCCCCAGCCGGATTCTGGGACCCCAGTCGACGACCGCGATGTCTTTTACGCGAACGGGAGCCCCATTCGAAGTCGTCAGCACGGTATTCTCGATATCCTGAACATTGCGGAAAAGCCCGAGTGCGCGGACGTTCAGTTGCTGCAAGCCCTCTTCGACGAAGCTGCCGCCGGCGTTCACGTTGTTGATGGCCAACTGGTTCTCTACCTGGCTGATGCTCAAGCCGTAAGTGATGAGTTTGTTCGGGTCGACGCGCACCTGATATTCGCGCGCTGTGCCGCCGAAGTCGCTCACGTCCACGACGTTCGGAACTTTCCTGAATTCCTTGTACAGAGTCCAGTCTTCGATGCTCCGCAAATTCATCAGGTCATACGCCGGATTCGTGCTCCGGATTGTGTACCAGTAGATCTGACCCGTCATGCTCCAGTCCGTGCCGATTTGAGGCTGCACTCCTGCCGGCACACTGACCTGCGTGAGCCTTTCGAGCACCTTCTGGCGGTTCCAGTCGTTGACGGATGAATCGTCGAAGATCAGCGTAACCAAGGAAAGACCAAAAATCGATTCCGACCGCACCGTCGTGAGATGCGGAATGCCAAACACCTGAATCTCGACGGGAACCGATACTTGCTGTTCCATCTCTTCGGCGGAATGCCCGGGCCACTGGCTGATGATATTCACGTAATTATCGGCAATGTCCGGATAGGCCTCTACGGGCATGTTATGAAACGACACCGCCCCCCAGCCGAGCAATAGCAGCCCAACCGCCAGCACCACGTACCGATTACTGAGAGCAAAATCTACGAGATTGCGAATCATCGTTTCTTCCTCGGGCCTCAGAGTCGAGCGTTATTCGTTGTCGATCGCATTTTGGAGGTTGATCGCGTTTGTTACGACCTGCTGGCCAGGCTGCAACCCGGATACAATCTGCTGCATGTTGTTCGGCAACTGTTCACCACTAACGACTTCAATCCGCTTAAACTTCCCTTGCACTGGGATAAAGACCCAATCGCGGTCGTGCAAATGCACGACTGCGGACGCCGGGACAGCCGCGTAGTTCTGCTTTCCCTTGCCGAACAATGTGGCCGTGGCGAACATGCCCGGCCGCATCATCTCGCCCGGATTGGCAACTTCAATGCGGACCTTCGCGGTTCGGATATTGGGGTCGAGAATCGAGCCGACGTTGCTGATCGTGCCCTTGAGAACCTTGTCCGGATAGGCGTTCAACTTGATTTCGGCGGGTTCTCCGAGGCGCACGTTGGCCATGTCGTTTTCGTAGACGTCACAGACAATCCACACGGTGGTCAAGTCCGAAATCGTGAATGGGTTCGGCGTAGAGTAGGCTTGCACAGCCGCTCCGATCGCCACTTCCTGATCGGTGATCACGCCGGATACAGGCGCGGTGATGTCGACAAGCCCCTTTGGGTTATCGGGATCGCTGCCCAGCAGGCGAAGATGCTCCGTCGCGGTATCGAGGGTGGTCTTGGCGTCGTCCTCGGTGTCTTGCGCGACCTCCAGGTCTTGCTGCGCAATCGCCCCGTGCTCGTACAGCAGTTTGGCTCGATCCAATTGCTTGCGCGCCAGCAGCTCATCGGAGACGGCCTTGCGGTAAGCGTCGAAGCCTCCCGAAATGTCGTCGCTGCGAACACGCAGCAAGAGCTGGCCCTTCCGTACCGTGTCGCCGAGGCGAACGCGAATGTCCACAATGCGGCCGGAGGCAAGCGAAATCACCGGAACGGTTCGCGAGATGTCCGGAAATACAGTGCCGGTCACGGACAATTGCGACGGAGCCTGGTATTCGGTCGCTGATGCGATCGGATAGTACTCCGGATGCTCGACCGCGAAAAAGGTGGGGTCCACTCCGGGAACCACCTTGGCCGGCGGCGGCGCCTCCGCGTCCGCATTGACCTTATCGCTCTTGCAACCGCTGATGACGATAGTTGCGATCAGCACCATCGGCAGCAGTGCAAATCCCATAACTTTGCTTTTCATGACGATTCCCGCCCCCTTGTGCCTTTCGGCCTTCTCGACATCCGGATACCTTCAAATCGCGGTAGCCGTTGTTGAGATGGCCGGATTGTGGAACAAGTCTCTTTCTGAAGCGGCCTTCGCGCATTGCTTCGCGCAGCAGCTGCAGAAAGTAAACCAGCCTGGAGTTTGATCGAATGAGAGGAGGAGTGGATCAGGCCGCGGGAGGGGGACGATTCTGAATGGAGGAGAGAACGGGAATCTTCACAGTCGGGACAAGGAGGCTGCCCGGCACAGTAAAGCGAAACGTATTGAAAGGGAGTTCCGCGGCAAGCGGGGGAATTGATGCCACGGCCGGATGAAATGGGGCGTGCGCATGCGCGCCTAAATCATCCTCGCGCTGGAAACAGCGTGTCTCGGCGGGATTCTGCGCCATCGCCATGTCGTCATACATCGTGATGACAACGAACATCATGACGAGAACTAACGCCAGGGCAATGAACTGCACTTGGCGCCCTGGGCCCTCACGCCGTGCATGGCGCACCCACAGCCAGCACATCGCTGTGGCCAGCACCACCCATTCGAGATTGAGGGCCCAAACCATTCGTGATTACCTTTGCATTCCACTTACATTCTGGTGAATGTTTTTCACCACTTATGCACTGGTAAGTAGCCGCTGCGCGGAAGTTACTGTTACACCTGAGCAGCACCGGAAGTACATGAAATCCCGGTGCTGCGTGCCAGGGTAAGAGTTAGTACGTCCAGCCGCCTTCACGAGCGTGCGATCGGGCGGGCTATGTCGCGGCTAAAAGCGGACCATGATCGCGATGGTGCTGACTGTCTGGTTGGTACGCAGGTCGGGCCACCAGATCGAATTGAGACCTGCGGGTGTACCTGCGTTGGCTGCGCTTGCGCCGCAGGCAAGCTCGGCGTTGTAAAGGTTCTGGGTACCATAGCCGTAACCCGACGGGCTGCCGCTGGCGCATGCGTATTGCGCGGGTGCGCCGTTATTCCCTCCTGGCGGGGTGATGCCGCCGCGTCCAGTCCAGTAGGGTGTATCCGAGTAGCGATAACCCTCTTCCAGGCGGAAGGTGATGAACTGGCTGGGCATGTAGTCGAAGGTGATGGTACCGTCGTGCATCTGGGCGCGATCGCCGGCATTCTCTGTATAGTACGGAGTGCCGGTGATAGCCGTGGCACCGTTGATTGGCGGCAGCAGGGTAAGGTAGCGGCCGGGATTGTTCATCTGACCGCCGCCAAGAGTAACCGCGTAAAGGTCCTTGTGGAACCAGTAGCGGTTGTACATCATCCAGCCGATGAAGGCCTGCTTCGGCCGGCCATTTTTCGAGTTGCCGTGGCAGTTTACGCCGCCGTTGTAAGAACTGGTCGTGCCTTTTTCCGGCGAGAACCCGTGGGGGTCCAGCTTGCCATCGGGCGTGGCGAACGAGGCTGGACCGCCGCCGTATTCGCACCCCGCATCGCCGGTGATCGTAAACGCGATCTTGTCCAGAACTTTCGTGGGCTGGTCATACACCTTGACTTGAGCGCTATAGTCGGCGTGGATGCGCGAGCGGCCGAGATTTGTCGAGTCGTCTTCACCCAGACCGTAGTTATTCCATACGAAGTCCAGGTACGGCTTGGGACGCCAGAGAATCTGTCCGCCAAGGCCAGGCTTGCTGCCATAGCGTGCGTACGATTGCCAACCATTGATAATCCATGGCTCGATCTTCAGCTTGGATGTAGGGAAATACTGTATGCGCAAGCCGTTGAAGAACCACGGCGTATTCGAGGAAACGAAGGAAGGCTGATACGTCCAATTGTCGAAGTTGTAATAGCTGAAGAGACCGATATAGGAAACGAAGATACCGGCATCGACGTTCAGCCCGTGAGCCACATCCCAGTGATAGCCGCCCCACGCTTCGGAGACATATTTGTATGCGCCCCCCAGATCCCACTGACCGCGGTTGGGACTGCCGTCGTTCCTCACGGTCGTCGTGGCGAACAAACCGTCCATCGTTAGAATACGTCCGCGCACATTGTCAATATGAATGTCGCCGCCAATGCTGATCTGTTCCAGTTGCCACTCATCCGAGCGGAATGTTTCTGTAGATCCGCCCAGGCTGTCGTCATCTGGATGGTTGTAATCGAGCGTGTAATTTGCGTCAGCTCTGAACTCCGGCGTGAAGTACTTGGTGGCCATGGGGCTGTCTGTCTGGTGTCCATTGCTGTTCAGCCAGGTCCAGTCTCCCGGGAACGGTTCGCCCTTGGTGGTCCTTTGAGCGCTAATCTCCGGCGCCGCCGGCGCGGTGGGGGCAGCCGGTGTCGCGGCCTGTAAAGATGACGACGTGCCGGCCGCGGGCGTCACCGAACTCAGTACCGCGCTACCGTTTCCAGCGATCAGCTCTTTTTCGGCCGCAGTCAGCCGGGCAGCATCGCTGCTGCCTTCAGTAATGGCCGCGCGCTGATCTTTGACTTCTTTTTCCAATTGGTCAATGCGGGCTTTCAGGACTTCGATCTCCTGTTCGAGAGGCGATGGGGCCGCAGGTGTGGCCGCGGTTGAGTGGCTGGTGGTATCAGGAGCGGCGGCGCCTGGCGGATTTGATGCCGCCAGCAAAGCCGGCTGAGGCGCGCTTGCCGGGTTGGCCTGTGCCGATCCGATACAAGCGGTTGCGGCGGCGATTGCCGCCAGCGTCATGGCTTTCCAAAGAACCCTTCTCATTTTCACCTCTCGCTTTGTGCGGAAAATTAAGAAATCGTTTTGTGATTTGTCAGGCGGCCGGATTCGCTCCGGTGTCGACGATCCCTGTTTACGGGATACTCGCGCGGCTCGCAATTGGATCAGAAAGAAGGAGGGACAGACAGCATAAAGTTGCCGCGAGAAAAAGTGACGCGATCGAGATCATTTGAAGTCGTCTTCACTTTCCTATTGCATGACAGCTGTCATAAGCGAGACATAAAGCAGTCGTAGTTTGTTTATTAAGAGTCGAGCGCTCTTGAGAAGTCGGCCCGCTAAAAAGTTGAAATTCGGACACAACTCCGCGCGCGCCGCGCGTGCCTCCAATCGCGCATGCTTCGGAAATCAAGAGGATTGAGGCTGCTACCAACGGTTAAGTTCGCGCCGGACGCAATTCACCCTCGAGCACCCGGCGGATTGCCACAGGTACGCTCCAAGCGTGGATTCACAATAGAGCTAGGTTTAACGCTTCCGCATAAGGAAGGCATGAATGACTTCTAAAGGTTGTCTAGTGATCTAGGGATTCCATTTGACACGTCGAAAGAATCCGATTCAGTATTTACCGAACCTTCTAAGGTGAATCCAGCGGCGTTGAGCATTTCAAAAAAGTGGTTCAACAAAAGAAGTGTGTCCTTTCGGCAATTCTGCATGACCGGGAGCCGAACTAGTGGAAGTGGGTCTCGCCAATTATCCTCGTTCGCGGGAATCATCGTCTCTGTTAACGTGTCCATGCAGGCCAACTTCTAGGCGAACCTTTGGCTGCCAATCGGATTGCCGTTGGGAGCATAGAAGTTGACCACCCGAAAGTGCTGGACCAGCACTTCGACAACCCGGAGCCCACTTCCTTGACCTGCATGGCCGCGGTCCAACCCCGTCTCGCGGCAAAGACCTTCATGGCCCCGTATTGCATCGGGATGAGTCTTCTGATCGTCGGCAGACACCCGAGCATCATGGCCAGCGCGACACATTTTAGACCGCTTTTGCCGCTGGCCAAAAACCCAACGAATTTTGCCTTTTGGGAGGCCCGTTTACCGGCCATCTTCGAGTGCGCTCCCTACTGGGCGAAGACGATCCTTTCCGGCCATCAGGGATTCATCATAACTCGGCCGAATCGGGGAGAGACGCACTTCGCGCCGGAGTCTCGCGATAGTTCCACGGCATCCATTCGGTGGGGCAGGCGGCCTGCTCCTTGGCATGGCGCTGCAGTTCGACCCGGTAGTCGAAGGAGTCGACGCCGCACAACTGGCATGTGTGGATCAGACTCATGAACAGATCGCCGACCTGAGCTCCGTTCAGAGTGCGATAAAAAAGAGCATTCTTTCGATGAAGAGCCGCGCGCTTTAACGACCTTTCGACGATGTTTTTATCAAGTGGTGCTCCGGCTTTTCGAAGGAACAACGTTACACGGTTTTTAACTTATCGGGTTGACCCTTTCAGAAAAAACAACTAAAGGGTGGGACGGATAAGGTGAGAATCGTGTAGTTTCTGTAGCAGCCGTAGCAGGCGAAAAATGGCTTACAAAAATGACCCCTTGGCGAGACAATTCCAGAACGGGGTGAATGTTTGTAAGTATCTGATTCTGACCGACCTGAGACATAGGTAACACATCGTACCGGACACATAGGTGACACTTCCTCTCAAGGGGGAGGAAGGAATGCCTTGGAAGGAGTGTTCGGTGATGGATGAGAGACTGCAGTTTGTGGCTCG
>Ga0326728_10012627_pt1 | contig 18687 bp, 21 predicted proteins | sample MB3enrmetagenome_FD_207602 | JGI IMG/M metagenome (GOLD analysis project Ga0326728, IMG submission 207602) | Lab enriched peat soil microbial communities from McLean, Ithaca, NY, United States - MB31MN | ecosystem: Environmental > Terrestrial > Soil > Wetlands > Peat | place: USA: New York... | reverse complement strand
TGGTCAGCTCGTGAATCCGCTTCACGTGGCGCGCATTTTCCAGCGCGATCGCCGCAAAATCCGAAAGCGCTTCCAGCAGCTTCAAGTCCTTGGGGTCAAATCCATCGGGTCCCACGCAATTGATCAGCTCGATCACGCCGAGGCAGGTCTCGCGGAACATCACCGGCACGGCCACGATCGAGCGAGTCTCCATCTTCGTCTTTTCATCCACCTTCCCGAAGAACCGCGTATCCTTGGCCGTGTCCGGCACGATCACCACTTCGCCGTGCTGCGCCACCCAGCCCGCAATCCCCACCCCCAGCTTGATGCGCACATCTTTCAGCGCCTGCGAGGCCTTCCCGACGGCCAGCTCAAAGTAGAGTTCCTGCTTCGCTTCATCCAGCAGCAGCAGCGACCAGTTGTCCGGCCGCAGAAATTCGTCGATCTTTTCCATGATCGTCCGCAGCACTTGATCGAGCTGCAGCGAAGACGTCAGCGCTTTCCCCAATTCCTGGAACACGGCCACTTCGCCCGCTTCGCGCTGATCTGCGGGCATTCCGGCATTGCGGCGCCGTTCGACCGTCGGGAACTGCTTGATTTCCTCGAGGCTCACTGGGACACGTCTCTCCAGTTTGATTCTTTGTTCGCAGGTGTCTTCATCCCTGAATCCCTGCGAGTTTAGACACCCATTCCCAAACTTATCCCTGCATTTGCCAATCTGCGTCAGTATAGGCGCGTCCGAAAAACTCGCGCAACATACTCGTGGTACAGGCGTGGCCATCTTGCCATCCCAGGCTCACCCGGGGCTCCCCGCGCGGTTGGCGCGCTTCTGTGAGCGGCTTGCTCCTCATTTCACCGCCCTTTGCGCGCCGTTACATTCACTTGCGGCTTCCCAAGTGATAGCCCCATCCCTGTTAAGTGTTAATCGGTCAGATGTTAATTTCCTGCATGCTTGGTGAACGCGGCTCTCAATTCGGGTCAGTCGCCTACGAGCGCACATCGTCAGGCGTCCGATATCCTGACCTACTTCTCAGTGCGGCCTTCCGCCACCCGAAGAGCCAGACGATGAGCCACCTCCACCGCCGCCTCCGTAACCGCCGCCACCAGAAGACGAATGCGACGATGAACCGCCACCGCCTCCGCCATGGCTTCCGCCACCACCACCTCCACCACCGCTACGCCCACCGCCGCCCCCGCCATGGCTTCCGCTACCACCGCCACGCCCACTGCCCTTCGCGCCGCCTCGCGATCCTCCGCTGCTCCCAGATTTCCCTCCGCTGCTGCCCGCGTGGGAATCGCTCTCGTTCCCTTGCCTTAAGCCGAAGTGCGCAATCGCCACCGGCCGCACATTCCCATGCGAGTTTCCCGCACCATTTGCGAACACCGCGAAATCTTTCGCCTTGTAGTCGTAACGGATAGCGACCTCACTTTTCGGATTTCCGGTCAGCGCCGCGCTGACTCTCGAAGGCTCGGTTCCACGCTTGAGGAATCGGCCCTCGATCACCGGCTGCTCCACCTTTGGCAAGGTCTTCACCCAATTTGTTTCGTACCCGGCCGGCAGACTCTTCACGATTTGCAGATCCTTCGGCGCCGATTTTATCTGCGGGACTTCTTCCCCACCCTTCTCGTGGAACATCAGCACTCCATACTTCGCGTTCAACGGCGGCTTCCCCTTAACATCCAACGGATGTTTTGGTATGACCCCTATTTTCTTTCCCATGCGCACTCGCCAGAATGAGCCACCCTTGGGCTTCTTCCTCCCCACAACCCACTTCTTCTTCGGTGGTGGGCACTTCCCCGTCTTGCCCCCTTTACCTGGTGAGCAGCCGTAGCCATAGGCTGGCCGCTCTAGAAACCAACTCCCCGCGTAGCACGTCGCCCACCCAATCTGCCACCAAGGTGAATCAACATTCCAGGTTGCACTTCCCCTTTTTTCCTCTACAACCCGGCCCTGTGGATCCTGCGGAGTTATCATTAGTGTTTTTTGGACGTAATAGTGCACGTGAGTCTCCGGGGCATTTGTGCAAGGGTCGCCGCCATAAATGGATGTGCCAAGCTCTTCTCTCACCTTTTCATAGCGCACGCCTAAGTTCTGCGTCGCATTGGAATTCGCTGCGCCTTGTCCTGCTCCGCTTTTTGCTTGCGGCTCTGGGGTCGCCTTTGCTTGCCCCCGCTCTCCCTGCGCCCTGGCCGCTTCCTTCGGCTCCCAGCATTTCCCATACGGCGGGCAATCCGTGAACGTCCCCCCTCTCACCAAATCCACAAGCCCGGGTATAGGCGCCGCCAATCCAGATTCCTTCAGCCCCTTCTCGATATCCGCTTTTCTTGCCATCCTCTGTTCATTGACCCATTGGTCCCACGCATTTTGATCTGCATCGTCCACCAAGCCTTCCACGCGCGAGAGCACTCCACCCACAGACTGAAAGGCATCTCCAGGTCCCGCCGCGAACGTCTTCCCGGCCATTCCTTCGTTCAACTTAAAAGGTCCTTCAACAACTCGGAACATCGCGCCATCCAGTGCGCTTTCCACCCTCAAGGTCGTCGTACCCGTCGTGTGAAGCTTTGCCGTCGTCGCCTGAATCGTGATTTCATCGTGGCCATTCGATTCAATTGCAAAGGTCGCCCTCCCCGTCAACAGTGTGACCTCTGAGTTCGTCCCCTGGGAGTTGCTCGTCAACCCCTCGAACTGCAATACCGAGCGCTCCGCCAGATAAGCCACGGACCCATTCTCAAACTCCACCTCGGCCCTTCCATTTTCGGTCGCAAGCGTCGTCCCCTCTTCGATTGGGAAATTTACGCCTGCGGCAATCCAGTCTTTTCCCAGGTCTGGACTGCCTCTTATCCCCCTGGAAAGCTTCACTTCCCCCTGGACGTAGCTCACCCGCACAATCTGAGGACGGCTCGTTTCAGTTCCATTTGTTGGGATTGCAACTGCTAGACTTATTACACCGCACAGCACCAAGAGGGAAACGAACGGCTGGGTATAGCGCATGGGCAACCTCCCGAACGATCGAATTACCCTTTGCACTCGTAGGACGTACTCGGAGCATTACCGGTTACGTTAATCTATCCATCAACAAGTGCGCGCTCTTCCCTCCTCACCCCCCGCGTCAACGCATTGCTTACAAACTCTCTCATCGGACAAAGAATCTTGCTCGCTCCTCAAAACCCACTCCCCGCATGAACCAGAAACACGCGGTGCGCCTCGCTTTCCTGCGCTCCTCGTTTGACACTTCCTTCCACCCCACCTATAGTGAGCCCAAGGGACGCCGCGTCACCGCTTCGCTTTTTTTGGCCGCGTCTGCCTCCTCTTCCGTCTTTCCGGAATCGAGGCGCTGTTGCGCTCTCTGCGGATTGGTCCAGCCTTCCGTCGCTGTTACACTCTCCTCTACAGGGACAGAGCATGGCTAAGGGGAATTTCGGAGAACGTCTGAAGCGCGAGCGCGAGCTTCGCGAAGTCACGCTGGAAGAGATTACCGCTGCCACGCGCATTGGCTCGCGCTTCCTGGAAGCCCTGGAAAACGAAGAGTGGAGCAAGCTTCCCGGCGGCGTGTTCAATCGCGGCTTCGTGCGCTCCATCGCGCGCTACCTCGGCCTCGATGAAGAGGTTCTTCTCGGCGAATACGATTTAGCTCACGGCACCCAGGTTGCTCCCGCTCCCCCGCAACCCGAACATCGCATGTCCTCCTCCAAGTGGATTCCCTTCCTTCTCTTCCTCGGTTTGCTCGTTCTTCTATTCTGTGCCGTCGTCGGCGGCATCTATTACTGGCGGCAGTACGACGCGCGCCGCGCCCAGACGCAATCCATGACTTCCGTCCCGCCCGCCGCAAACACGCCGGCCAGATCCGCTTCTACTCCGCCAGCTACTCAACAACAACCAGACACACCATCGCCCGCGCAGGAGCCGCCGCTCGATCTGCTCGTCTCCGCCAGTGTCGCCACCCGCGTGCGCATCCTTGCCGATGGCAGGCTGCTTTTCGAAGGCGAATTTCTTTCCGGTGAAAATCGCCACTTCCAGGCCACCGGCGAGTTTGAGGTGACCGCCGCGGACTCCAGTGCGGTGTTGCTGGAATTGAACGGCCAGGCCATGCCGCCGCTCGGTGCCCCCGGAGCCTCGGGTACAATGACCTTAGGTCGTAAGGACCTTAGGCAGGCATCCGGTGGAAACTCTCAGCCCTGAAGTACTCGAAGATTTGCGTCACGGTCGAGCCCCGCGCGAACGCAAGCTGGCCGTCTGCAGCATGGGCGCGCACATCCCTCCCGTGGACCGCGCCGAAATCCTCACGGTTCTCGCGCAGGATTCCGATGAACTGGTCTCCTCTCGCGCGCAGGAGGCGCTGCTCTCCGATTCCCTTGAAATCTTCATCGAAGCCATGAACCGCGAGCATCCGCTGCCGGCGTTGTTTACTTACGTCGCGCGAAATTTCGCGGCCAAGCCCGGCATCCTGGACGCGCTCGTGGCCAACCAGAAGTGTCCCGGCGAGCAACTTGCCATCGTTGTCCCGCACTTGACGCCGGCCCATGTCGAATTGCTTTTTGATGAACTCGACCGCATCTCACTTTCCAGCACGCTTGCCGTTGCTCTGGAGCACTATCACGGTCTCACGGCCGACCAGAAAAGCACGCTGCAGGAACTTCGCAGCACCGCCGTTGACGAGGGCCGCCTCGCCGATGCCGCCGCCGAAGCCGAGCCCGACCCGGTCAAGCGCCAGACTTTGCTCCAGCAAATCAGCCGCATGACGGTTTCCCAGCGCGTGCAGTTCGCCATGAAAGGCGCCGCGGAAGCCCGCCGCACCTTGATTCGCGATGCCAACAAAGTCGTTCAGCGCGCCGTGCTGCAATCTCCGCGCCTCACCGAACAGGAGGTCGAAGCCTTCGCCTCCATGCCCAATCTCACCGATGAAGTTCTCCGTTTGATCGCCACCAACCGGAATTTCCGCAAGAACTACGTCGTCGTCCGCAACCTCATGAACAATCCCAAGACGCCGCTCGACGTCTCCCTGCACATGCTTCCCATTTTGAACGCCGCCGATCTCAAGCGCCTTTCCATGAACAAGAATATTCCGGAAACCTTGCGCTCCACGGCCAACAAGCTCATGCGCACCCGCGCCGACCAGAGGAGATAACTCGCACGTGGCTTCTCCCCCCGCCGGCCGCGTATCAGAAACTCTCGGCCGGGCTTCTCTTTTCCCCAACTCGCCCGCCTGCAGCGCGCTACACTAAACGCATCACCTTTCAGCGGAGGCTTTCCAAATGACCCCTCGCCCACTTTTGCGCCTAACTTCCCTGGCTGTACTCGTCGCCGTCGCCGCGGCTCTACTGTTGGTCTCGCACGACTTGCTGCGCGCCGCTTCGGACCCCTGGACTTCCTCGCAAACCGTCCGACCCGCGGATTTGCTGAAGGAACTCAGCGACTCCAAATCCGCTCCTACAATTGTCTTTGTGGGCTTCAATCGCCTTTACACTTCAGGCCACATCAAGGGCGCGCAAAACCACGGCATGGCAGGAAATGAAGTGGGCCTCCAGGAACTCAAGACATGGGCCTCCTCGCTTCCCCGCTCCACCAAGCTGGTCATCTATTGCGGTTGCTGTCCGATGGATCGCTGCCCCAACCTCCGCCCCGCTTTCACCGTGCTGCACGAACTCGGCTTTACCAAGCTACACGTCCTTATCCTACCCACGGATTTCGCCGTGGACTGGGCCGACAAGGGCTATCCCTACGACAAGGGCCAGTAACGCACTCGTCCTTTGCTTGCACGCGCGCTACGGGACAATCCCGTTATCTGAAAATCCATTTACGCGTCTCTCTGTCTAAACCGTTACACTTGTCCCTGTTCTTGACTTGCTGACCGAGGTCGCTATGAAATTGCTGAGCAGACTGTTTTTCGCACTCCTCGCGGGCGGCGCATTTCTTGTTTCCGCCCATGCGCAATCCCAACCAGTCGCCCTCACCCTTAAAACTCCCATCCCCTTCCGCTTCGTAGCCTTCGGCGACACGCGTTTCCACGATCCCGCGGACACCAAGCCCGCCAATCCCGAAATTCGCCGAGCGCTGGTTGCCGCGATTGCCCAGGAAAATCCCGTCTTCATTTCCATCGGGGGGGACATCGTTCTGGATGGTGACAACGCCAAGGACTGGCAGGTGTGGGACGCCGAAACCTCGCTTTGGCGGGAACGCAAAATCCCTGTTTATCCTGCGATCGGCAATCACGAACTGCACGGCGACCTGAATACCGACCTGGCCAATTATTTCCAGCGCTTCCCGGAACTCCAGAAAAATCGCTTCTATTCCACGCGTGTCGCCAATTCGCTCATCCTCGTTCTCGATAGCAATCTCGACGAACTCTCCGGCCCCCAGGGTGCGTGGCTCACGGCCCAGCTCGATCATCTTCCCGCCGATGTGGATTTTGTGTTCTTCGTTTTCCACCATCCGCCGTACACCAGTTCCTCTGACCTGAAAATCCTTGGCGGTGGCCATTCCGCGCGGCCAACCGAGCAAGCACTCGCTAAAATGCTGGAAGACCGCCAGCAACGCACACGCGCGCGCTTCGTCGTCTTCAACGGCCATGTTCACAACTACGAGCGCCACGAGCACGGTGGCGTCACGTATTTCGTCACGGGCGGTGGCGGCGCGCGTCCCTATCTCATCGCGCGCGCGCCCGATGACCTCTACAAAGACACGGGCATTAACTACCACTACCTCCTCGTCGAGGTCGATCACACCGCCGCGAAAATCACCATGCACAAGGTCGAGATCAAGGACGGCTCTCCCGTCTGGTCCACGCCAGACAACGTGACCATTCGCGTACCCGCGGCTGTAGCCAATGCCGCCGGCGGCAAAACGCGCTAGTCGCCATATCATGAATGCTTCTCGGGAGGGCACGGCTTCAGCCGTGGCGAAACGCCTTTGAACTTCAGGGTTTTTAACACCTGAGGTAAGTGCGGCGGGATTGCGGAGCATTCATGAGATTGGCTCCGGCCGCTTCGCCGATCTCAACTACCGGCACGCCCTGCAACCGGCGCCACTACCCAAACGTATTCCAGCACTTCCCTTCCCGTGTTCGTGACGTTGTGCTTCGTACCCGGCGGAATGTACGCCATCCGGTGCGCGCTCACAGGCACATCCGCGTGACCCTCAACACTCGCTACGCCGCTCCCCCGCAGAATTACCAGCGCCTCTTCGTTCTGCCCGGTCGAGTGCCAGCCCACGCTCTCTCCCGGTTTCAACCGCACCGACCCGCCACGCATCCCCGCCGTCTGTGGCGCGCCCTTCAGCAACGGGCAGTCTCCTCCCGCACATTCCAGCGAAAACGTCATTGGCTCCTTTTTCCCCGCTGGCTCCTGCGCCAACATCCCCATCCCCACAAGCGCCAAGACTCCCGACACACCCCACGCAAATTGTCTCTTCATGCCTTCTCCTCGGGCTTTTCCATTCCCTCAATGATGTTGGCTTCGTTTATACCAAATTCGCAAGCCGATACCGGTTCTCCCCTCTTTTCTCTCCTCTCGTTCCGAGCTACACTATCGCCTCCCAATTCTCCGCCGAATTTTCTCCGCTGGAGGTTTGCCATGCCGCGCCCGTCTTACCAAAGGTAGGATTCACCCATGAACATCGATCAACTCCGCAAACTCTGCCTCTCTTTCCCTTCTGCCACCGAGCAGATCCAGTGGAGCGACGACCTGCTCTTCAAGGTCGCCGGCAAAATGTTCGCCATCACGCCGTTGGAACCCGCCCGCGTCTGGCTCTCCCTCAAGGTGACGCCGGAAAACTTCGCGGAACTCACGGAGCGTCCTGGCATCGTCCCCGCCCCGTACCTCGCGCGTGCCAAGTGGATCGCCCTCGAAACCCGCGACGCCCTTTCCCCGGCGGAACTCGCGCCTCTTCTTCGCTCCTCCTATGATCTGGTCGTTGCCAAGCTTCCCCGCAAGACGCGCGACGCCATTTTGCGCGGCAACTCGCGTGCGTCTGTCAATCGACGTTTGCCTCGCAAGCGGAATCGCCGCAAGTCACCGGCCAGCAGAAAACGCGTCAATTAAATCCGCGCCTCCGAACTGGCACCAGCGCACACGCGCCTCACCGTACACGCGCCACGCCTTTCACTTTTGTTCAGGGTTTCCTGCAGGAGGGTTCTGCGAATTCGCCGTTTCCGTGCCGCTATTCTACGCCATGGCCTTGGAGCCTGCGGCCCGCCGCAGGGGGCGTGCGCCGGGCACCGGGAAGGTCATCTTCCAGAAATTCGTTTCCGCATTCACAAACTCCAGCCCCACGCTCAGTTTGCCGTCGCGCTCTCTCTTCACGTACACGACGCGTGTTTCCACCGACCGGCTGGTGTTTTCATTCACCAGCAGCAGCTCCTGGCCCGCCAGGACCGGCTCGTCCATCGCCAGCAACGCGCCCTGTTTGTTGATCGAGCGTGTCATCGCCCGCGCGCAGAATTTCTCGCCCATCTCATTCTGCCCGTGCACCACTACCGGCAGTGACATTGCCACGCGCAGAGTCCTTCTGCGTTCGCGGTATCGAAAATGAAGTACGCCCATGGGGACCTTCCTGCTCCTCAGATCTTACGGTCCGCCTCCAGCCGACACCTATGACCTTCCTCAGAAGCATTCAGCAGCAGTTGTCAGTGACGTTCTGTGCTTCCTCGGAAGAACCTTTCGTGCGGCTGACTCTGCGGATATTCTGCCTTGCAGCACGCCTTCTGGACAATAGCTGGACGGTACTAAAATACTCTGTTCCATTTCAGTACGCTAGTACTTCTCAAGAGTTTTTTGGTGTTTCGAGAATCAGCAAGGTGCGTTCTCCATAGCAACCCATCAGGGACCGCGAAGAGGACTCCCTTAACCTCCACCAAACTCACTGATTGCACAGGCCTTATCCTGCGGTTCGGGCTCACAAAGAACTGCGCATCCAATGTACTGCAGATCGGGAAGCGCTTCCGTCGAGCGTAGTCCTACAGGTTAAACTTTCGTCGCCCATGGTCCAATTGCCGTTGCGGCAATCCGAGAGTGTCACCTTTTCAGTTTGCTCTTGGTGCCCTGGCAATTGGGCGGAACTATTTGTTCCTAATGACGTGGGAGATCAGTGCAGTTGCGGCTTCATCGCATGCTTTGAAGGTAGGGCCTCCGGCCTGGTTGGTCATGACCAGCACGGCAAAATCTCGGCCTGGCACCATCCAGGCAACGGCGTAGTTTTGGGTGTTGCTGCCTGCGTGGGTTAAGGCGCGGCCACCAGCCCACGGCCGCTCCGTGACCAGCCAACCAAACGAGTACTCGCCGCCGAACGATGGCGTGCGCAGACGCTTGAATGTCCCAGGCTCGAGAAGTCCCGGCAGGCCTTTTTCACCGCGAAGATGCGCGGTGATGAATTTGCCCCAATCGACCACCGAGCAATGCACCGTCCCAGCCGGGCCCATCACCGGAGGATTATCCGCCCGCGGGCCGGGCTCAATCGGCCGGTGCCACTTCCACAGCAACTTGTGCTGCCAGGGTTGATCCATTTTGCCCGCATGGCCCATCGCGCCGAAACCACAACTCTGCATGCCAAGGGGCAGAAAGAGGCGCTTCTGCATCAAACTTTCCCAGGAATCATCCGCGGCCTGTTCCCCCATTGCTCCCGCCACCGCATAGCTGCGATTGGAGTAAAGGAATTTGCTGCCCGGTTCGCAGACAGGGCGTTCGCTTAACACCATCGCGACATAAGCCCTACGCTGCTCGCGCGGCATTCCCGGCAGGCCATGCATATCTGCGAAATTTTTTCCGCGAGGCCAACTCGCCTCTGGAAATCCCGCGCGATGCGCGAGTAAATGGTCCAGCGTGACCTTCCTGTACGCGGGGTGCATCTTCCACGCAAGTTCGGGAAATACCTGTTCCAAGGTCGTGTTCCAGGAGAGCTTCCCTTCCTCGACCAGAGTCGCCAGCATGGTGGCGGTCATGGCCTTGGTATTGGAGCCGAGGTGGAATTGATCGTCCACGGTAACGAGTGTGTTGGATCCGTACTTGCGAACTCCAACCGCTCCGACACCGGAGGGCCCATTACTTGTCACGGTAGAAGCGGCGAGGGCAGGCAGTCCGTACTTCTTCCGCATTGTCTCAAGCAAAGAGTTTAGATTTTCCGCCGGTAAAGACGAGTTCGATGGATTGCCATGAGGCTCCCCAAGAGTCGCGACCTTGTCCTTCATAGGTGCGCTCGGTGGTGGCGCGCTTGAATCGGTTCATTCATGAAATGCAAATTCTATTTTCCTTGGATGATTCCGTCAAATATTCATGGCTTTTTACAGATAAGCTCTCTCCCACGTTCGCGTCGACACCGTGCGCGCAGGGTACTAGCGATTTTTCAGGCGTGGCAATAGTTGCCACCAAAGGGCACCACTTGAGCATAGAAAGGGCGGCGGCTGACGCTCTCCTGCCGCTGGATGAAAAAACCAAGGGCCATGGGAAGGACTCCCATGGCCCCTGGACGCTGACACGCATTGAAGATCGCGTGTAATGCCACTCGCGGGATCAAACCCCGGGACACCACCAAGACCACCCGGCTGCACCAGAATCTCCGCTTAACCTGAAGTTACTCTTGCAAGCGGCTCGCCACCCGCGCCTAATTCCATTTCTTAGTCAAATAATGACTTACATCAAACCCATAGACCGTCCGCTGGCGCTGTTGCGCCAAATCCCCCATTACTCTCGACTCCTGCCCCAGCTATCCCCTCGCCCCTCGTCACTCCTCGTCCGCCATCAGCTCCGAAGTAGCTCCAAAATCTCCACTCTCCACGGCGTGCTCCCCACATCCACCAGCGCCAGCGTCACCGGGAGGTTAAACCGCCGAGGTCCCGCGCTCCCCGGATTCAAGTACAGTACGCCCTCGCGCTCCCACTGTTCCGCCTGGTGCGTGTGCCCGCTGATCACCGCATCGAACCCTGCCGCGTCTGGCCGCAAATCCAACTCTCTCAAATTGTGCAGCACGTATAGGCTGGCGCTGCCCGCATCCACGATGGCCGTCGCGGGCAATGCCGTCGCCCAAGCCTCCGTATCCATGTTCCCTCGCACCGCAAACACCGGCGCGATCGCCTTCAACTGCGTCAGCACTTCGGGTTTCCCCACGTCCCCCGCGTGCACAATCAGGTCCACGCCGCTTAACGCCCGCGCCGCCTCCGGCCGCAGCAACCCGTGTGTATCGGAGATAATTCCCAGCCTCATTCAGACGTCAGCCCTTTCCTCGATACTCCTCCGGCACGTCATCCTCCGGCACTTCCCGGGTCCTCACCTCCGATTTGTCTGCATCTCGCGCGTTCTCCACGCCATCCAAAACCTCTGCTTCAAACGTCTGCCCTTCCTCCAGCAGTTCTTCCATGCTTTCGGAATCGCCCACTGCGGTCCCCGGGAGCCCCTGAGTATCGCCCGATTGTCCCGCCGAGTTGGCTCCCAGCCCGCGCGTTTTGTAGGCCACCACGTCCGCCGAGCTCTCGCTCCCCGCAATACGCTTCTTCCGGCTTTTCCGCTTACGAGCTGGGCGAGCCTTCCGCCCCTTTATCTTCGCGCGGGCATTGCTCTTGGCCTCGCGGCTACTCACCGCTTTTGCTTTGCTCTTTCTTGTCTTTTTTCGTGGCATGACACTCTCCGTTCTTCGCTGAGTCTACCATTCTGCCACCCGCCCCGCGACGCTGTCGTATGACTGGAAATTCTCGCCGCTCCCACTATAATGCTGTAGGAAAAGATGGCTGCGTGGCCCGCCCGGTTCATTGCCGGCAAAGGGCCCCCGGAGGTTTTTCCACCCATGGAAAAGCAGGAGTTGCGTGCCCGCGTTGAAGAAGTAGGTCTCGTTCCGGTGATCCGCACCTCTTCCGCTAAGGATGCGCGCTTTGCCGTGGAAGAGGTCTCCCACGCCGGCATCCCCATCATTGAACTCACCATGACCGTCCCAGGCGCCTTCGAGGTCATCCGCAACCTAGTGAAAGACGTTCCTCACGTTGTTCTTGGGGCGGGCACGGTCCTCGACGTGGACACGGCACGCCGGTGCATTGACGTTGGCGCCCAGTTCATCAGCAGCCCCGTGCTCGATGTCCCCACGGTCCACTACGTCGCGGGACTTCCCAACATCATTATGATGGCCGGCGCCATGACTCCCACCGAAGTTCTCGCTGCCTGGAAAGCCGGCTCCGATTTCGTCAAGATTTTCCCCGCCTCTTTGGTCGGCGGCGATAACTACATCCGCACGCTGCGCCGGCCCTTCCCTGAAATCCCGCTGATTGCCGGAGGCGGCATCACGCAGCAAAACGCTGCTTACTACCTCCTCGCCGGGGCTGCCGCTCTCAGCGTCGGCAAGGAACTTATCCCGCAGGAATCGATACTCCTGCACAAGCCCGACCGCATCCGTGAACTCACGCGGCGTTTTGCCACCATCGTGCGCAGCACGCGTGCCCGCATGGCCGAAACCCAGAGCCAAGCCGCGCAGTTCCACTGAACCTGTTCGCTCGCTTCAGCCGCGCTCTAAAAATCCACGTGCAGCCGCAGCGTCGGCACAATCACCGGCCCGCGATCCCGGTTGTATCCCGGATTCACCATGTACTGCAGCCCGAACGATGGAAAAACTCCCCGCCACGCATGGAGTGTGTAATAGCTCTCCAAAAAGTTTTCCCGCCCATAGTTCAACTTTCCATCGCCCAAAAGAAATCCAAGTCCGCCATACGCCAGGTACTGTGCGTGGTCGCGGCTGATGCCGTCGCTGACGAACACCAGCCCCAGATGGTCATTCCGCCGGCCCCAGCGCCCTCCATTCCCGCCGACACCGATCTGCCACGTTTGGTCCACTTCCGTATACGCGAACGATTCGTGCTGCCCTTCGTTCCATCCCCAGCGCCCGAACACGCCCAGCCAGTCGGTGAAGGGTTGCTCGAAGTTCAATCCAAACCCGTACTTGATCGTGGTTTGCAGCGGGTGCGCGGTAATCTCCGGCGCAGGCGTCACCGGATTTGCCAGCCAATTGTTTACCGCATCCGCGTAGTCGCCCATATTCGCGTGATTGACGTAACTCAGCGCCCTCACGATTCCCGGTTGCTTTCCAATCACTCGCCCGCGCAGCTCCAGTTCGACATTTTCCGAGTGCGCCCGGCTCAAGTCCGCGTCCAAGTGGATCCCGTTTGCCACCTTCGGCATCAGCCCTTCGGCAAATCGCAACGCCCAGTGCCGGTCGTAATATTCCAGCAACGCTCCGAACGTGTATCCACGCGTATCCGCCGCGTAGTCGTAAGCCCCGTTGTTGTCCACCGCCCAATTCATGAATTGCAGACTCGAATCCGTGCCGTAGGAATTCAGGTCGAAGAAGTCCACCAGGCTGAATTTGCCGAATCTCACTTCCAGGCGTCTCTCCGGCAACTCCCGGAACAATGAAAAGGGACCGCGCTCCGCCACCACCTTTTTCCCGCTCAACGGAATCACCTGGTGCCACATCAGCCGCGCCACGTACGGCGCTTTGCTCAGCAGCGGATTGCGCACCACATCTAGGTTGAAGAAGCCCGCCGCGCCCAAGGCTTCGCTGAGCCCGTGCCCGCCCGTCTCCTGCACGTCGCACAAAAACTCCGTCGAGTTCGTCGCGCGCCATCCGGTGTACAGCGTCAGCACGCGCGAGGACGCATCCTGCGCTTCCGGCGTGAGGCTGTTTTTCCCTTGATAGGGAGAATCAAATGCCGGGTGCCACTGCGAAATGATATTCACTTGTCCCGACAGCCACAGCCGGTCCCATTCCGCATGCTCAAACATCGTGGTCAGCGAATTGTCCGGTGGCAGCGCCGAGGGATCCGCTCCCGGCGCCGCGTTGTCGGGTGCCGCGGGATTCTCCTGCGCGTGCAATAGCGCCCCGCAATTCATCCATAGCAGACAAGCAGCCAGCAGTTGTGGCGCGAGCCGCATCCCGCGTCCGATGATGAATTTCCCTCTACTTCTATCGCTCATGGCTGCCGTGCTTCCTCGTTGCGGATTTCTCCGGCTTGATCATCCCGGACACACAGCGGCGGATCGCCGCTCACTTCTCCAACGCCTGCAACCTGTCCATTCGTTCCCGCTTCACGCGCAAATTCGCCTTCAAAAGCCCGCACCTCCCGGTCCATCCAGATGGCCACAAGCCCCCCGCTTTTTCCCTGCCGGGTCCAGATCCACTGGCAGTACAAAGAGGATGCCTCAGGAGTGCTCTTTCTTTTGTGAATGAATTGTAACTTCATCGCGCCTTCTCTCGACTCCCGGTTCCGGAGCATCCAGCTCGCTGGGCAGCGCTCGCGCCCGGCCGAAGGCGGAGGACCTTGTCAGCGGTCTAGGTCGCGGATCATTGCCCGGAGGCGTTTTCGAGGGGGCTCCGGCTCTTGCTTCGGTGTCTCCATTTGTCTTACCTTCTCTCCGGCAGTGTTGCCGCCGTGCTTGCGGGCGGCCACATTTTCTTGATACCATACCCCCCTAAGGTAGTCAACCAAAATGTCACACTTATCCCACGAAAAACTCGATCTCGTTTCCCGCACCAAAAAATTGATTGGCCAGTTGGAGTCCGCCCTCCACGCTATCGAGGACGACGCGCATTGCGCCGAAATCCTCCAGCGCCTGGCCGCGGCCCGCGGCTCCCTCAATGCCCTGATGGCCGAGTTGATGGAGGACCACATCCTTAATCACATGCCGCGCAAAAACAAATCTTCCGCCGAAGCGGCCCAGGATCTCATCGAAATTGTCCGCACGTATTTGAAATAGGCGGCGGCGCCCCGCTACGGTTCCCGCTGCACAATTTGCAGCGCATTCACGCGCGCCCGCTCCACCGTCAATCCCCAGTGCAAGTGCGGCCCGGTAACTCTTCCCGTCGCACCCACTTTCCCGATCTCTTCCCCCGCTCGCACCATCTGCCCCGGATTCGCTTCCATTTCCGAAAGGTGCGCATATAACGTGTAAATCCCGTACCCGTGGTCAATCACGATGGTGTTCCCCGAATAAAACAACTCCTCCGCGAGAGCCACTTTTCCACCCTGCGTGGAAAAAACCGGCGTCCCCGCGAGCGCCGGGAAATCCACTCCGGCATGTGGCGAGCGCGCCTCGCCGTTCAAAATCCTGCGCCGCCCGAAATTTCCCCCTGTCGTCACACCCTTCAATGGCATTAGAAACTTCCCATCCCAATAGCGCTCCGGCGTCACGCTTTCAAAAATCGCGCGCATCTTCTTCTGATCCTCTTCCGCGCGTTTCTCCTGCTCCGGGTCCGGCTGGACAAACTGTTTCTCCACCGTCAATCGTTCCGTCGGGAATTTCCCCGCCCGCACGGTCACGAACGCGCTGCAGGATTTCGTGTCCCCAGCCGCATTCTTCCACGACACTTTCCAGGCGTAGCGCCCCGGCGCTTTTTCCAGATCCACGCCGATCAATCCGTGCAGGGTCCCCGGTTTATCCCCTTCCCTCCACAAGGGAGTCGCCCGCCCGTCCCAGTCTCCCGCAAATTCAGCGAGCGCCTTTGTGCCCTCTACCTCCACTATCAAGAGACTTCCCTGCGCCGTCACCCCGGCATTCAATCTCAGCGTGACGCCGCCCTCGCACGTTTTCCGCACTTGCCCCGGCACGCGGCCCGGCGCCAGCGCCAGAACTCCCGCCACCGAGGCTGCGATTCCGAGGATCTTCTTTCGTTTCCGCCGCATAAAATCAGTTGTCAGAGACAAGCCCGCTTCTTTTCCACAATCACATTCGTGCGTGACGCAGGTCACAGCCGCCCTCTCTCTCTTCCCCCACAATCTTACGCGCAGTAGCCAGACGATCCGTGGGAGTGGTCCTGATCGCAACGCTTCTGGGCTGGACAGTATCCGTCAACCAGCCGCTTCTAGCGTGCACTGGCAAATACTCTCGGGCAGCAGTTGGGGTGCCGGCAGGAGCTTCACCTGCCCATAAGCCTGAACCTTCCCCTTCGCGCCACAACTGCTGCCCTCCCGAGGGTATACGTTCCGCAGTAGCCCAGCCCTCAGTCCCGCCCATTTGCCTGCTCCCTAAGTCTCCGGACCGCATTTGACCACAACCTGAACACAACGTCTCCACAAAACAAAAAAAGGCCCTGTCCCATGGCAGGGCCCTCTTCGTTCGGTCAATCCAATCTCTCCGCGGCCAATCGCTTCTATAATTTCAATCCCAGCACGCGCACCAGTTTTTCTTCCAGCCGCTTCAATTCCAGTTCCCGCGCATGTTCTTCCCGGGTCCGGTCGTTCAGCGCATCCTTCAATAATTTTAGATTCTGCCGCAACTCCATCTGCCCAAGCGCCAGCCGGCTCAGCGACTTCAGCGCTTCCTTCTGGGCCTCATCCAATTCCCGCGGCTGCCGGTCAATCACGCACAGCGTCCCCAGGGCAAAGCCTTCCTCGTTGATCAGCGGCGCTCCGGAATAGAAACGGATGTGCGGCTCGCCCACTACCATCGGATTGTCGCGAAACCTCGCATCATTCCGCGTGTCCGGCACGATGAACAGGTCCTGTTGCTGGATGGCGTGCGCGCAAAACGACGTTTCGCGCGGCGCCTCGCGAATCTCCACGCCCACCTTCGACTTGAACCACTGCCGGTGGTCATCCACCAGCGACAACATCGCGATGGGCGCCTTGCAGACATGCGCCGCCAGCACCACCAAGTCGTCGAAGGTTTGTTCGGGTTCCGTATCGAGAATCGCGTAGCGGTCGAGTGCCGCCACGCGAGCCGACTCTACATTTGGAAGGGGTGCGCTCATTTCCGGCTCCGGGATCCTGCCATCGCGGCGGACAGATTTGCGCGGGAAATCATACTCCAGAGCATCCGGTCTGCCCAGCGCTTCATCCGGTGCCATCTGAATCCCGTGGAGATTTTCGCGCTTCAATGTCATCCTTTAGGGTTCTTAGACGGCTCCTGGACTTGACGGGATGCATCTTCGGAGGGATTCATGAAGCGTTTGCAGATTGTCGCCGGTATCGCCTTGATTGCTCTTGGCTTGGCGCTGGGCACCACCGCCTGGCCTCAGAAGCCGTCGCCCGGCACTGGCGACCGCGAGCGGGAACGTCGCAGCTTTGCAGTCAACCTGGTTCGCGCCATTCAGAAGGCTCAGCTCGATTTCAAATCCAAGCATGCGGTTTACGCCAATTGGGATTCCCTCATCGGCAACGGCTACTTCACCTCAACCGGCACCAAATGGGCCTCCCCGGATTTCCCCACGGTCGGCCAGGCACTCTACGGCAGCGGCCCGGAAATCGTCCCCGGCTGGAGGTTGCGCCTGAATGTCTCCCATAGCGGCAGCGCCTACGACTTGTTGCTCGAGGATGTCAACGATCCCAAATGCGGCTACGCGGCCCTAACCGACGAGCGCGGCACAATTCGCCAAGCCAAATCCGTTGACTGCCCCATCCAGTGAAGGTAGGTGCCGGAGCAGAGGTTTCCAGTCGGGCAAACCGCAGGGATCAATCCGCCGAAGAAACTCGCACCGGCTCTTCCTCCGGCTGCATCTCACGCAGGGGTAGAACCGAGAAGTATTTGTACCGGCAGGGTTCGCAGCGCAACGCTGGCACGCCCAGTAGCCGCCAGACCATGCCCAGAGCGCTATGCACATGCTCCGGCGCGATGCGCTTCAATTCGAGGTTGCCACAAACGGGGCAGTGTGCGTGGAACGTATCGCTCAACGCCATCAACCGCGCATGGAATCTCGTGTGGCAGGCCCGGCACCGCCACGGGTAAACACCAAAAACGCTCAACGCGTAGTCTGCAATCGACTGGCGCCGCGATCGTCGAACACCATGCTCTTTACAGATGGGGCAGGTCATCTGAGGTTTGGACCGTCCTCCGCTTTTGCGGTCAGAATAGGGCAATGTCTCCCCCCAGGCAAGCTAAACAACGTTCTGTTTTCAAAGGTACAATGGGTCCAGAAGGTCCAGAGGCTCATGATGGCTAATTACACCGACGCTCATGCCAAGGCGGGCATCGCCGCCGCTCTACCCAAGCTGGAAGTCTGGCCCAACCAGTATCCGCGCTACGTCATCACTATCCGTTTCCCCGAATACTCCTCCGTGTGCCCGAAGGCCGGCCTGCCCGACTACGGCACCATCACCATTCGGTACCAGCCCCGCAAATCCTGCATCGAGCTGAAGTCCCTGAAAATGTACCTGCTCGCTTACCGCAACCTCGGCATCTTTTACGAAAACGCCGTCAACAAAATACTTCACGATCTGGTGGATGCCGTGCACCCCGAATGGTGTGTCGTCAAAGGCGAGTTCACCCCCCGCGGCGGTCTCAGCACTTCCGTCTTTGCCCGCTGGCCCCGGCGCCCGGCCTCCCGTGTGCCCCGGCGCAAGCCACTCGGCAAATCGCGCTGAGTCCGATGGACTTGTCACAAAACAAATTGCATAATCCCTATGTCTTCGATGCAGGTCCATGACTTTCATTTCTGAGGAGGGAGAATGAGTATTTCTCCAAACGTACCGGAACCGCAGGAGTCCTATCACTACGAAAACTTGGGTACACCCCGCTGGATTATCGTACTGTTCGCCGTGCTGTTCGTTGCGCTGGGTCCGCTTGCCTACGCCGGTTATTCCGTGCAGACACGCTTCCAGCAGGAGCTCGCCAAATCCGAAGAGCAGAACAAAATTCTCACCGCGCAGCTCGACCAGGCCAATACGCGCCTCGCTGAGCTCAAGGGACAGATGGATGTCACCTCGCAGAAGATCGGCCTGACCCAGGCGGAACTCGCCGACGCCAGGA